>Ga0302142_1000410_pt1 | contig 13205 bp, 8 predicted proteins | sample I_Bog_E1_3_FD_198557 | JGI IMG/M metagenome (GOLD analysis project Ga0302142, IMG submission 198557) | Peat permafrost microbial communities from Stordalen Mire near Abisko, Sweden - I_Bog_E1_3 | ecosystem: Environmental > Terrestrial > Soil > Wetlands > Peat | place: Sweden: Abisko, Stordalen...
TCCAGCATTGCCCCGCGCACGCTGCCCGACAAGATCTTCTACCAGGGCCGTACGGATCGCTTCTGACATTCAACCAACCGTCGCACCAGGAAAGGAGAAGATCATGCACTCGATTCGCCGCATTCTCTCGCTGTTCGCCGCATTGCCGCTGCTTGTATGCGCACTGCTGGCAGGCTCACCAGTCCAGCTAGTCGCGCAAGATACGGCCACGCCTAACGCCTCCACGCTCACCGTGCGCATCACAGGAATCCGCAATGCGAATGGAAAGATCAGACTTTCCCTTTACCGCGATGCAGTCCTCGTGGAATCTCGTTTGGTCGAGATTGACGTAAAGACAATGACCGCGCGAACCGTCTTCGATCATCTGCCGCAAGGAGTTTACTCGGTGCACCTCTTCCACGATGAAAACCTGAACGGAAAGATGGACACAAATCTCTTTGGAATACCTGTCGAGGGCTATGGCTTCTCCAACAATCCCCATAAACGAATGGGCAAGCCCAAATTCAATGAAACAAACTTCCAGTTCAACCAGCCGCAGTGCTCAATCGATATCCAGATGATCTATTGGTAACGACGGCCTAAAACTGCAACAACAAGCAACCAAAAACACTTCACACAAGGAGATTGAAATGATGAGTTCGCCAATCAAGTCCATGCAGCGCGCCGGAAAAATCCTCCTCGGCTGCGCATTGCTCGCAACTGCCGCTGGAACTCTTGCGGCGCAGACAACACCGTCAGCCGCGCCCACGCAAGGCAAGACCACGCTCACCGTCAAAATCACGGGCTGCCGCAATGCCAGCGGAGTCATTCGAATTGCTCTCTACCGCGATGCCAAGGGCTTCCCTGGAGATGTCGGCGGCTCCGTCGCCGCTCAAAGCGTCACCATCGATCCGCAAACGATGATCGCCACGGCAGTCTTCAAGGATCTTCCACAGGGAGTCTACGCCGCATCGGTCTTCCACGATGAAAAGATGACGGGAGTGATGGAGTTCAGTTCGCAGGGAATTCCGCTCAGCGGCTACGGCGCCTCCAACAATCCTGATCGCTCCTATGGACCGCCGTCTCCCGAGCAATCGAAGTTTACCGCCGATCAGCCGCAAAGCTCGATCGAAATCAAGATGATCTATTGGTAGCAGGCGCGGTATTCCAGTTCTCGATTCTAAGCTCTGGAATACCGGAGTTTCAAAAGCAATCCTCAAAGTAACCAGAAAGTTCGAAGCAAAAAGATGAAACACCTGCACGCAATTTTGGCTCTTCTGCTCACCGCCTTCGCGGTAGGCGCGCTGGCGCAGGATGCTCCCGTGCCCGCGCCCCGCCGCGACTTCCGCTACGCCTTTGCGGCGATCGACGACGCCACCATCGAGAGCAGTTTCACGCCGCCACTGCCCGCACAGGCCTCGCAGTTGACCGATCCCACGGTCATATTCTTCGAAAATCAACTGCTGCTTGAGCCCTCCTTCACACTGCGCTACCGCTCCCGCTGGTCGTTGGCATCGAGCGTTGTTGGCGCGGCCGACAGCTATCACGGCCTCTCTGCTGCGGAGTTCAACCTTCCGTCCGGCCAGCCTGCCGCAGCGGCAGCATTGAATTCAGCCATCGAGCCCTACACTGGCACGCACACTCAATTGCACGTGAAAGAAGCCTACGGCGGCCTTTCCGCCGGCGACTTCGACTTCACGTTGGGCCGCAGAATCGTCCGCTGGGGCGTCGGATACGCCTTCACCGCGACAGGCGTCCTTGACCCGCCGCGCGATCCAGCCAACCCCACCGACCGCCTGAATCTGAATGCAGGCCGTGATATGGTCAAGGGCGATTACGTACGCGGCCCACACGCTTTTACTCTCGCCTGGTCCTCGGCCGCGCTCGCTCCTGCCAACTCGACCCTGCACGACACCGCCGCTTTCCGGTATAACGTTCTTGTGCATGGTTTTGATACTTCATTGATTGCCGGAGACGACCGCGGCGGCGATGCCTTCGGCGGAGCCACCTTCACCCGCGTCCTCGGCCAGGCCTGGGAGCTGCACGGCGAGGCCGCTGTACGCCAGCAGGCCGCCATTCTGGTTGGCACGAAGTTCACCACCGCCTGCGGCCTCTCCTTCATCGGCGAGTTCTTCGCTCCGCCCAATACCTCCTACTATCGCGACAGCGCCGTTTCGCCGCTTGCCGGACGCCAGAACTACGCCCTGCTCTACGCCGGGAAAAACCGCCTGCGCGAGCTGCCCGGCTGGAAGCAGTGGGATCTCGCCGCCTCCGTCGTCGCCAACTTGAACGATAAAAGTTACATTGTCATCGTCGACTCGACACGCCGCTTCGGCAATCACTTCTCCTCCTATCTCCACCTGCAACTTCCGCAGGGCGCAAAGAACTCCGATTACGGAGCCACGCCCTACGCCGCCGCTACCTCCGTGGGAGTTAAATTCCAACTATGATCAGCGCATCCAATCCACCCACTGCCGACGCCCCTGGATACCGGAAACGCTACGCTTACTCGATCCTTATGGTCGCCGGTTCCATCTTCGCCGTTACGCTGGCAGTCACCGCGCTGCTTCACTCCGTCGGCATGAGCATGAAATGGTCGGCGACCGGCTCCCACATCATCGGCTCCTTTGTCTATTCCACGCTGATCGCGCTGCCCTCCATGTTTCTGCTGAAATGGATTACGTTGCGCTTTTACAGCAAATCCAACCGCCTTCTGATTTGCATGCAGATCTCCGCACTGCTTTTCACCGCGACCGCCGGCTGCCTGCTGGCCGGCCTCATCTTCATTCTCATTGGCGCGCTCAGCCCCGCCGGCTATTGGCAGGAGTTCCGCTCCAGCTTCGAGTTCGCCGTCATCATCACGCTGCTGATCGGCATGAGCACAACCGCGTACGAGACTATGCGCGAGAGACTCCAGGCGGCCACTCTCGAACTGCGCACCCGCCAGGTGGAGCAGGAGCGCGCCTACAAGCTGCTGGCCGAGGCGCGCCTCTCCTCGCTCGAATCGCGTATTCACCCGCATTTTCTCTTCAACACCCTCAACTCCATCGCCGCGCTCATCCCGCGCGACCCGCAACTGGCCGAGGATACGGTCGGCAAGCTCGCCTCGCTGCTGCGCTTCTCGCTCGGCGCCAATCACAACGGCCTGGTGCTGCTCAGCCAGGAGCTGAAGATCGTCCGCGACTATCTGGAGATCGAACAGACCCGCTTCGGCGAGCGTCTGCGCTACCGGATCGAGATTCCTAATGCTCTTCTCGATGTGCAGGTGCCGCCGCTTGCACTGCAATCGCTGGTGGAAAACGCCGTCAAGCACGTCGTCTCCCGGCGAACCGAGGGCGCCTCGATCGAAGTGCGCGGCACAAAGGAGAACGGCCGCATCCGATTGGAAGTGGCCGACGACGGCCCCGGCTTTTCGTTGGATGCAATCACACCCGAGCACGGACTCGGCAATCTGATCGCCCGCCTCGATCTGCTGTTCGGCGACCGCGGCCAACTGGATGTGACGCGCGAGAACGGCCTGACCGTCGTCCGCCTCGCCTTTCCCGCAGAAGGGAAATGCTGATGGAAGACGCCCCGCTGCGCGCCTATCTCGTCGACGACGAAGCTCTGGCCATCGAGCGACTTCGGCGTCTGCTCACCGGTGCCGAGGGCCTCCACATTGCCGGCAGCGCGACCGATCCCGCCAAGGCGCTTCGCTTCCTCAACAGCGAATCCATCGACGTGCTTTTCCTCGATATTCAGATGCCCGGCATGAACGGCTTCGATCTGCTCGCGCGCCTGGATCGCCAGCCCTTCGTCATCTTCACCACGGCCTTCGACGAGTACGCGCTCCAAGCCTTCGAGGTCAACTCGATCGACTATCTGATGAAGCCCATCGAGCCGGAGCAGTTGGCGCGCGCCCTGAAGAAGCTCGACCGCCTCCGACTGCCCGCGCAGCAGGAGTGGCAGCGCTCGCCCGATCTGCCCGAGCTACTCAGCCAGTTGTCAGCCTCGCTGCGCGGCGAGCAGAGCAGCTATCCCCGCCGCATCGCCTCGCGCGTCGGCGAGCGCATCGGCTTCCTCGAACTGAACTAGGTTACTCACTTTCTGGCCCAGGACAAGCTCACTTATGCTCTGGTCAACGGCCGCCGTCACACGGTCGATCAGACGATCACGGAGCTCGAGCGCCGTCTCGACCCGGCTCGTTTCCTGCGCGTCCACCGCTCCGCCCTCGTCAACACCGACTGGATCCACGAGGTGAACACCTGGTTCGCCGGCAAGGTTATCCTCACTCTTAAAGACGCGCAGCACACGCAGATTCCCGTCGCTCGCGACCGCCTCCGCGAGCTCAAATCCCGCCTGGGAATCTAAGATAAATCGATCATTCATCACATTGCTGCCGTGAAAAAGTCTCAGGCCACAGTTGGGCGCAGATCAACTTTTTTCGTGACAACAACCAGCTTGGCCGGGGTAAGCTCCGGGCCATCCCAGCCCTCCTTGACCGCCTCGACGTGAATCTCTCCCGGCTGCTTGCCGGCCTGCACAATCACCTGCGCCAGACCGTTGAAGAGCGAGCGCTTCGGCTCCTTGTCACTCTCCTGACAGTTGGGATCGCCGTTGCCGACGCCGATCAGCGCGCCCTCCCCGGAGACCTTGAAGGAGACAAGATTGTTGGCTGTTGGCACCGGACGGCCCTGCTTGTCCAGCACTTCGACGGTCAGCATGGCCACATCCGCGCCGTCGGCATCGATCTCGGAGCGGTCGGCCGTCAGCCGGATCGCCACCGGCTCGCCGGTCGTCTCGCGCTTATCGGTGAGTACAAGCCTGCCGTCCTTCGTGCCGCGCGCCTCGATGGCTCCTTCCTCGTACTTCACCTTCCACTCGACGTGGCCTAGGCGCGGCACCTTCTGGCTGCCCAGACTCTTGCCGTTCAGGAAAAGCTCGACCTCGTCGAGATTCGAGTGAACCCAGACGGGAATCTCCTCGCCCTCCTTACCCAGGAAGTTCCAGTGGGGAAACAGATGCAGCACCGGCTCGGCGCTCCACCAGGACTTGTAGTAGTAGAAGGTGTCCTTGGGAAAGCCGCACATATCGATGATGCCAAACTGCGAGTTGACGGAGGGCCAGCCGTAAGGCGTCGGCTCTCCGCGATAGTCGAAGCCGGTCCAGGCGAAACCGCCGGCCTCCCAATCGCGCGTGGCATAGAACTTCCACCACTCCTCGGCCTGCTCACCCCATCCGGGATTGTTCACGTCGTAGGCGCTGAGCGCGTTGCGCAGCTTGTCGGTCGCGTACACGCCGCGCGTGGCGATGGAGCTGGCCGTCTCCGAGCCGTAGATGGGCCGCTTGGGATGCTCTTTGTGATAGCCGTCCGGGCGGTCCAATCCGTAGTTAAAGCCGATGATGTCGAAGGCATCGGAGACGCCCTTCTGGTTCGTGCCATTGACCGCAGCCGAGACCACGCGCGTCGGGTCCAGCTCGTGGCAGCGGCGCACCATCGTCGCGGCAATCTTTGCGCCCTCTTCAGCCATCGCGTCCTGCAACTGCCACTCCTCGTTGCCGACCGACCAGAGGATGATCGACGGCGAGTTGCGGTAGCGCTTGACCATCGTCTCCAGTTGCTGAAGGCCCTCGGGACTGGAACTCATCTGGCGCGTCTCGCACATCATCATTACGCCCATGCGGTCGCAGGCCTCGACCCACTCCGGCGTGGGCATATTATGAGATGTCCGCACGGCGTTGCAGCCCATTTGGCGCAGCACGGCCAGACGGAAGCTCTGCAAGCGGTCGGGCAGCGCGGCGCCGACACCGGCGTGATCGTGATGGTTGCAGGTGCCCTGAATCTTCAGCGGCTTGCCGTTGAGGAAGAAGCCCTTGTCGGCGTCGAAGAGCGCGGTGCGCACGCCGAAGCCGACCTGCTCGGCGTCTCGTGTCTTGCCGCCCGATTCGACAGTCACAATCGCCGCGTAAAGATTCGGCGCATCGACCGACCAGAGCGCGGGATTCGCCAGCCGCGCGGTTGCGGTAAACTTGGCGCTGCCATCCACATCGATCGACTGCGCCGCCGCCTCGGCCGTCGCCACGGTCTTGCCCGCCGCGTCGAGGATCTGCCAGCTCACCTTGGCGCTCTCCGCCTGCTTGCCTTGATTCTCGACGACCGTTGCAAGGGTCAGCGTGGCGGCATCGCCCTTCAACTCCGTGCGCACCGTGCTCTCCCACTTGCCCAGGTGCAGCGCGTCGGTCTTGGTGAGCCAGACGTGGCGATAGATGCCCGCGCCCTCGTAGAACCAGCCGTCGCCGAAGCTCGCGTCGACGCGGGCGACGATGTAATTCTTCTTGCCGTACTCCAGGAAGTCGGTCAGATCGAAGCGAAAGGGCGTGTAACCGTGGTCGTTGCGGCCGATGAAGCAGCCGTTGACGAAGACCAGCACATCGCGAAAGGCGCCGTCGAACTCGACCGCGATGCGGCGGCCAAGGTCAGTGGCGGGAATCTCGAACTCGCGGCGATACCAGCCGACACTGGTCTCCGGATAGCGGCGGCCGACGGGCTTGTAGCCGTGCGAGAGCTGCACATCGTCGTGGACGAAGGGCAACTCGACCGCCCAATCGTGAGGCAGATTGAGCGCGCGCCACTTGGAATCGTCGAAGCCGGCCTTGGCGAAGGCGAAGTCGCCGGTCTTGGCAAAGTCGCCCTGGCCCGAGCCGAAGCCCAGATCGCGCGCCGGATCGGAGCCGTGGCCGAATTGGAACTTCCAGCCGAAGTCGAAGAGCAGATGCTCGCGCGGAGCCAGTGCCGGCGCAACGGGCAATGCGGCTGCCTTTGCTGCCGCCTGCGCCCAGGCCGAGCGCACAAGCAGTGAGGAAGCGGAGAGAGCCAGACCGGAAGAGATCAACTCGCGACGAGTGAGATGCGCCATGGAAGTACCTTTCTTTGCTTGCTCATGCTTCGATCATCGACGGAAGTGCACATGGAGAGCAAAGGAGACTATAGAACAGTTGACGCATCATCGTAAAGCGAGCATCGTTTCGGGTCTCTGCAACCACCTGGCAACTGCGGTTCGGTGACTAGCCGTCCTGGCGGAGGCGCTTCGCGCGCTGTGGGGTTCGTGGTTACCAGCCGCCCGTTTTCTCCCATCTACCCTTCATTTTGTGGATCAAAAGGGCTGATTTTTGGCTCAAAAGGACCGATTATAGGCCAAAAAACGGCCAAAATCGGGGGTTTGATGTTACTGATTAGTTAACATGGCGAAAAACTATACCACTGATAATGCATAGGTTACAAAGAATTGATGGTCTAAAAATGAGTTTTCCACAGGGTGGGGGGGTGGGGGTCAGGACGAAAAACAGGGAACAGGGAATAGGGAATAAGGAATGGAGCCCTGCTTTTGCTGCTTGGAATTCGATTGCATCGCCGATCCTTTCTCCTGGATAGTATGCGGGAGAGGAGGATAATCTTCCGCAAAAGCGCGGATGAAAAACGGCGGGTTGGGGTTCGTGGTTCCCACCCATTCCACGGTGAAACTGTGGAATGGATGGGACAAATTTGCGGGCTGTTTGAGATTTTGAAAAACTTTGGGTGCGCCACCCGCCCAGCCTCGGGTCAAGCAGCGTTGAAGACTTCCACCTCGCGTTCAATGGTCTTCTTCAACTCGATACGGGCCTTGAATAAATCGTGCATTTGCTGGAGGTTCAGCCAGAATTTGGGGCTGTTGCCGAAGAAGTGAGCCAGACGCAGGGCGGTGTCGGGCGTGATGGCGCGCTTTCCGTTGACGATCTCTCCGATGCGCGTGGCGGTGAGAGGTTTTCGTCCAGCAGGAGTTTCAAGCGGAGAGAATCTCGAATTTGCGTTCGCGGTCGGCGGCAAAGGCCAGACAGGCGCGGATGCCGGATTCGCGCAAGAGAGGAAAGTCGGCCAGAATCTCGGACTCGGTCATGCCGGAGGCCAGATAATCGAGCACATCATAGAAGGTGATGCGCAGGCCGCGAATGCAGGGCTTGCCGCTCCGCTTGCCTGGTTCAATCGTGATGACGCTCGTCTAGTCCATGCGCTTTCAGGATAGGACAAAGGGAGCCTTGATGCAATCGAAAGATTCGCGCCGGCCCTACGGGACGGCGGGGTGAATGGGGGGACGCTGAAGACGGACCTGATTTCAACCGGCTTTTGGACAGGGCGCGAATACGGTTTGGCAGATAGAATCGGAGCAGCCATGAGTGAATTTACGCATTTGCATTTGCATACGGAGTACTCGCTGCTGGACGGGGCTTGCGACGTGACCAAGCTGGTTGACCGGGTGGCGGCGCTGGGACAGAAGTCTGTCGCGATGACCGACCACGGGAATATCTACGGAGCGGTGCACTTTTTTGCGGCGGCCAAGGCCAAGGGCGTCAAGCCGATTCTGGGCTGCGAGCTTTATATCTGCAAGAACGAAGACCACCGGATCGAGAGGATGGCGGGCGACGGCGACGAGAACAATCACCTGCTGGTGCTGGCGGAGAACGAAGAGGGCTACAGGAATCTGATCCGCATTACCTCGGAGGCCTCGCTGCACGGCTTCTATCGCAAGCCGCGGGTGAGCAAGAAATATCTGGCGGAGAACTCCAAAGGGCTGATTGGCTTCTCCGGCTGCCTGAGCGGCGAGCTGTGCGAGGAGCTGCTGGCCGGGCGCTACGAACGAGCAAAGAGTGTTGCGCAGCAGTATGAAGACATCTTCGGCAAGGGGAATTTCTTTCTCGAAATTCAAGACCAGGGGCTCGAGCAGGAGAAGCAGATCCAGGAGGCGCTCTTCCGGATGGAGCGCGAGTCCGGCATTCCCATGGTGATGACGAACGACTCGCATTACCTGTGCGGCGAGGACTCGCACGCGCACGACGTGATGCTGTGCGTGCAGACGGGCGCGAAGATTCACGATCGCGAGCGCTTCCGGTTTGATTCCGATCAGTTCTTTGTGAAAAGCGCGGAGGAGATGGAGCGAATCTTTCCGGATTCTCCGGCGGTGATGCAGCGGACGATGGAGATCGCCGAGCGGTGTAACTTGAAACTGAATCCTGTCGAAAATCCGTTTCCGGAGTTTGCCGTGCCGGCAGGGCACTCGATCGACAGCTACTTCGAGCAGGTCTGCAGGGAGGGATTCAAGAAGCGTCTGGAGACGGGCGTGGCCGCGCTGCGGGCGCGGGGCGTGCTGCGGGCAACGCTGGACGAGTATCAGGCTCGGCTGGAGTACGAGCTGGGCATCATCAAGCAGATGAAGTACTCCGGCTACTTTCTGATTGTGTGGGACTTTATCAAGTATGCGCGGGATCATGGAATTCCGGTAGGCCCGGGGCGCGGCTCGGGCGCGGGGTCGCTGGTGGCGTATGCGATGGAGATCACCAATATCGATCCGCTGCAGAACTCGCTGCTCTTTGAGCGGTTTCTGAATCCGGAGCGGGTCTCGATGCCGGATATCGACGTGGACTTCTGCCAGAACCGTCGGGGCGAGGTGATTGAATATGTGACGCGCAAGTACGGGCGCGAGCAGGTGGCGCAGATTATCACATTTAATACCATGGCAGCCAAGGGTTCGATCAAGGATTGCGGACGGGCGATGGATATGCCATACGGCGATGTAGATCGCATCGCCAAGCTGGTTCCGCCCACTGTTGGCATAACGCTTGATGAGGCGCTTGAGGCGGGCTCAGAACTGCGCAAGGCCTATGACGCTGAGCCGCAAGTGAAGGAACTGATTGATACGGCCAAGAAGCTGGAAGGGCTGGTGCGCGGGTCGGGGGTTCATGCGTCGGCGGTGGTGATTGCGCCGCGCCCTCTGACTGAGTTAGCACCGCTGGCCAAGACCAAGAACGACGAAATTGTGATTGCCTATGATATGAAGGCCGTGGAGAAACTTGGCCTGCTGAAGATGGATTTTCTGGGATTGGCGACACTGACGGTGATCGACGACTGCTTGAAGCTGATTGAGAGCACGCGCGGCGAACGGGTGGAGATCGAGGCGATTCCGCTGGACGATGAGGAGACGTATAAGAAAGTTTTTCAAGCGGCGCTGACTTCAGGAGTCTTTCAGTTTGAGTCGAATGGAATGCGGGATATGCTGAGGCGTTACAAGCCGGACAAGATCGAGGATCTGACGGCGCTGACGGCGCTGTTCCGCCCCGGGCCGATCCAGGGCGGAATGACGGACGACTTTATCGAGCGCAAATGGGGGCGGCGCAAGGTGGAGTATATGCTGCCGCAGATGGAGCCGGTGCTGAAGGAGACGCTGGGCGTTATCGTTTACCAGGAACAGGTGATGCAGATCGCCAACGTGCTGGCCAGTTACTCACTGGGCGAAGCCGACCTGCTCAGGCGCGCGATGGGCAAGAAGAAGCCGGAGGAGATGGCCAAGCAGCGGGACCGATTTATGAGCGGAGCCGAGGCTCTGGGGCATCCGAAGGGCACGGCGGGCGAAGTCTTTGACCAGATGGAGAAGTTCGCCGGTTATGGATTCAACAAGTCGCACTCGGCGGCCTATGGTCTGGTGAGTTATCAAACGGCTTACTTGAAGACGCATTATCCGGTGGAGTTCATGGCCGCGCTGCTGACTTCAGAGACCTCGAAGCCGGAGAATGTGGTGAAGTATATCGGCGAGTGCAAGGAGATGGGCATTCGCGTGGCGCCGCCGGACGTGCAGACCTCGGGGGCGCAATTTACGCCGCTGGTGACGCCGGAGGGCGAGGCGATCCGCTTTGGGCTGGCGGCGGTGAAGAACGTGGGCGGGAATGCGATCGAGTCGATCATGAAGGCGCGCACGGAGGCGGGCGGAAAATTTACCAGCTTCTGGGAGTTCTGCGAGAAGGTCGATCTCAGGGTGATGAACAAGCGGGTGATCGAGTCGTTGATCAAGGCCGGGGCGCTGGACTCGCTGGGCAAGCGGGCGGCGCTGATGGGAGCCGTGGACAAGGCAATGGAACGGGCGCAGAAGGCGCAGCGCGACCTGGCGCAGGGGCAGAGCGGGTTGTTCGGCATCTTCGACGAAGGCCCGAAGAAGACGCAGAGCGACGACCTGCCGCGGGTGGCCGAGTGGGAGGAGAATGAACGGCTGGCCAATGAGAAAGAGGTGCTGGGCTTCTTCGTCTCCGGGCATCCGCTGGACAAGTACGCCGAGAAGCTGCGGAATCTGACCGGGGTGATTCCCGTCTCCGAAGCACTGGAGCGCAAGCCGCCGGAGAAGAGCTGGGGGCGGCAGACCGATCCGGCGGACGAGATTCTGGTCGCGGGTATGATTTTGGGCTTGCGCGTGCAGAAGACCAAGCGCGAAGGCAAGCTCTACGCGCAGGCGGCGCTGGAGGATGCGACGGGCAAGATCGAGCTGGTCTGCTTTCCGCGGGATTACGAGCGGCTGGCAGGAGCGTTGAAGATGGAGGCGCCAGTGCTACTGCGGGGAACGCTGACGGGCGAAGAGGATGCCGCGCCGAAGATCGCCGTGAGCGCGATTCTTTCGCTGGACGAGGTGCAGGTGAAGCTGCCGACGGGGATCAGGATTCGCATCAATTTGGAGCGGGCGACCGAGGAGATGCTCGTGGGATTGAAGAGCGCCGCCGAGGCCGCGCCGGGGCCGGGCAAGGTGATGCTGCACTTGGAAAAGAAGGGCGAGTACACGGTGATTCTGGAGCCGGAGGGGATGAGCGTGGCGGCGGATCGCGGCTGGGTGGAGCGGGTCGAAGAGCTGGTGGGACGGGGATCTGTGCAGGCGATGGGATAAATGCGGGGATCGGCCCGCAACCATGGCGGATTAATTCTCGTCGTTGCGTTGGGCGTGGTACGATGAATCGCCGAAGGAAAGGACCGGAAAACTTCTCATTCGCCATGAAAAAATCAATCTTCAATGCCCGTTTGCCTCTTGCTGCCGCGCTGTTCATCGCTTTGAATCTCTGCGCCGTTCGCGCGATTAGCCAGGAAAAGCCGGCCGGCAGTCAGGAAGAACCTGTCGTCACTCAGGAAAAGCCTTCCGCGACTAATGATGCGCCGCGCTATCGGGATGCGAGCCTTCCCATCCAGGACCGCGTAGCCGATCTGCTGGCGCGCATGACTCTTGAAGAGAAGGTGGAGCAACTGACCGGGGGCTGGGAGCGGCAGGCCCAGCTGATCGATCCGACGGGCACCTTTACCGACGAGCAGGCGAGAAAGATCCTGACCAACGAGTGGGGCAATGAGCTGAAGTTTACCCCGCGCCAGGCGGCGATTCTGCGCAACGCGGTGCAGCGCTACCAGCGGGAGAAGACGCGGCTGGGGATTCCGGTGGTCTTCCACGGCGAGGCGCTGCACGGCTACATGGAGTACGGCAGCACGAGCTTTCCGCAGGCGCTGGGCCTGGCCAGCACATGGGACCCGGCGCTGGTGAAGCGCATCTTTACCGCGATAGGCGACGAGGCCGGATCGCGCGGCTCGGGGCAGGTCTTTTCGCCGGTGCTGGATCTGGCGCGCGATCCGCGCTGGGGACGGACGGAGGAGACCTACGGCGAAGATCCTTATCTTGTCTCGCGCATGGGCGTGGCAGCCATCGAGGGCTTGCAGGGAGATTCATTTCTGATCGACCGCCATCATGTGATGGCTACGGCCAAGCACTTTGCCGTGCATGGGCAGCCGGAGGGGGGGACGAATACGGCTCCGGGCAACTACTCGGAGCGGATCATCCGCGAGAACTTCCTGATTCCCTTTCAGGCCGCCGTTGAGGAGGCGCGCGTGGGCAGCGTGATGGCCTCGTATAACGAGATCGACGGCGTTCCCTCGCACATCAATCACTGGCTGCTCAATCGCGTGCTGCGCCAGGAGTGGGGCTTCAACGGCACCATCATCTCCGACGGCAGCGGATTGCAGATGCTCGTCGATACGCATCATGTGGCGGCCAACAAGGCGGATGCCGCACGGCTGGCGCTCAGCGCGGGGGTGGACTACGACCTCTCGGACGGCTCGGTCTATCGCACGCTGACGGAGCTGGTAAGGGCAGGCGTAGTGCCGGAGAGCGAGGTGGACCGGGCCGTTGGCTATGTGCTGGCCACCAAGTTCCGGCGGGGACTCTTTGAGAATCCGTACGTGGACCCGGATAATGCCGAGCGGGTGAACAACAGCGCGGAGCATCGCAAGCTGGCCATTGAGGCGGCGCGCAAGGCTGTGGTGCTGCTGAAGAACGAGAAGAACCTGCTGCCGCTGGATCTGAGCAAATTGAAGACCATCGCAGTGATCGGGCCGAATGCGGCCGATGTGCATCTGGGCG
>Ga0302142_1000431_pt1 | contig 12889 bp, 10 predicted proteins | sample I_Bog_E1_3_FD_198557 | JGI IMG/M metagenome (GOLD analysis project Ga0302142, IMG submission 198557) | Peat permafrost microbial communities from Stordalen Mire near Abisko, Sweden - I_Bog_E1_3 | ecosystem: Environmental > Terrestrial > Soil > Wetlands > Peat | place: Sweden: Abisko, Stordalen...
CGGATTCGGCGGTGACCGTGATGTAGGCGTTGAGCGCCGGGTTGAGCTTTTCAATGCGGGCAAGGCAGTCGTGGGTCAGTTCGACGGGAGAGATTTCGCGATTGCGAAGTTTCAGGCTCAGTTCGTTGATGCTAAGAAGCACATAATCCTCGCTTGAACCTATCCTATGCTGGCGGCCTTCTGCGCAGCGCGTCTCGCAAACCATTTCACCACAAAATAGACAACTGGTCCTGCGGCGAGCGCCCACGGTCCCCATCGCATGGCGATTGGGTCGCTGTAACGCAATACCACGTAAGTCATGGCGAGCGGCATCGCGATCACGTAGACAAGTCCGAGGTTGCCGCCGGGGATTCGGAACGCTCGCGGCAGATCGGGTCGTTTGCGGCGAAGTCCCCAGGCGGAGAGCACGGTCAGCACGGTAGTGGCGGCGCGCATCCAGACATAGATGCTGATCAATTCGCCGAGCGAGTTCAGCGCCAGCGAGGCATAGATGGCAGCGGAAATCAGGATCGCGATCCAGGGCGTGCCATAGCGCGGATGCCGATGGGTCAGGAACGGCGGCAGATAGCCATCCTCGGCGAGCGTGAAAGGGATGGGGGTAGCGGTGAGCATGGTGCTGTTGAGCAGCGCGGCGTTACAAATCATGGCCGCAATCGTCATGAGATGGCCCAGCCACGGGCCTCCGATGAGCAGCGCAGCGGTGGAGAAGTATCCATCCTTCCACTGCTGCCAGTTGCCGAGCGCGGCTAGCCCGGCGAGCGACGGCAGGAAGTAGGCTGCGATGGAAAGTGGAATGACCAAAGCGAGCGCTCGCGGATAGCTGCGCTGCGGGTTTTCCACATCCTCGGCCACGCTCGAGAGCTGCTCGTATCCGGAGTAGCCCCAGATGATCAGTGCCAGGCCCACTCCAAATACCTTGGAAAAAGGCTGATGCGGCGGCACCAGCGGCACAAATGGATTGTGATGCCACTTGGCCAGGCCGAGGACGACCATGGCGATCACAGGAATAAAGATGAATATCTCGAAGACGGTGGCGGCTTTGCCGACCATCTGGATGCCGAGAATGTTCACCCAGGCGATGACGGCGACAAGCGCGAAGGAGACGATCCAGTGCTTCCAGCCGGCGATGCCGGGAAAATAATAGGCCAGATAATCGGTGAAGAGTACGGCATAAGAACCGCCGAGAAGGAACGAGGCGGACCAGTTCCACCATCCCGCGAGAAATCCCCAGAAATCTCCGAATGCGGCGCGGCTCCAGCGATAGAAGCCGCCTTCGACCGGCATGGCAGTGGTGAGTTCGGCGGTCACGAGCGAGACCGGGATCGACAGGAAAAATGGGATGACCAGAAGAAAAATCAGGCTCATGCCCGGGCCGCTGGTGGTGACCATGCCTTCGAGTCCGAAGGGGCCGCCGGTGGTGTAGGAAAACATCACGAAGACGAAATAGAAAAGGCTGGCCTTGCGGACGGTGGAAGCCGTGGATGAGCCGGTGGCATTCACGAGGACGAAGCGGCTAGTGTACAGCAAAGAAGCAGCGCTTCCGGCCGCACCGGAAATCGAACTTATGCGCCGATTCCCAGCGGAAGGCAACGTTGAAGTCGAATACCGCCTTGCTCCAGGTCGAGCAACTTGCGTTTGATGTCGAGACCGCCGCCGTATCCGCACAGGGAGCCACTCGACGCGATTACACGGTGGCAGGGAACGACGATAGCGACGGGGTTCCGGTTGTTCGACATGCCGACCGCGCGGTAGGCGTGCGCGTGTCCGATGGCTTGTGCGATTTCGCGGTAGCTGCGCGTTTCGCCGTAGGGAATTTCGATCAGGGCGTGCCAGCAGGCTCGTTGGAAATCGGTTCCGCGAAGATCGAGCGGAAGGGAGAACTCGCGGCGATCGCCCGCGAAATATTCGCTGAGCTGGCGGAGATAGGGAGCGAGGACTTTCTTCGATTCCTGAATCTGAGTTGTCTTGGGCAGATTCTGTACGCGTGCTTCGAATTCAAGGCGAACCAAACCTTTCGTGGAAGCGGCGAGGAAGAGCGGACCGACGGGCGACGAAGCGCGGAAGCTGAACAGAGTTTCCATGGCGACGCTGGAAGGATAGCACGATGGCGGCTTGACTCTGGCCTTGTCGATAGAGCAGAATTCACGCCTCAACCGGAACAGCGAGGGCTGCCCCGGATCCCACTGCAATTCTCATCGGAGGAGTATGCGCTCGTCACCACGTGTATCGGAAAGCCGGCGAAAATTTCTGCGGTATCTTGCGCTCAGCCCGGCCCTGGCCAGTCCGGCACTGCTCAGGTCTTCCGGCTGGAATGTTTTTGGATCGGCGACGCATGGCGGGAAGATGCTGGCGATGGCGGAAACTCCCGCACCGGCTGCCGGCCTGATTACGAGCGCGGAGCAGGCGCTGGATGTAATGGAGTTTGAAACAGTCGCGCGCAACGTGCTCCCTCCTGCGCATTTCGGCTACCTGGCAACCGGCGTCGATGACGATGTGACCGTCGGCATCAACCACGAGGCGTACAGCCATCTGGAGATCCGGTCTCGAAGACTGGTCGACGTCAGTAAACTGGACACTTCGGTGCAACTCTTCGGAACGACGTGGGAGACGCCGATCTTCATGTGCCCGGTGGGCTCTATGAAGGCCTTTCATCCGGAGGGCGAGGTGGCGGCGGCAAAAGCGGCGCGAAGCCGGCACCATCTTCAAATACTTTCGACAGTCGCCAGTTCCTCCGTGGAAGAAGTGACGGCGGCGCGGCGAGCGCCGGTATGGCAGCAGCTTTATCCAACGAACGACTGGAACGTGACGCGGGCGATTATCAAGAGGGCAGAAGCGGCGGGGAGTCCAGTATTGGTGCTCACGACCGATATTCACGTCAACAGCAGCAACCGGGAAACGATCTACCGCGCTCGGCGCGTGGATAACCGTGACTGCTCTGTTTGTCATGAAAAAGGAACAGCGGGGTACCTGCACCAGAGTCCAATGTTTGATGGCATGGATATCGCCAAAGTCACCGGTCTGTACGATCCGAGTCTGACTTGGGATTTCGTGAAGCGCCTGAAAGACGCTACGAAAATGAAACTCATCCTCAAAGGCATTGTGACGCGCGAGGATGCGCAACTGGCGGTCGAGCACGGTGCCGATGGCATCGTGGTTTCGAACCACGGTGGGCGCGCGGAAGAATCTTTGCGGCCGACGATCGAGTGTCTGCCGGAAATCGTAGATGCAGTGAAAGGGAAAGTTCCGGTCTTGATCGATGGCGGCATTCGGCGGGGCACCGACGTTTTCAAGGCATTGGCAATGGGTGCGACGGCGGTTGGCATCGGGCGGCCCTACGCGTGGGGATTGGCGGCGTTTGGACAGCCAGGCGTCGAAGCCGTGCTTGCCATCATGCGGCGCGAACTGGAAACCATCATGCGGCAGGCGGGAACCCCGTCGGTCGCCGGCATAACCAAGGCGTTTGTCACGACCCGATCCTAACCGTGGCAGGCAAACAGACTACCGACGAAAAAAGCCTCCTGCTTACGCAGGAGGCCTTCTAGGGGAGGAGTGCTCTTACTTCTGCTGCGGTTGGTCCGCGGTCGACGTCGTGGTGGTCGAAGCAAGCTGCTCCAGATTGTTCTTCAGGAGGCTGACTTCGACGCGGCCGCCGGCGATGCGCTTGGTCTTGGCGTCGCCAGTCGCAGTCGGCGCATTGCCCATGCCGACGAGGTAAATCCGATAAATCGGAATGTCGTGGTTCAGCGCCAGATAGCGGACCACCGACTCGGCCATCTTCTGCGAGCTGGCGATTGCCACCTGCCCGTGGCCGGCGGAGAAGCCCTGCACTTCGACGACGTAGCCATGCTGGTTTTTCAGCGGCGTGGCCATCTCATCGAGCGCGGTCTTCGCGTTCTGGCTCAGTACGGTCTGTCCCGACTTGAAAATGATTTCCGTTTGCGTCGAGGGCTGGTACTGATCGATGTTGGTGACCACCTGCTGCACTGTATCCAAGCGTGTGTTCGCCTGTTGCGCGGTCTGCTGCGCCGCCTGGGCCTTGTTGCCGGCTTCGATGGCGTGCTGATCGGCTTCCGTGGCCTTGGACGATGCCAACTGGATTCCAGCTTGCGCGCGAGCATCGGTGTCTTTGATCGCCTTGGTGTTCGAGGCGGTCAGTTCATCGAGTTCGTTGATGCGGTCGCGGATCGGCTCGGTCTGCCGCGCAACATATTTCTTGCGCGCGAACGGGTTGGCGCGTCCCCAGAAGCCTTCGCGAGTTTCCGGTTGTAATGGATCTTTGCCGGTCGCGGTGTCGGGTCGAGTGGCGGACGGAGTCGCCGCCGGGGTCTGGGTAGCAGAATTGCTTTGGGCAAAAGCCGGCACGGCCAGAATTGCGGCTAGCAGCACAGCGAGAATGGTGTATTTCTTCATTGAACTTCCTCCAGTGAGGGAGTGGGGGAGCCACTCCGAGCGCCCTTGGCGCGATTTCTTGCGTCGTATCCATCTATTTTGACAGCAGGCAATCGCCGACGCTACCGTTGCCTCAAAAAAGCATGCCTCAAATAGCAGGCTCGTATGAATAGGGCCTGCCTGTCTATTAACAGTTTGGATGCCAAATGACCAAATGGCCGTGACGGCAAGCAAGTGCTTTATTTTCAAGGATATTATACATCCCCGGTTGGGTGCGGCCAACCCCGTCCGACGGTAATTTTGGCCCCAACCGGTATAAAAACTTCGTGCACCGGTGTTTTCTTCTGAGACACGGGGGACGCGAAAAAGGTCAGCCAATCTTACCCCAGGCTCATACACTGAGATCATGGGACGATTCAATTCACGACTGTCGTACGCGTCGTTTTCTCTCTTGTTGGCGTTGCTGGTTCATGCCGGATTTGCTTACGCCGGAAAAACGCGGTTCGATCTCGCGCAACTGAAAGCGCCGCCAGGATTTCACATTTCGGTTTTTGCCCAGGATGTAGACGGCGCGCGCATGATGATTTTCACACCAGGCGGCGTGCTGCTGGTCAGCGAGGCGGGTGAGGGCAAAGTGGTTGCTTTGCTGGATTCGAAACACGTGGGCAAGGCCGACAAGACAGTGACTGTGCTCCAAGGGCTGAACGAGCCGCACGGCCTCGCGTTTTTCGAAGGCAAGTTGTACGTCGCCGAGAACGACAAGGTTCGCCGCTACGACTGGGACGAGGCGAACTTGCGCGCGACCAATCCGCAAAAGCTCGCCGATCTGCCGACCGGCGGCGGCCACTCCACCCGCAGCATCGTGTTTCACGGCGGCAAGATGTACGTCTCCGCCGGATCGAGTTGCAACGTCTGTATTGAAAAAGATCCACGACGCGCCACCGTGATGGAATTCAATCCCGATGGCAGCGGCCAGAAGATCTTTGCGAAGGGGTTGCGCAACGCCGTGGGGCTGGCGGTGAATCCGAAGACGGATACAGTCTGGGTCACTGTCAACGGTCGCGACTGGCTGGGCGACGATCTGCCGCCGGAGACGATTTACGACCTTGGCAAAGACGGTGGCGATGCCGGCTGGCCCTATTGCTATGGCGACCGCGTACCGGATCAAGACTTCACCAAGCCCGGAGACGGGCGCTGCAATAACGTGCTCGAACCGAAGGTGCAGATGCAGGCGCACTCGGCTCCGCTGGGCCTCGGGTTTTATGCAGGATCGCAGTTTCCGGCCGAATACCGGAACAACATCTTTGTTGCCTTTCACGGGTCGTGGAATCGTGACGTGCCGACCGGCTACAAAGTCGTGCGCGTGAAGCTCGACGACAAAGGCCAGCCCGTGGGCGTCGCGGAAGATTTCATCACCGGTTGGCTCGCCCCCGGCGAGACGAAAAAAGGCCGCTGGATGGGACGTCCGGTAGGGATTGTGTTCGGAAGCGATGGGGCGATGTACTTGAGCGACGATGCAGGCGGCGTGGTGTACCGGATTACGTACGGGAAGTAATCTGGCCTTCTTCAAAGAACTGTCATCTTGAGCGAAGCGAAAGACCTATTCATTTCGGTGCTGCGAACAAGCACATGGGTCCCCCTTCGCTTCACTCAGGGCGACAAGTTTAGATAAGGCTTCTAGGAAGCTGAGATCCCTCGCCACTGACCGTCACTCCCCGCAATACTTCTCATACTGCTGATAAATAAACGGATCAGTCATCCCGGCAATATAGTCGCAGATTACGCGCGGCAGCGGTTCCTGCGCCGCTTTCTCGCGGTAGTTGCGCGGCAGGTCGCTGGGTTCTTCCATCCAGTGGGCGAAGAGTTCTCCCGTAATGCGCTCAGCGTCTTCTTTCTCGGCCGAGAGCGCTGGGCTGTAGTAAAGATTCTCGTAGAGAAACTCTTTGAGCTGTCGGCGCTCGCCTTCAACCGCGGGGCTGAACGCGGCGAGCCGCTCCGGGTGGCGGCGAACCTCTTCCACAGAATGCACAGCAGCCGCTTTCGCCCGTTGCGCCGTGTTTGCAATCAGGTCTCCGACAAAGCCGTCAAAGATGCTTTTCAGCGCCTCGTTAAACACCAGCTTCTCGGCGGCATTCGGGTAGCGGCCTCTGGCGTCGTGATAGTGACGTCGGAACAGGTCCACGCTCTCCGCGATCTGCTCGACGGTCAGCAAGCGCGCTTCGTAGCCGTCGTCCAAGTCGGCGGTGCTGTAAGCGATCTCGTCGGTCAGGTCGATAAGCTGCGCTTCGAGCGGCGGGCGCTCGTCGAGCAGATACTCGCTCAGTTCCGGATAGTCCTTCGCGGCGTAGTCGTGCGAGTGCTTGATGATGCCTTCGCGTACTTCGAAAGTCAGATTCAATCCCCGAAACGACGCGTAACGAAGTTCGAAGTCCTCGACAATCCGCAGCGCGTGCAAGTTGTGATCGAACGATAGCCCGTGCTGGCGCATGGCCGTGTCGAGCGCTTTTTCTCCGGAGTGGCCGAAAGGAGGATGGCCAAGATCGTGCACCAGCGCCAGCGCCTCCACCAAATCGGTGTTTAGTCCAAGCTGCGCGGCGATGGTGCGCGAGATTTGCGCCACTTCAATCGTGTGCGTCAGCCGGTTGCGGAAGTGATCGGAATAACGGCGGGTGAAGACCTGCGTCTTCGCTTCCAGCCGCCGAAAGGCGCGGGAGTGAATGACACGGTCGCGGTCGCGCTGAAAATCGTTGCGGTAGGCGTGCGGCGGCTCGGGATGGCGGCGTCCACGGGAGTTTTCAACGCGCACCGCGTAGTCGGCGAGCATGAAAAGAGTTTAGCAGCGTAGGGGGAGTACGCCGTGGTGAAAAATCCCCAGACGCGAGCTACTGCTTCGCGCCCTCTTCCTTCGCCAGCTTCATCTTCGCCGAGTCTAGTTTCTTCTGTACCCGTGCCTGGTCCGCCGGATCCACATCCGCCGCCAGCGTGCGGTTCCACTCGGTGAGCGCGCGCTCCCAGTTCGTCGCGGCCAGTTTCAGGCGTCCTGTCTTCTGGTACAGATCGCCCAAGTGGTCGTGAACCGTGGGATCGGTATTGATTTTTTGCGAAGCCTTCAGCAGATTGTCTTCCGCCAGTTCATACTTGCCCAGTCGGAAGTATGCCCAACCCAGCGAATCGAGATACGCGCCGTTGGTGGGGTCGAGGTCGACCGCGCGCTTGATGTATCCAAACGCTTCTTCGAGTTTCACGTTCTGGTCGGCCAGCATGTATCCCAGATAATTCAGCGCCGCCGCATTTTCGGGATCGCTGGCCAGCACTTTCTGGAACTGTTCTTCCGCCTCGGCGAAGTGCTTCTCCCGCTCGAAAGTCGCGCCGCGCAAAAACCAGATGTCCCGCTTGTCCTCCGACTTCGTCGAGAGTTGCTCTGCCTTGTCCAGCGCCTGCTCGGCATCGGGGAACCGGCGCAGCCGCGTGTTCATTTCAGCCAGGCGAATATAAATCTCGCGGTCTTCGGAATTGGAGTTGGCATCGCCCTTCAACAGCGCGTGAACTTCCTTGAGCGCCTTGTCGGCATCGCCCGTATCCGCCTCTTGCGCCGCCAAGACCATCTTCAGTTGGGGAGTAGGCAGTTTCTTCACCGCTTCCTTGGCCGTATCGAGAGCTTTTTGCCACTCCTTGGCTTCACGCCATGTATCGATAATCTGCTGATAGCCGCGCTCGATGTTGTCGTCTCCGCCCAGGGCGACAATCTGGCGGAACGTCTCGTTGGCGGAGGCGTTATTCCCCTGTTCCCGATAGATCGAGCCCAGCCTCTCCAGAAACACCGCCCGGTTGCTGCGCTCGCCGTTCGAGTACTTGCCGTCCGCCTTCTCCGATTTCTTCAGCAGGTCGACCATGATCGGAATGGCTTCGTCGTAACGGCCCTGCGCCTGATAAATGGCGGCGATGTTGTAGGGAACTTCGACCGAATCCTGCACCATCGATCCGGCTTTTTTCAGATTGTCGAGCGCGAGATCGAATTTACCCTGCTTGCGGTAGATTTCCGCGATGCGAACATAGGTTTGCGCGTCTTCGGGATTCGCGTCAGCGATGACCTTGTATTGGTCGAGAGCCGCATCAGCCTGGCCATCGTTCAGCAGGTTCTGAGCGAGCCCGCGAATCGCGTCGAGATTGTCGCGGTCCATTTCAATCGCGTGCCGATACGCCTCGATGGCTTCCTTGTATTGCTTCTGCTGCTCGTAGGTATAACCGAGTGCCGAATAGAGCTTGGCAGAGCGCTCCGCTCCCGGCACCGAACTGAGCACCTGCGCGGCGCGCGCCGTGTCGCCCAACTCATTGTAGAGATAGGCCAGCGTCGTCACCGCTTCTTCGGAGTCCGGCTGCAGCTTCACCGCGGTCTTGAATTCGCTCTCCGCCTTTTGCAGATCGTTGTTGAGGCGGTAAAGACGCCCGAGAAGCAGGTGGTCGTCCATGCTGTCGGGTTGCAACCGCACGATCTGCTCATATTGCTCGATCGCCAGTTTCAAGACGCTCTCGGAGCCGCTGCCCGCCTGCATGTCGCCGAGCGAACGCAGATAGATTCTTCCGAGCAGGCGTCGAGCTTCCAGATTGTTGGGACTCTTCTTGATGATGTCCTGCGCCTCGATCACGGCGTCGCGAATGCGGCCCGTTTTGGCGTAAAGCTCAGCCAGTCCGGAGGTCAGATACGCGGACGTCGGATCGGCGTCGATGGCGGCGCGATATTCCTCGACCGCCTTATTCAACAATTCGCTGCGGCCGTAAGTCGCCCCTTGTTCCTCGTACATATGCGCGAGGGCAAAGTGATAGTAGGCTGCGGCGCGGTCGGGAGTTTTGCTCTTGGCGACGGCAGACTGCTCTCCAGCCGCAGCCGGGGAATCCGCAATATGAGCGGGCTGGTTTTGGGCAAATAAAACGGACCCGGTAAGAACGACGACAATCCACAGCTTATTTTTCATGAAAGTCCCGCACCCTGAAAATCGCAGCCCGCACACACTTGTTTGGATGCTCATCCGCGGCCATCCGGATTTCCTTATTCTACCCTTGGCAAGCGTTTCAGCGGTCAGAAAGCGGGGGGCCGGGTTGAAGCCGGAGGTACAGGGGCTTTGGGACGCGATTGTCAAAAAAAGTAAAGAAAGTAAAGACTAATGCCGGAAATGCCGCACCCCGGTAAATATCATCGCCAACCCAAGCCGGTCAGCAGCCTCGATCACCTCCTGGTCGCGCACCGACCCTCCCGGCTGAATAATAGCCGTTGCCCCAGTCTTGGCAATCTCCTCGACGCCGTCGGGGAAGGGGAAAAAGGCATCCGAAGCAGCCACCGTGCCTTTCAGTGGCAGTTGCGCCTTCATCGCGCCCAGCTTGCAGGAATCGACGCGGCTCATCTGTCCAGCGCCTACTCCCACGGCTTGACCGTCGCGAGCATAGAGAATGGCGTTCGACTTCACGTGCTTGCAGACCTTCCATGCGAACAGCAGCGCCCGTTTCTCTTCCGCCGTCGGCGGCCGCTTGGTAACAATTTTCAGATCGCCTTCAGAAAGCTTGTGCCGGTCCGAATCCTGCACCAGCATGCCTCCCGAGATGTTCTTCAGAACCCAGTTTTGCTCTCCCGCGGGAACCTCGACCAGCCGCAGATTCTTCTTCGAAGCAAACGCCGCCTTCGCGCCCTCATCGAACGCCGGCGCGGCGATCACTTCCAGAAACAACTTGGCCATCTCGTTGGCCGCAGCCGCATCGACGGTGCGGTTCACTCCGATAACGCCGCCAAACGCCGATACCGGATCGCATTCCAGCGCCCGCACATACGCCTCCGCCAGCGTTTTGCCCGTAGCGGTTCCGCAAGGATTCGTGTGCTTGATAATGGCGCAGACCGGCTCGTCAAACTCGCGCGCCAGATCCCACGCCGCTTGCAGATCGACAATGTTGTTATAGGAAAGCTCTTTGCCCTGCACCTGATGCGCGTTCGCCACGCCCGCGCCCGAAGCGTCGGCGTACATGGCCGCCTTCTGATGCGGATTTTCTCCGTAGCGCAGGTCCATCTTTTTCTGAAACGACAGCCGCAGAATTTGCGGAAAGCCCTCCGCTGTGTGCAGCGCGAAGTCTCCGCCCACCCGCTCCAGCGTCGAAGCGATGGCCGAATCGTAAGCCGCAGTCGTGGCAAACGCCTTCTGCGCCAGCCGCCACTTCGTTTCCCTGGAAAGACTGTTGCCCGAGCGCGCCATCTCCTCGGCGATCGCGCCGTAATCGGCGGGAGAAGTCACGACCGCGACATCCTGAAAATTCTTCGCCGCCGAACGGATCATCGACGGCCCGCCAATGTCGATGTTCTCGATCAACTCCTCGAAGTGAACGCCCGGTTTGGCCGCGGTCTTCTCAAAGGCATACAGGTTGACCACCACCATGTCGATGGCAGGGATGCCATGCTCTGCAACGGCCGCGCGATGGCCGCTATCTTCGCGGCGATGGAGAATGCCTCCGTGCACCTTCGGATGCAGCGTTTTGACGCGCCCGTCGAGCATCTCCGGGAACCCGGTCAGTTCGGAAATATCCTTCACCGCGATGCCGGATTCGCGCAGCAACTTGGCCGTGCCTCCGGTGGAAACCAGTTCGACGCCGAAGGCGGCGAGTTTGTGGGCGAAATCTACCAGTCCGGATTTGTCGGTGACGCTAAGAATGGCACGCTGAATTTTAGACATGAGGGCCTCTGCTGCGGATGAGAATCAGTGAAGGGAAATTTTAGCAGGCGCGGGGAAAAGTTCTCAGTTCCCGCTTCTCAGTCTTCGTGACCCTGGCGGCCAGTTCTGCGTAACCGAAGTGCGACAGCTTCGTTCCGGGAGCTTGCGAAATGCCCGGGTACTGAGATCTGAGAGCTGACAGTTGCCTCTAGCTCTTCGCCTTCGCCTTCAGCTTCACGTGCCCATCCTGAAGTTCGACCGAGTACACCACCGAATCGCAGCCGTGCTCTTTGCGAATCTCGACGGTTTTTTTCCTGACGAACGACGTAAAAGAATCGAGAGTGCCGGTAACCTGCTCTCCCGACTTCCGCTTGGCTTCGCTCAGCGCCTTGAAGAGAGATTCGACTTGCGCCCGCTCCGCCAGCGTGCCCGTACACTGCACCGAGAAAGGCTGGTTGCCCTCCGGCGCCTCCGCGACTGCCGGCTGATTGCTGCGCGCGAGGCCATACACCGGACGATGTTCGGCTCCGCGCTGTTCCGGCACACGCACGCCCTGCACCGAGAGCATGGCGTCGTAGGGCTTGCGGTAGCCCTCCTCGCGAATCCGAGTTTTCTTGCGCCAAAGGTCGCTCTGAATCGCGTAGCGCTGCGCCATTTCGTTGTAGCGAAAACGCTGTGAAAAATTGATCCGCGCACCATCGCTGAACTTGCGAATCAGAGACAACACCTTCCACTCGATGTCGGTAGGCGGCCGTTTGGTCGGATTGTTGAAGAAAATCTCGTACTCGATCTTCAGCCTCCGCAGTTGCTGATCGAGCAGATTTAGTTCTTCGTCAGTGGTCACGAGGATTCCCCAGCCCTTAGCTTAGCGTTGCAGGTAAGGGATGGCGAGGTACCGGCGGACACGACGGGCATGGTACGAAAGTACCCAAAAGCAGCTCTCAGCTGTCAGTCTTCAGCTATCAGTAAAGTCAAGAGCCTTAACGCAGAAAATGCTGAGATTGCCGAGAAATCGGGCTTGCCAAGGACTCTCCGCGTCCTCTGCGTTGAAGGGTTTTACTGAGAGCTGAGAGCTGACCGCTATTTCGCGTTCGCCGCCATCTTCTTCACCATCGCCAGCACCAGCTTCCGGTCGCTGTCGTTCAGATTCGCCGAATAGCGGCGCATCTGGCTGAGGAAGCGGACTTCGTCGTCGGAGAGCTGCGGCAATCCCTTTTGATGGCCGTTGCTGTGGCCTTCGGAAAAGAACTGCGACAGCGCCAAATCCATCGCCCCGGCGATCTTGGCCAGCGTGTCCAACGAAGGAATGGTGTGGCCGTTCTCAACCCGTGACAGGTAGCAGCGCAGCAGTCCCGTGCGCTTTTCGATGTCGCCCTGTGACATGCTTCGCTGTAGACGGAAACTGCGGATGGTCTCGCCGATATTCATAGATACGCGACTGACTCACTTCCAAAAATGAATGCCAAAGTCAAATTTAAGATGCGTGCATAGTAACCAGATTGGTACCGTCTGGCAAGTGGAAATTCCTGGCGTCTTTCGACCTAGCAGTTTTCTGGCCGAAATTGCAAAGCGGAAAGGTCTCAGGTGTCAGGTCTCAGGAAAACCAGATAACGCGCAACCTGAGACCTAACACCTGATTCCTTACGGCGTCGGCTCAAACAGCGGCCACAGACCGTCGGCAGTGACGTGGTAGATCGCATACACGGTGCCGATGTCGAAGGTGCGCCGGAACAGCAATTCCCCCCGCCCATCGCCGTCGGCATCGACCGCATCGATCAGTTCCATGCGCGGAGCGACATCGAGGTGCGCGG
>Ga0302142_1000499_pt1 | contig 12137 bp, 13 predicted proteins | sample I_Bog_E1_3_FD_198557 | JGI IMG/M metagenome (GOLD analysis project Ga0302142, IMG submission 198557) | Peat permafrost microbial communities from Stordalen Mire near Abisko, Sweden - I_Bog_E1_3 | ecosystem: Environmental > Terrestrial > Soil > Wetlands > Peat | place: Sweden: Abisko, Stordalen...
AAGCGATCGGCCAGCCAGGGGCGCATCGTCTTGGCGATGTCGGTCATCGCGTCGAATTCGGTCACGCCGCGATGATAGATCCAGTGAAACACCTGTTTTGCGCGCAGTTTCGCCGCGCGCGCATCGAGCCCGGCGGCGGCGAACAGATCGGTGATTGCCGCACGCGACAGGCCGAGCACATCGACGCGACCATCGGCGCGCGGGGTGACTTCACGGGGCAGGGGCACGGGATCGATATGGCCCGGGATCGGCATCAGCGGTGTTGGCATGGGGCGCATATAGTGCGCCGCGCGCAGAAGCGCAAATCGCGCGCCACGATTGCGCCACGATCGGCGGCATTTGTAACACATTGTCACACGTGGGCATTTCCGCCGCACAAAGGCAAGGGGCGGCGGCGTCGCAGCGTTTCATCAGGCAGCGGGGGACAAATGCGAACGGAGAAAACCGATGAAGACCATATATGCCCTTCTCGCCGCCGGTCTGGCGGTAATCTCTGCCAATCCGGCCTTTGCGCAAGAGGACGACGATCAGCAGGCGGCGAAGACCCCCGCCGAAGCGTTCAGCGGGGCGCATGCCGAAGTCAGCCTTGGCTGGGATCACCTGAACAACAAGTCGATCAAGGACATCGATTCCACTGCCTATACGACGGGTTCGAGCGACGGCGTGACGTATGGCGGCGCGATCGGCTATGACTTCGCGCTGACCGATCGCGTGACCCTGGGCGGTGAATTCGGCGTCTATGGCAGCTCGGCCAAGTGGAACAACACGACCAATCTCGTTTCGGGCACGTTCAACACCGAAACGGTCAAGCCCGGGCGCGACATCTATGTCGGGGCCAAGCTCGGCTATGCGCTGAGCCCCAAGACCGAGATCTTCGGCAAGGCCGGCTATACCAATGCGCACTTTTCGATCACGGGCGACAATGGCAGCGACCCGCTTTACGAGGGCATCAATGCCAACGGTTTTCGCCTTGGCGCCGGTGTCGAGCAAAAGCTGACCAAGGCGACCTATGTGAAGCTCGAATACGACTATTCGCACTATGGCAGCGGGCAGTTCAATTACAGCAACGCGACGCCGGATGCGAGCAACTTCGATTTGCACAACGACCGCCATCAATTGCTGGCGAGCGTCGGCTTCCGGTTCTGACGGAGGTGATTCAGGATGCCGCGCAGCCCAGGCTCGCGGCATCCATTGCCGAGGCCGCGCCGGTCAGGCGATAGCTGTCGTGAAAGCGGCGGCCATCGCGGCCCGGCGCGGCGACGGTCATGTCGCCGCCGCTGCGCATCGCGGCGATGATGCCCGCATCCATCCGCCGATCCGCGGCCCAGGCGTCGATCCCGCTAAAGACCAGCGCAAATTTCTGCCCCGCGATCGACATCGTGACCGACTTGCCCGGCGCGGGGGTGCGCGACAGGCGCACATGGACTTCGCCCCGGACGGCGCGACGCGGCCATGTCGCGATGGTGACATAGGGTTGCGTTTCGCGGCCGCGTTCGCGCTGGTCCGCCGCCATGGCAATGGCATAGCAGCGCGGCACGGCGGCATCGCGAAACGCGCCCCAATCGTTCCACACGCCCAATCGGTCGCGCGCGAGCGCGCTGTTTGCGCTCAGCAGCGCGGCCAGCGCCAGTAGGGTCATTGCCGGCAGGGCCGCCGCGCGCTTCATTCGTTCACCAGATCGCGCCAGGCGATCACGTCGTTTGACGTGGCGATCCACAATCCGTCCTGCACGCCCGGTTCCTGTTGCGCGGCGAGCGCCATGGCATCGGCGAGCGAGCCATACATCAAGGTTTCGGCCATGCCGCCGTCGGGTCCGTCGGACAGGTAATAGAGGCGCACCGTGGCGCCTTCATCGGTCGTGCGCATCAGTCCGTCTCGTCTCGTTTATGCCCGGCGTGCGTTCGGCGCGTTCGGCCTCGGAGGCTTCGGCCTCGCGTTCGTGGCGGGTACGTCCATGGCGGGCGCGGTTTTCCGCCGCCGTTTCGGCAGCTTGGCGGCGGCTTTGCGCCTTGCGCGCCATGCGCAGATTGATGATCTCGGCCATCAGGCGTGTTCCGTGCCTTGTTCGCTGCCGTAAAACACGGTCTCGGCGCCGTTTTCGATCAACGCGATCGAGCCTTGCACCAGCGAGGGCCCCACCGGCGCGCCGATTTCGGGGCGCAGCGGTTGCCCGGTCATCATGCCGCGCAAGACCCGGCTCGAAATCCCGTGCATGACCACGACATGATCGCCGGGCGCAGACCCCGGTCCTGCCAGCCAGCGCGACAGCCGCGCCACAATCGCCGGATAGTCCTCGCCATCGGGCGCCGGGCGCAACAGATGGTCGGCCATGCGGATCGGCCCGACTTCCGCTTCGATTTCGTCATACCCGCGCAGGCACCATGATCCCATGTCGATTTCGCGCAAGTCGGCAGAGCGTTGTGCGGCGAACCAGTCGAACCCGGCCACTTCGGCAATCAGCCCGAGCGTCTGCAACGCGCGCCCCGTGTCGGAGACATGGATGTGCGCATCGGGCGATGGCCCCGGCGCGCCGAGCAGCGCCTGGCCCATGCGCGTCGCCTGATCGCAGCCGCGCCGGGTCAGCGGGGTATGGATCGTGTTGGATTGCAGCCGGCGCGTCAGATTATAGACGGTTTCGCCGTGGCGCATGATGAAATGGCGGGTACGGGTCATGGCCTCAGGCTCCGGTTGCCGGGTAGGTGATGGCGATCACTTCCCATTCCTTTTCGCCGCCGGGCAGGCGCACGCGGCGCAAATCGCCGATTTTGGCGCCGCGCAGCGCACGGGCGATCGGCGCGCTCCATCCGATCAGACCCTTGCCGGCGTCCTGTTCGTCATCGCCGACCAGAGTCAGCACGCGGCGATTGTCATCCTCGTCGGCGATTTCGACTGTCGCGCCAAACAGCGCGCGGGTGCGGTCCTGTTGTCCGGCCGGATCGATCACGCGCGCGGCCTTCATCCGTCGCGCGATGAACGACAGTTCGCGGTCGATTTCGCGCATGCGCTTGCGCCCGTAAAGATAGTCGCCGTTTTCCGAGCGGTCGCCATTGCCTGCCGCCCAACTGACGATTTCGACGATCTGCGGGCGCTCGGTGCCGAGCAAGTGGTCATAGCGTGCGCGCAGCGCGGCCATGCCGGCGGGGGTAATCGGATTGCCATCGGGTTTCATTGTGCGCGGCCATACCGCGTGAACGGCGGCTTGGGGAGGGGGCGCTTAACCCGGATGCGATTTGCCCAGAAAATGGCTGAGTGGATCGGGCCCGCCATAGCTTGCCTTGTCGGGGTTCATCGTTTCATAGATGACTGCATTTTCAAGGACATGCGTGACATATCCGCGCGTTTCCGACAGCGGGATGCGCTCGATCCAGTCGACCCATTCGATCTGCCCGGTGCGCGGATCGCCATTGGCGCGCAGCCATTTGCCGACATTGCCCGCGCCCGCGTTATAGGCGGCGACCGCCAGCGGATAGCTGCCGCCGAAAACCTGGAGCAAGTGACCGAAATAGGTTCCGCCCACTGCCATGTTGAACTGCGGGTCGGCGATCAGCTGATTGGGCGAATAGGACAGGCCGAGCTTGCCCGCCTGCTCTCCGGCAGTGCTGGGCATCATCTGCATCAGTCCGCGCGCACCGGCATGGCTGACCGCGTTTTGCGCAAACTGGCTTTCCTGGCGGATGATCGCATGGATCATGGTCCAGGATCGCGCCTGTCCCGGCGGGACCGGGATCAGCGGAAAGGCGATTGCTTCGAACTGCGGGTAACCGTGCGTTGCGGCGGCTTGCCCCACGATCACGCCGAGATCGCGACGGCCAAGGTTTTGTGCCAGTTCGGCAACGAGCTGGTGCTGGCCCGGCGTCTGTTGCTGTTCGGCGATTTCCTTGAAAAAGCGGATTGTCGTGTGCCAGTCGTCCGCCCGCGCGACTTCGCGCACCGCCTGCGTCAGCGGCGCGGCGGCAAAGCGCGCACGTTCTTCGGGCGTGGGTTCGGGCGCGGTGGCGGCGGCGAGGCGCGGCACCGGTTGGCCCAGACGTTCGAGCGCGAGCAGGCCATAGAACTGATCGGGATGGCGCGCCGCACCGGCAAAGGCGTCTTGCGCTTCGGCGGGATGGCCGCTGCGCGTGAGCGAGAGCCCGGCCCAATAGAGCCCTTTGGCTTTGACCCCGGGGCCGCGCCCCGCGTCGGCATAGCGGCGGAACAGCGTCGCCGCATTGAGTCCGTCATGGTTTCGCCACAGCGCATTCGTCCCGCCGAGCCAGGTCAGCGAGGTATAATCGTCACGCACGGCATAAGGCTGCTGGCTGACATCCTCGCCAGGGGCAAAGGCGTCGGCTGCGCCCAGTGCAATGCGCGCCGCGCTGGTCGAATCGCCCATCGCTGCGGCCCCGCGTGCGGCAGACAAAAGCTCGGCAATCCAATGCGGCCGATCGAGCGGGCGGGCGTTCAGGAGCGGGCGATTGGCAAGATAGGCCGCTTCGGCCTCGATTCGGCCCAGCCGGTGCAATTCGCGCGCGCGCTGAAAGACAAAGCCGGGATCGCTGTCGAGCTGTGCGGTGGGAAGCGCGGCGGCGGCATAAGGATCGCCGCCCGCCAGCGCGGCCAGCCGCCCTTGCGCGATCGGGCGCACGCCGGGCGAGGTCCACGGCAAAAGCCGCTGCGCCGAAACAGCGGCTCCGGCCCAAAGCAGCGCATCGATCCGCGCGTCATGGTCGGCGGTGACAAATGTGCTGCCCCAAGTGGTCAGGATCGCGGTTTCCGCCGCATCGCTCATCACCCCGCCGCGCCAGGCAGCCCGCGCCATCTCGGCAGCTTCGGGTCGGCCCATTGTCCGCAAGGCGAGCGCATATTGCGCGCGCGCCGGGTTGGTCAGCGGCGGATAGCGGTCGAAAAAGGCCGTCAGCGCCTCGGGCGAGGGGACTTCGTGATCGAGCGCGGCTTCGGCGGCGCGGCGCAGATGGTCTTCCTCGGGAAAGCCGGGGTAGCCGGTGACGAAGCCGGCGTAGTCGGAAAAGCCGAACCGGGGGCTGGCGGTCAGCAGCTTCCACCGCTCGATCGCTTGCGCCATGGGGCCCTGGCTCTGGCTGGTCAACTGCGCGCGCGCACGGTCCCAGGTCGATCCGTCGTAATCGCCGTCGCTGGCGCTCGCCAGCGAGCCTGCCACCACCGGAGCCAGCACAAGCGCGAGCCAGCGGCGCGAGCGGACAGGCGGCCAGCGCATCAAACCGGGCTTTCTATGCATGTCCGTGCTGGACATCAGGGGGTGCGTCTCCTTATCAGGCGGACTCGTGACCGTGCGTGCTTTGGCTCGCGTTATCCGCCCGATCTTGATTATGCCCCAACTTGAGGAACAAAGTCCATGTTTTCCGGCTCCATTCCGGCCCTCGTGACACCTTTTCGCGATGGGGCGCTGGATGAGAAAGCGTTTCGGCGACTGGTCGAATGGCAGATCGAGAACGGGTCGTCGGCGCTGGTGCCATGCGGCACGACGGGCGAAAATTCGACGCTGTCCAATGCCGAACACCATCGCGTGATCGAAGTCTGCGTCGAACAGGCGGCGGGCCGGGTTCCGGTCATCGCCGGCTGCGGCAGCAACGATACGATGAACGCGCTGTTGCACATGAATTTTTCGAAGAAGAGCGGCGCTACGGCGGCATTGCTTGTCGCGCCTTATTACAACCGGCCGAGCCAGGCCGGATTGCTCGCGCATTTCAGCTATCTTGCCGAACACAACGATCTGCCGATCATTCTGTACAACGTGCCGGGCCGCACGGTGACCGACATCCTGCCCGAAACGGTGTGCGAACTCGCGCGGCGCTTTCCCGATCGGATCATCGGCATCAAGGATGCGAGCGGCGACTTGTCGCGCGTGACCGACCATCGCATGGGCATTGGCAAGCATTTCTGCCAGCTTTCCGGCGATGACGAACTCGCGCTGCCGGCCAATGCGGCGGGCGCGGTGGGCTGCATCTCGGTCACCGCCAATGTCGCGCCGCGTCTGTGCGCCGATTTCCAGGAAGCCTGCGCGGCCAATGATTTCGTCCGCGCGCGCGAATTGAACGACCGGCTCTATCCGCTGCACTATGCGATGTTCGAAGATGCCTCGCCCGCGCCGCTCAAATATGCGCTGACCCGCGTGCATGACTGGATCACCGAAGAACTGCGCCTGCCGCTGGTGACCTGCAGCGAGCCTGCGCGCAAGGCGGTCGATGCCGCGCTGATTCACGCCGGCCTGCTGTAAATCGTTTCCTGCGGGGCGACGGCGCGTGAGCGTGCGGTCGCCCCTGGGTCAATAATACGCCTTGGTTGCCGCGAAACGTCCGGCGTTGGCTGGAGCGTGTCTGTCTGTCAAAATTTGACGATTGTCCTAATTAGGACATCTCTTTGATCGGCGATTTGGCGTATTTTTGGTTAACGGCAGATTTCAGCATCTGCGCAGAGTGATGCATAGTTGCATCGGTTGTGGCGCAATTTACCTATACGCCCGGTTTTATGCGTCTTTTAGCGGGGGTGCGGCAGTTGTGCTGCAAATGGGTATTTGATACTTATTCCAGCGAACAAGAGAATGGTGGAGCCCCCGTTGGTTTCGCTCCTTCGATTTGTGGGCGGCTCCCATGTCTGGCCATGCATGCAACCATCGTTGCGCAGCGCCGGAACGGGGCTGTCGCGATTTTGATCCCAGCCCGCCTCTGGCCGGGAATTGGAGGTGGTGATCCCGGCGTTGGGTTCGTGGAACGATCGGATCGACCCGAATTCCGGCTTGCTGTTGATCGCGTGTCCCGGGCGTCCCCCCCGTATTCGCCCGGGATATGACCGCCATGCGGTCCATCTCTCTTTTTATTGACGGGCGACTTGGTGTGTTGCGGGCGATTGGGGGGGGGGCAGGCCGCCTCGTTCAGGTCATCGACCAACCGTGGCTGGCGGTCAGCGACTGGCCGGTCAGCGCGTTGGTCGGAAAAGCGGCAAAGAACAGCGCGACTTCGGCAATGTCCTCGACCGTGGTGAATTCGCCGTCAACGGTCTGGCCGAGCATGACTTTCTTGACCACGTCCTCTTCGCTGATCCCCAATTCCTTCGCCTGTTCGGGAATCTGCTTGTCGACCAGCGGCGTGCGGACAAAGCCGGGGCAGATGACATTGCTGCGCACGCCTTTGGCTCCGCCTTCCTTGGCGATCACGCGCGACAGGCCGAGCAATCCGTGCTTGGCCGTGACATAGGCGCTTTTCAGCGGAGAGGCTTCCTTCGAATGGACCGAACCCATGAACAGGATCGTGCCGCTGCCTTGCGCATACATGTGCGGCAGGACCGCCTTGCTGGTCAGGAATGCACCGTCCAGATGGATCGCGAGCATCTTTTTCCAGTCGGAAAAGGCAAATGATTCAACCGGGTTGACGATCTGAATCCCCGCATTGGATACCAGAATGTCGATCGTGCCCCAGGTTTCGACCACTTTGGCGACGCCGGTGTTGACGTCATCCTCGCTGCTGACATCCATCGCCACGGCGATCGCCGCGCCGGGATGGTCGGCATTGATCGCCGCCGCCGCCGCCTCGGCCGCGTCAAGCCGCAAGTCGGCGATCGCGACGCGCCCTCCGGCAGCCGCAAAGCGGCGGGCAATGCCAAAGCCGATGCCGCTGGCTGCCCCGGTGATGAGCGAAACCTTGTTATCGAGGGTCATGGGGAGGGCTCCGTTTGGTTGAATGCGAATCATTCGAGATCGAGCGTGACAATACCATGGCCCGGCGGCACGCGGCGGCGCCAGCGCGGACTGGCCAGCGAACTGATGACGTCATCCTTGCCGGATTGCCAATGGCCGGTCAGCGTCGTGTGCGAGAATTCGTAGTCCTTGCCCTGCGATTCATAGTCTTCGGGGCGATTGATGAGATGCATGATGGTCACCGGCCCGCCGCTGCGCCGCGTGATCAACGCGCGATAGTCGGGATCGTCCTTGACGCTGTCGGGCAGCTTTTCCAGCAGGCGGGCGACCGCTGCTTCCAATTCCGCGATGTGCGTGTGGACATCGGTGTTGAGCCGGGTGCGGCTGGAAAAGCGGATGTCCTTTTCGCGCTGCGCCGCTTCGGCCAGGGTGCGCGGCATCATCCCGCGCGCGCTGAACAAGTCGACCTGAAATACCAGCAGCGGATGCTTGCCCCGTTCGTCGAGGACATATTGCAGCGGGGTGTTCGAGACGATGCCGCCGTCCCAATAAGGCTCGCCATCGATCATCACCGGCGCAAAGCCGGGCGGTAACGCGCCACTGGCCATGATATGATCGGGCCCGATGCGGCGGTCGCGATTATCGAAATAGACAAAATTGCCGCTCAGCACATTGACCGCGCCAACGCTGAACCGCATCGGCCCGTCGTTGAGCAAGTCGAAATCGACAAGTTCGAGCAGCGTTTCGCGCAAAGGTGTGGTGTCGTAAAGGCTGATCGCTTGCGCAGAACCGGGCAGCGCCATCCACGGCATTTGCCAGCGCGGCGTGAAAAAGCCGGGCACCCCGGTCATCGCAACCGTCGCCGCCGCCGCCTCGTTGAACAGCTTTCGCCCCCAGCCGTCCTCGAACGGCGCTGCAAAGGGCACCCGGCCCGACGCATTCTCCCAAAACGCGCGCAGCGCCGACACCCGCCGTTCGGGCGGATTGCCCGCGATCAGCGCCGCATTGACTGCGCCGATCGAAATGCCCGCGACCCAGTCGGGGCAGAAATCGGCGGCTGCCAGCGCCTCGAACACGCCGCCCTGATAGGCGCCGAGCGCGCCGCCGCCCTGTAGCACGAGCACGCAGGATTCGCCGTGGTTGGTCGTGGTCATGTGGCTGAAAGGTTCCTGTTTCATGGCGCGTGCTGCACTGCGAAGGATGAATGGGCGATGACGCCAATCAGATCATGTGGACGGATCATGCGGGGCAATATCGCCTGCGCCTCTTTCTGCACCTTTGCATTTCCGCGCGCATCACCCTACATGCCGTCGAACCATGGCGCGTCCCACTCCACCCGAATTCGACAAAAAGAAGATCGTCGCCGAAAACCGGCGCGCGCGCTTCGAGTATTTCATCGACGATGTCTATGAGGCGGGGATCGCGCTGACCGGGACCGAGGTCAAGTCTCTGCGCTTTGGCCAGGGTTCGATCGCGGAAAGCTATGCCGAAGTCAAAAACGGCGAAGTCTGGCTGATCAATTCCAACATTCCCGAATTCAGCCATGGCAACCGTTACAATCACGAACCCAAGCGGGTGCGCAAACTCTTGCTCAAAGAGCGCGAGATCAGCCGTTTTCACGGCGCGGTCGAGCGCAAGGGCATGACGCTCGTGCCGTTGTCGGTCTATTTCAACGGGCGCGGCCGGGCCAAAGTCGAACTGGCGCTCGCGCGCGGCAAAAACGCCGCCGACAAACGCGCCACGACCAAAGAACGCGAATGGCAGCGCGACAAGGCGCGCATCATGCGCGAACATAGCTGAATCGGGCATAGCTGAATCGGGCATAGCTGAATCGGGCATAGCTGAATCGGGCACAGCTGACGCGGGTTACAGCTGAATTGGGTCACAGGCGTTTCATCAGGAAAAAGCGGCGCTGACCAACGGGATGGTCGGGCAATGTGCCAAACAGGGTGAATCCCAGCCGTTCATAGAACCCGCGCGCCTGGAACTCGTAAGTATCGAGCCAGATCCCGGCGCAGCCCGCCTCGCGCGCGATCGCTTCGGCCTGTTGCATCAGCGTGCGGCCCAGTCCTTGTCCGCGCGCGGCTTCGGGTACGGCAAGCAATTCGACGAACAGCCAGTCATAGCCGATCCGGCCCCACAACCCGCCCTCACGCGTTCCATCTTCGGCGGCGATCAGGATCGCGACCGGGCGGATACGCGGATCGCCGGCTTGCGCGATGTTATAGGCGCGCAAGGGGGCCAATACGGCTTCCCGGTCTGCGGGCGAGGGATCGTCGGGAATGGTCAGGTGAAAGGTCATGCCCTTCGCCCTAACGCCTTTTTGCCCGGAAGTCAGCTTCGCCCGGGGGTCGGATTTGTCCGGTCAGCCCGCCATTCCGCGCGTCATCGTGCTGGAAATCAGGCGGGCGAGCAGCCCGCGCAAAGTCGGATAGTTCGCTTTGGCATACGTCGAATCCTGGCCCATTGCGCCCGCGATGCGGCGGTGCGCCTCGGTCAGCGAATGATAGGGCAGGCTCGGCAACAAGTGATGCAGCGCATGAAAGCGCAGGCCCACCGGCGCCCACAGCCGGGGCAGGATGCCATAAGGCACATTCGTGCTGTCCAGGAACTGCGCGGTTACGGTCAGCGGCTCGCCTTCGTTTTCCCAGCGATGCGCGACCAGCGTGCGCGCCTGATTGAGCAAGGCCACTCCGGCGATGATCGCCATATAGAACAGCAGCGCATGGAGCGGCAGCAGCCCGGTCACCGCCGTGGCGATGATCGTCATGGCCACCAGCGACGCGCCGAGCTCTTCCCAGAACCATTGCCGTGCAAATTCGCCTTCGGGCGGACGGCGGCGATACGAGGGGTTCATCTGAAGCCCGGAAAGCCGCTCCATCACCACCCGGCGCAATGGCGGGATGATCATCGACAGCGGCCCCAGCACGCCAAAGCGCAAGATCAGCCCGACCGGCATGAACACGGCAACGAGGAAAAAGAACGGCAGGCTCCATGGCTTCATCAGCGCCAGCGGCAAGTATTCGGGATCTTGGGCGGTGCCGTATTTGGTGCGCGTGTGATGCTGGGTATGGATGCCTTCGTACATGAACGAGGGCAGCATCGTCGGCACCCCGATCACCAGATTCCACATAAAGCGAAATCCGGGCAGCAGCGCGTGATTGAGATGGGTGATCTCGTGAATGAACAAGGTCGCGCGATAGAGCGCCAAAATGGCCAGCACGCCAAAGGCCAGCGCCACCCACGGCGAATGCGCCAGGATCGCGCCCGCCAGCGAGCCATAGCCGACTGCCGCCGAGCCGAGAAAATCGGGCCAATAAATCCACGCCCGCGGCTTTTGCAGGTCGCGCGTCAATTCGGCGGCCGTGCGCAACAGTTCACGATCGTCCGCCATGCCGGACAGCGTGATGCGCGCGCCTTTGCGGGGCGTTTCGTCGTGATTTGACGAAGGGGCGGGGATGGACGCTGGCTGCACTTTGGGGGGAACTCCGGATCAGGACTGCATCAGCAGGCGACTGACACTTTGCCGCAAAAACGGCAAGCGTGCAGCAGCCCGCAAGGTCACATGGCGTGCGGCGCGCGCCGCCGGGCTTTCCGCAGTATAGAGCCCGACAATCATCGCGGTCGCGTCGTAAAGCGGCCGGCATTGCAGCCGGTGCGCGGTTTCATAACGCCGTAGCAGCAAGGGCGAGGCAATGTCGCGCCGCTTTGCCGCCGCTGCGGCAATCAGATCGGCCAGCCGTGTCGCGCCGGCGAGGCCCAGATTGAACCCATGCGCCGTTACCGGGTGCATCCCCACCGCCGCATCGCCGATCAACGCGGCGCCATCGGCGGCAAAGTGATGCGACCAGGTCGTCGCGAGGGGGTAGACATGCGCCCGGTCGAGCACGCGCATCGCGCCAAGCCGACCGGAAAAGCGCCGGGTCAATTCCGCGCCGAGCGCATCGGCATCGAGCGCGGCCAGCCGGTCGATTTCGGCACACGGCAGAGTAAGGACTGCCGACGAACGCGGCCCGCTGAGCGGCAACATCGCGATCGTCTGGCCATGATCGAACCATTCGGTGGCGATCCCGTCATGATCGGCTTCGTGCATCACGCGGCATACCATCATCGATTTGCCGATACGGTTGATCCGCGCCGCAATCCCCAGTTGATCGCGAATGGCCGAAAAGCGCGAATCCGCCGCGACCAGCAGCCGCGCGGTCAACACGCGCCCGTCATCGAGAGTCACCGTCGCGCCTGCGCGATTGGCCCGCGCGCCGGTCACGCCGACGCCGGTCATCAGGTCAAGCCCGTCCTGTCCCTCTGTCGCTGCAAACAGCGCGCGGCGTATCGCGTGATTGGGGACCATCGTGCCCAACGGACCGGCCCCGGCCTTGCTGCCCCCGGTATCGAACGACAGGGCAAAGGGCGATCCGCCATTGAAGACATGCGCCGCGCGCAAGGGGGCAATTTCGTCGGCGTGCAGCGCGTCCCACGCGCCCAG
>Ga0302142_1000530_pt1 | contig 11897 bp, 9 predicted proteins | sample I_Bog_E1_3_FD_198557 | JGI IMG/M metagenome (GOLD analysis project Ga0302142, IMG submission 198557) | Peat permafrost microbial communities from Stordalen Mire near Abisko, Sweden - I_Bog_E1_3 | ecosystem: Environmental > Terrestrial > Soil > Wetlands > Peat | place: Sweden: Abisko, Stordalen...
CCGTCATCGGCGGCGCGAGCCTCACCGGCGGTCGGGGCAAGGCGATCCACGTGCTGCTCGGCGGCATCGTGATCGCCGCCATCTACAACGGACTCGCCCTCCTCGGCATCAGCACGGCCGGCACCCAGATCGCCACGGCACTGGTCCTGCTCGCTGCGGTGAGCGTCGACTCCCTGGTCCGCAACCGGGGGAGTAGCACGACGATCTAGGGGGCTCGTCGGTCAGGTCGGGCTCGCTCCGATCGGCGATGCCACCGAGCGTGGCAGCCCTGCAGGGGGATGGTCGATGCCCCCTCAGGGAGTGATGCCGGCCTTTCTGCAGATGGCTGCCAGCGAGCCGCTGCAGAGCTGGTCTGCCGAGACGTCGCCGCCGGCAACCGTCGCGGCGATGTTGCGGGCCGTCACGGCTTCGGGGGTGAGCAGGACCGAGGGAGCGTGGCTGCTCCCGACGCCCGTGGTGGTGGCGTTGATGAGCCCCCGCGGCACGGGCCTGCCGGCGCGCAGGTACAGGGCGACGGCGGCGGCCGCCTGCGCCTCGGCGGAAACCGGCTCGTACGCTGCCATGCACTGGTAGCCCTCGAGGATGTCCACGAGGCTCTGGGTGGTGGCGCCCTGGCCGGCGACGGCGACGTGGCGCGCCGGCACCCCTGCGGCCTTCAGGTCGGCGACCACCGCCGTGGACAGCGAGTCGTCGGTCACGAGCACGGCATTGATCCCAGGATGCGAGTGCAGCGCACGGGCGACGGCGGCGGCTGCCGTGTCCCCGCTCGGCACCGTCAGGTCGCCCGACTTCGTGTATCGGCCGCTGGCGAGCAAGGGCTGGAGCGCCGCGTCGACACCCTTCATGAGCTCGGCGGCGCCGGTGCCACCGTTAGCGTCGGTGAGCTCGAGCACGTGGGGTCTACGGACCTTCCACGACGTGACGCATCCGACCAGGCCATCTCCGAGCAGCTTCCCGACGGCCTCACTGCCATAGCCCACGTAGTAGCTGGCGCCGCTGCCGGCGAACGTGTCGTAGGCAATGACCTTCACACCCCGTGCGGCGGCGTCCTTCCCGATCGCGGCTGCCGTTGCGCTGTCGACGGGGTCGACGATCAGGACTTTCGCACCATTCGTGATCGCTGCCTGCGCTTGGGCCACCTGCTCGGAACCGACGCCGTTGGCGTCGTCGACGATGAAGTCGGCGTACGGCAGTCCAGCGTCGGTGAGGGCCTGGCTCAGGTCGGGTGCGTCGAGGTCAACTGCTCGCTCCGATGGGCCGAGAGACCCGAGGAGCACCGCGATGTCGCCGCTCCCCGCAGCGGCGACGGGCGCGAGCAGCTTCATTGCGCAATAGCTGCTCGGAAAGGACCGAGCCGAGAGTGCCGCCGAGCTCGTCGTCGGACACGAGCCCGCTGCAGCGGAAGCGCCTGCGGCGGGGCGTGCGCCCACGACGATGCAGGGCACGAGGGCCAGCGAGGTGCCGACGCCGGCGATCCGACCCCACCTGAGGGTTCCCATTGCACCTTCTTTGCTCGGGGGGCGCCCGCCGGCCACCTGCCGGGCCCGCTCACCCGGCCCGGTGCACCCGTTCTGACCTGGTGGTGCCCTCAATCGGCCGGGCGGCATTGTCCTCATTGTTTTCGGGGTGCGGCAGATTCTGCCCCAATTCCGCCCTCGCGCAGGGGTCGGGAGGTCTCCATCCTGGGGGCGACGTCATGCCCGCCCGGGGATGCCCTTTACAGGATGCTTTGGAATGCGCAATAATCGTCGTTCTGCCGAAAACGGCGCAGGCACGGGAGAGACCGGGCGGAGCGCCCGGGTTCAGCGGGACCGTATCAACGCCTGTCTAGAGGAAGTGTTTTCATGGTTGCCACCTGGCGCAAGCGTGCCGCCTGCCGGGGCATCGACGTCGAGATCTTCTACCCGGTCACAGAAGACGACGCCGACGCCGCCGAAGCCAAGGCCATCTGCGAGGACTGCCCGGTGCGCCATGCGTGCCTGGAGCACGCACTCGCCAATCGCGAGCGCGAGGGCGTCTGGGGCGGTACCACCGAGCGCGAGCGGCGCCGCATCGTCCGCCAGCGCCGCAAGTCGGCCTGACATCGGGCGCACCCCCTCGGGGTGCCGGTAGCGTGACCGTCGTGCACTTCGACCTTCCCGACGAATTGGTTGAGCTCCAGGCGTCCGTGCGACGCCTGGCCCAGGACAAGGTTGCCCCCCGGGCGAGGGAGATCGACTCGACCGGCGAGTACCCGAAGGACATTTTCGAGGCCTTCCGAGACGCCGGCCTGCTTGGGCTCTGCCTTCCCGAGTCGGTCGGCGGTTCCGGTGCGGGCATCTTGGGGCTCACCGTCGCCATTGAAGAGGTGGCCAAGTACTCCCAGACGGCGGCGCTGATGCTGCTGCTCACCAGGCTGCCGACCGGTCCCGTCATGATGGCGGGCAGCGAGGCACAGCAGCAGCGTTACCTGACGGGCATCGCCGAGGGGACCCAGCGGGCCGGATTCGGGCTGTCCGAGCCCCAGGCCGGCAGCGACGTCATGGGCATGCGGACGCGGGCGGTGCCGGACCCGGCGAACCCGGACAGCTGGGTGCTCAACGGCACCAAGTGCTGGATGTCGGGCGTGGTCCAGGCCGACTGGTACACCGTCTTCGCCAAGACCCAGGACCCCTCGAGCAGGGCCCACGACTCGATCACCGCGTTCATCGTGGAGCGGTCCTGGGAGGGCGTCTCGGTCGGTCGCACCGACCACAAGATGGGCGTGCGCGGGGTCGACACCGGTGAGCTGGTCTTAGAAGACGTGCACGTGCCGGCCGAGAACGTCATCGGCGAGGTCGGTGGCTTCCGCCTCGCCATGCTCGGCCTAAACGCGATGCGCCCGATCGTCGCCGCCCGGGGCATCGGGCTCGCCGAGGGCGCGCTCATGTACGCCACCGAGTACGTGAAGGGCCGCCAGGCCTTCGGGGCGACGATCGCCGACTTCCAGGGGATCCAGTGGGAGATCGCCAAGTGCGCGGTGGACATCGAGGCCGCCCGCCTCCTCACCTATCGCGCCGCCACATTGGCCGACGAGGGGAAGTTCACGAAGGAGTACGTGCCGTTCCTGTCCATGGCCAAGTACCACGCCACCGAGCTGGCGGTGCGGGCCTCGGGCCTCGCTGTCCAGCTGCTCGGCGCCGCCGGCTACATGGAGGACCACCCGACCGAGCTGTGGTACCGCGACGCCAAGCAGTTGACCATCGTGGAGGGGACCTCGCAGGTCCAGCTGGGCCTGATCGCACGCGGCGTGCTCAACGGCGACCTGTGGTGGGACTGACCGGGTCGGCCTTCGCCGAGCTGGGGGGATGGCCGGGGGTCCTCAACCACCTGGTGGCCGGCGGATCGCTCGACACCGGGCAGGCCGAGGTGGTGTTGCGCGAGGTCTTCGGCGGGGCGGCGACGTCGGCCCAGATCGCCGGTCTCCTGGTCGCCCTGCGGGCCAAGGGGGAGACCGTCGAGGAGATGACCGGCTTCGTGCGGGCCATGCTGGCGTGCGCCGAGCCCCTGGAGATCGACGGGGATCTGGTCGACGTGGTGGGGACCGGTGGTGACCGGCTCTCGAGCATCAACGTCTCGACGCTCGCCGCGCTCATCGTGGCCGGCGCCGGTGTCGCGGTGTGCAAGCACGGCAACCGGGCGGCATCCTCCTCGGTCGGGACCGCCGACGTGCTCGAGGCACTCGGTGTGGTCGTCGAGCTCGGAGCGGCCGGCGTGCGCCGCTGCGTCGAGGAGGCTGGCATGGGGTTCTGCTTCGCGCAGCGGTTCCACCCCGCCATGCGCTTCGCCGGGCCGGTGCGCCGTGAGCTCGGTCTCGCGACCGTCTTCAACTTCCTCGGGCCCCTGGCCAACCCGGCCCGGGCGAAGTACCAGCTGGTGGGCGTGAGCGCCCCGGCGATGGCCGACAAGATGGTGGGCGTGCTGGCGGCCAACGGCAGCCGTCGGGCCATGGTCGTCTACGCCGACGACGGCCTCGACGAGCTGAGCGTGACGTCGCCGTCGACCGTGCTCGATCTCTTCGGCGACGGCACGGGGGACTACGAGGTGCTCGAGCGGCGTCTCGACCCGTCGGACTTCGGTATCGCCCCGGCGACACTGGCCGACCTGCGCGGAGGTGACGCCGCCTTCAACGCGGACGTCATCCGCCGGGTGCTCGGGGGTGAGCGCAGTGCGCGCCGCGACATCGGGTTGCTCAACGCAGCGGCCGCCATGGTGCTCTGCGGGCGGGCGCCCGACATGGTGGCCGGCTACGAGACGGCCGAGGCGAGCGTCGATTCGGGCCTCGCAGCGGTGGTCCTCGAGCGTCTCGTCCAGGTGTCCCGCTCTGCCGCCCACGAGCAGGCCGTCGTCGAAGGGGCGCCCAGCCCCGCCTGAGGTCAGGTGCGCTCGCCCAGCGCGTGGCGACGGGCGCCCGCACTCGGGCGGACCCGCCAGGCGCCATGGCGCCACGAGCCCGGGTCGAGGGCACCACGCTCGGAGAGGGCGACGACGCACCCCCCGAACCCACCGCCGGTGAGCCGGGCGCCGTGGACACCGGGCGTGGCCGCCAGCTGCTCGACCAGCGCGTCGATGGCCGGCGTCGAGACCCCGAAGTCATCTCGCAGCGATCGGTGGCTCTCGTCCATCAGGGCGCCGGCGGCGCTGAGGTCATCGCTCCCAAGCGCGACGACGAACTCGTGCACCCGCCGGCACTCGCTCACCACGTGGCGCGCCCGACGGCGCAGGAGCGGGTCCGAGATCGCATCGGCCGCGCCGGTGGTCGCGTGGCCGAGGACGCCGATCAGCGCTGCCGCCCGCGCGCACTCGGCTCGCCGCTCGGCATAGGCCGACGAAGCGAGCTGCCGCACGGCGCCGGAGTGGACCACCGTGAACTCGGCGTCGTCGGGCACCGCCACATCGGAGGCGGCGAGGTCCTCGAAGTCGATCAGAAGGGCGCTGCCCTCGTGGGCGGCGACGATGACGAACGGGTCCATCAGGCCGACGTCGGCGCCGGCTCGTGCCTCGGCGTCGCGGCACAATACGGCGAGTCGCTTCGGGTCGGGCGGCGCGCCGAGCGAGAGGGCGAGCGCCACGGAGAATGCAGCGCTCGACGAGAGGCCGGCGCCGATCGGGATGCTGCTCGAGACCAGCACCTCGCCCCCGGGGACCGGTCCGAGCGCCCCGACCACGGCGGCCGCGAGCCGACCCCAGCCCGGTGGCCCGAGGTCCCCGTCGCCTCCCGCGATGAGGCTGAGGTCGACCGGGTCGCGCTCCTCGGCGGAGACGATGTGCAGGTTGGCGCCCCCGAGCGGTGCGAACACGGCCTCGGTCGCCAGGTCGATGGCCATCGGCAAGGCGACGCCGCCGTTGTAATCGGTGTGGTCGCCCATGAGGTTCACCCGCCCCGGCGCTCGAGCGAGTACCAGCGGTCCCGAGTCGGCCGGCCCGCCGGGTGCGCCGGTCAAGGGCCGCCGGTCACGCCACCCAGCCGCTCGGTGCGGGGCTGGGTGCGTCGAAGACCCCGGCGTCACCGGCGCGGATGCCGGCGATGAGCGAGCGGTAGGCGCCGGCCGCGTCGACGCCCATGGCGTCGGTCTCAAGGACGCGGATTCCCCTTTCGCGGTCGACGCCGTAGATCCCAAAGCGCGGCTCGTAGCTGCCCCACTCGTAGTTGTCGATGAGGGTCCAGTGCCAGTAGCCGGCCACCGGTGCGCCGCCCTGGCGGGCGACGACCAGGGCTTCCAGGTTCTCTCGCAGGTAGCGGTCCCTGGTCCAGCCGTCACCGCGGGGGTGGGAGCGTCCCCGCAGCACCCGGTTGCAGATTCCGTTCTCCACCACCCAGACGTCGAGGCCGTCGGCGCCGGCGACCTCGACCGCTCGGGTGAGTCCCTCGGGCGTCGGGGGGTCGTCCCACAGTGGGCGGGCCGGCACGGAGATCCGCCCACCCGCCGTGCGCCGACCGGGGGCCCGGAAGTGCGAGCCGGTCTCGGGCGCGTAGTAGTCCAGTTGGGCGACGTCGAGGAGGCGCACCGAGGGGCTGGCGTAGACGGCGGCGACGGTCCGCGGCAGCGCTCGCTCGAGCGGCAGTCGCCGCGCCGCGAGGGCCCGCAAGGCACGTTCGATCACGTTGTGGGAGACGCCGGGCGGCGTGCCCGCGACCCGGTAGTGGTCAGCTCGGCGCCCGGCCAACCACGCGCCGAGCTCCGCCCGACCGACACCGTGGTCCTTGGCCAAGAGGAGGTCTGTGGGAAGGCGGTCCAGCTCGTAGATGGACAGCGCGTAGTTGTTGGTGGCGACGGTGGCACCGGGTTGCGCGTCATGGATGGCGTCGTACGCCAGGACGTGTGCGCTGACGAGGTGGTCGAGGGCCGTGATGGTGGCGTCGAGCGCCCCGATGCGACCCGGGGGGAAGTCGCCGGTCAAGTAGCTCTGGACAGCGTAGATGTTGCACTCGTTGGTGGTGATCCAGTTCGTGCAGCGGTCGCCGAACTGCTCGACGGCGAGGCGCACCCATTCCCCGAATCGGCCCGGGGCGTCGGGCCGCAGCCAGTAGTCGATGCCCAGCCACTCGGGATGGGTGAAGTGGTGCAGCGTGACCAGTGCCAGCAGCCCGCGGTCGTGGCACGCATCGAGGATGGACCGGTAGTGGGCGATCGCCCCATCATCGATCTGCCCGTCCTCGGTCTCGATCCTGGCCCACTCGATCGACAGGCGGAACGAGTCACAGCCGAGCGCTGCCACCCGGTCGAGGTGCTCGGGGTAGCGGTTCCAGAAGTCGACGGCCACGCCCGACGGTTCGATCCGCCCGGCCCGCTCCCAGGGCGCCCAGTTGTTGGAGGGCTCCCCTGGGCCGTTGTACCCGCCCTCGATCTGGAAGCCGGCGGTGGCGACGCCGAAGTGGAAGTCCGCGGGGAGGAGCGGGGCGGGGGAGCTCTTGGTCATGGCAGTGGTGATCTTTCCACGGGGCCAGCACGTCTGCCGCTGACCCGGCTTGACCCCGGACCCGGGAGCCGACAGCATCCGGGTCATGCATAGCCACTGCCAGCACGCTGCTGCCGCACCCGGGAACCGCACGTGAGCGGCCCACTGTCAGGGGTAAAGGTGATCGAGCTCGCCGGCATCGGCCCGTCGCCCTACGCCTGCATGCTGCTCGCGGACGCGGGGGCCGACGTGCTGCGCATCGAGCGGCCGTCACCGGGTGCCAAGGCAGGCGACCCGTGGTGGGACCTGCTGACCCGCAGCCGGCCCTCGGTCGGCATCGATCTGAAGCACGATGCCGGGCGCGCCCTGGTGCTCGACCTGGCAGAGCAAGCCGACATCCTGATCGAGGGGTTCCGCCCGGGCGTGGCCGAGCGCCTAGGCCTCGGACCGGAGGAGTGCGGGGCGCGCAACCAGCGCCTCGTCTACGGGCGCATGACCGGCTGGGGCCAGGATGGCCCACTGGCCGAGGTGGCCGGCCACGATATCGACTACATCTCGATGGCCGGGGCACTGTGGTCGATCGGCCGGGCCGGCGAGCGGCCGGTCCCGCCGCTCAACCTCGTGGGCGATTTCGGCGGTGGCGGCATGCTGCTGGCGTTCGGCGTCGTCGCCGCCGTGCTCGCGGCCCGCACCTCGGGGCTCGGGCAGGTCGTCGACGCCGCTATGGTCGACGGCGCCGCGTCGCTCATGACGATGTTCTTCGCGTTCGACGCCCTCGGCACCTTGAACCACGAGCGCGGCACGAACATGCTCGACACCGGCGCCCACTTCTACGAGGTCTACGAGACCGCCGATGGCGCCTACCTCGGCGTCGGCGCCATCGAGCGGAAGTTCTACGAACAGCTCGTCGAGCTCATGGGGCTCGAGCGGGCGGAGCTGCCCGACCAGATGGACCAGGCGCACTGGCCGGAGATGAAGGAGCGCTTCGCCGCCGTCTTCGCCACCCGTACGCGTGACGAGTGGATGGCGGTCTTCGAAGGAAGCGATGCCTGCGTGGCGCCGGTGCTGACGATGCACGAGGCAAAGGACCACCCGCATAACCGTGCGAGGGGGACGTTCGTCGAGCCCGGTGGCGTCCTCCAGCCCGCGCCCGCTCCGCGCTTCAGCCGTACGCCGGGAGCGATCACTCGCCCACCGTCGCCCCCCGGCTCGAACACCGACGAGGGGCTCGCCGGCTGGGGCTTGAGCGAGGACGCCATCGAGGCCCTGCGCGACGCCGGCGCGCTCGGCGAGACGCCGTAGCGGTTGGGTGCTGGCCGGCTCTAGAGATTCACCACCGGACAGGTGACCGTGCGCGTGATGCCCTCGATCCGCTGGATCTCGCTCACCACGAGCCGACCCAGCTGGTCGACCGTGCTGGCCTCGGCCTGGGCGATCACGTCATAGGGCCCTGTTACGTCGTCGGCGGTGATCACGCCCTCGATGGTCCGGGCCGACCGTGTGACGTCTGCCGCCTTTCCGACCTCGGTCTGGATGAGCACATAGGCAATGACCGACACGAGCGCCTCCTCGCTGGACTGGATCCAACGTTAACCTCTTCAGGCTGGAGGCGACCCGTCGATCGCGATGCCGACAACCGGCGCGTTCAGGTGCTGGCCGCCCATCGAGCCGGCGAAGAGGGCGGTCCCGTAGGAGAAGATGCCCCCGTCGGAGGCGACCTCGCGGTACCCCGCCCCGCCTGACGTCGACGCGATGCCGACAACCGGCGCGTTCAGGTGTTTGCCGCCCATCGAGCCGTAGAACGGGGCGCCGCCGAAGGCGAAGACGCCCCCGTCGGAGGCAACCTCGAGGTAGCCCCCCGACGCGACGGCGGTGATGCCGACAACCGGCGCGTTCAGGTGTTTGCCGCCCATCGAGCCGTAGAACGGGGCGCCGCCGAAGGCGAAGACGCCCCCGTCGGAGGCGACCTCCCAGTAGCCCCCGCCGCCGCCGGGGGCCGCCGCGATGCCCACGATCGGCGCGTTCAGGTGTTGGCCGCCCATCGAGCCGTGGAAGGTGGCGTCGCCGAAGTTGAAGACGCCCCCGTCGGCGGCAACCTCCCAATAGCCCGCCCCCGTCTCGGTGGAGGCGATGCCCACAATCGGCGCGTTCAGCCGCTGGCCGCCCATCGAACCGTTGAACGGTGCCCCACCGAAGTTGAAGAGACCGCCGTCGGACGAAACCTCGAAGTACCCGGCCCCGACCGGGCCCGTCGGTTGGTTGGGCGCAGCGCCCGCCGCCGGGGGCCCCGGCAGTCCGGCCGAGCCGGCGAAGGCGTAGATGACGGCGTCACCGCTGGTGTTGGTGCCCGGAGCGAGGAGGAGGCCGTCGCCGACCGAGGGTGTCGGGAAGTGGTTGGCTTCGCTCGCCCCGATGCCGAACGTCCGAGAGGTCGTCCCGTTCGAGTTGAGCTCGTAGAGGGTCCCGTTCTGGTCGATGCTCCACAGGTAGCTCCCGGTCACGATCGGGGGCCCCGTCGGCGTCGAACGGTCCCAGCCGGCAAGTGGGACGGCCACCTGCCCGGGCGTGACGCTGGCTGCCTCGATCCCGCCGAGGCACGGCTCGTAGACCGTGTCGGCCCCGCTGCTTCCCCCGACGACGGCGTCGCCGCCGTCGACGTCACCGCTGCAGATCGCGCCCTTGGCCGTCTGTGGAGGCGTGCTGATGCCGCCCAGGGCGGCGCCGTCGAGGGTGTAGGCGATCTGGGACTTTCCCTGCTGGTAGACCGCCCCGTTGGGCAGCAGCGCCGGTGCCGAGGACCCGAGGTCGGCGTCGCTCGCGTTGTCCGACCCCCAGTAGGTCGGCGCGAAGAAGTCGGCGGGGTGCGCGCTCGTCGACGAGACGGTGATCTTGGTCACAGCATCGCTGAAGTCGTAGGTCCCCCCATTCTGCGAGCCGTTGCCGGCCGCGAACCAGATGTTGCCCGCCGCATCCACCTCTGGGGCGGCGCCACCCATCCATACCGCGCCCTGGGACTGCCCGGCCAGCGGGTCGACCTCGTAATAGGTGGCCGACCCTCCGGTCTCGGGGACCGTCTCGACCCAGCCGTGGTACCCGGCCGGGGACTGGCAGTCGCCGGAGTTGCCCCCGAAGCCGAACACGACCCGCCCATCGACCAGGTTGAGTCCTGTGCGCTGCAGCACCCCGCGGCCGTCCTGGCCGGGCGGTTCGGCGACCTGGCTCATCTCGACGTTGCCGGTGTAGATGTTGAGCCCGAACAGGACGTGCACCGCGGTGCTCCCGTTCCACTCGTCGGCCACCACGAAGATCTCGCCCAACGCCGAGTCGATGACCGGGGTGCCCGTGATGCCGACGGTGGGGCTGACGTCGCCGCACCCGAGCTTGTTCGCCGGGACCGGCGTCGCGAGGTTCACCCGCCACAAGACCGTGCCGCTGTCGGCGGCGAGTGCGTACACCGAGTCGTTCTCGGTGGCCACGAAGACGCGCCCGGCGTCTTCGAGCGGCTCGCCGAACGTGGAGCCGTCGAGGGCCGCCGAGGTCCACGCGGTCGAGGGGCTGGCGAAGCTGACACCCGAGCTGTCCACGCCTGATCCCGCTGCACTGCCGTGGTAGACCGTCCAGTCGGGGAGCGCCGCCGCCGATGCCGGCCCTGCGCCGGACAAGGCCAGCGGGATTGCCCCCACCACCCCCACCGCCGCCAGCGTCGCCGTCCCGAGCACCCGGTGCAGCCGCGATCGAGCGTCGGGGGAACGGTGCAGCGTCAAAGGTGGGCTCCTCGGTAGTGGTGGATCGGCGTCTCCTGCGGACCACCTACTGCGGTCGTCGGCGTCGTCTCCACGTCACGATGCCCAATAGTGCCGCGGCCACACCCACGAGCAGTGTGATGGTCGCCCACACCGGCCAACCGCCACCGCCTGCGCCCTGCCCGTGGGGCGTCGTGGTCGTGGTCGCCCGCGCGTGGGGGTGCTCAACGGCCGAGGTGGGGGGCGTCGAAGGGGTTGTCGCGGCGGCGGCGAACGCGTGGACCTGATCGGCGGAGGGGGCGAGCAGGAGACCTTCGCCGAACGCCGGGGTCGGGAAATGGTTCGCGACCGGACCGAGCGCGAATTGCTCGACTGTGGCACCCGTGCTCGGGTTCAACCCGAACAGCGTGCCGGACTGGTTGATGGTGAAGAGCACCCCACCGACGAGTATGGGCGGCCCGGGCGAACCCGAGCTCGTGTGCCATGCGACCGAGAGCGACGTGCCCGTCGGTGCGATCGAGACCGCGGTGACGCCCGTTGCGCACGGGACGTACACGGTCGTCCCCGAGACGGCGTCACCGCCGTCGACCTCGCCGTTGCACACCCCGCCCCGGCTGGCCTTCTGACCGCCCACGCCGCCGAGCGCCTGGCGGTCGAGGACGTAGCCGATCCCCGACTTGCCGGCCTGGAAGGCGAGATCGCTGCCGACCAGCGCCGGTGCCGAGGAGCCGAGGTCGAGATCGTCTGCGTTGTCCTCGTTCCACTCGGACGGGGCGAAATAGGCGAGCAGGGAAAGCGACGACGAGAGCTCGAGCACCGCGTCGCTGTGGTCGTAGGGCGCCCCCGCTGAGGTGACGGACCCGTTGCCGACGCCCACCCAGATGTTCCCGGCGGCATCGACCACTGGGGCGGCGCCGCCCATCCAGATCGCGCCCTGGGACTGGCCGCTCGCCGAGTCGCTCTCATAGGAGCGGGCGGCGCCGCCGCCCTCGGGCGCGGCCATGACCCACCCGTGGTAGCTCGAGCAGTCGCCGTAGTTGCCGCCGTAACCGAACACGACCTGCCCGGCGTCCAACGTGAGGCCGGTGCGCTGCAGGATCGCAGCGGTGTTTACCGCTGGCGGGTCGACGACCTGGTCCGTGAGCACCGAGCCGTTCGAGGTCGAGAGCCCGACCAGGTGGTGCGACGGCGAGCCGTTCACCAGTTCGTCGGCGACCACGAAGATCTCGCTCCTCG
>Ga0302142_1000537_pt1 | contig 11852 bp, 8 predicted proteins | sample I_Bog_E1_3_FD_198557 | JGI IMG/M metagenome (GOLD analysis project Ga0302142, IMG submission 198557) | Peat permafrost microbial communities from Stordalen Mire near Abisko, Sweden - I_Bog_E1_3 | ecosystem: Environmental > Terrestrial > Soil > Wetlands > Peat | place: Sweden: Abisko, Stordalen...
GGTTCTCGAGCACGAAGCGCACCTCGGCCGGGAACGTCTCGGTCAGTTCCACATAGCGTCTTCGGGCATGAGCGAGGCACTGCGACAGGATCGTGTCGAACTCGCTCGGGACATTGCGCGAGAGCCCATCGCACATTTGGATCGGCGCGGGTAGATCGGTGTTGCGGCGGGCGAGCACCGCGGCGAGATTCTCGCCGGCGTGACGCACCCCGGTGAAGAACAGGGCGATCCGGTGCCCGGTGTGCGTTGCGACGATGCCGGAGGTGAAGATGCCGGTGCGCTCGCCGTCCGCATCGTCGGCCAACGCCGCGGCGCGCTGCTTGCGGGTCAACTGCAGCACCTTCATGGTGGTGTCGTCGTTGTAAAGCACGGTAGCCTGGGCCGCCTGATTGATCAGTTCCTCGTGAGCGGGGGTCAACGTCTTTGCCGCCGCCTGCACCAGATCCCATTGCGTCGCTGCGGGGAGCGGGATGCCCATACTGGATTGCAGCTTCTCGATGCGATTGAACGGCAGGCCCGCGCCGTATTTCAGCAGGCCGACCATGCTGGTCGCAGTCGCATCGTATTTCTCAGGCCCAACCCCCTCCGGTGCCGGGGCGGTGACCACTTCACCGCAGAGGTTGCAGCGCAGCCGGTCGCAGGAGTAAACACTCGCGGACAGCGGCGCCATGCCGGTGATGCGCACGAGCTTCGCCGGCTCGCTTTGCTGATACAGTTTCCCCGACTCACAGCCAGGACAGGCGTCGCCGCTATGGAGAGTAGGATGCGCCACCGTGATCTGCTCTGCCCCGGTGTACGCGGCGGCGGCATTGCGCCCATGGCCTGGTGGCTTGGGTCGTGGAGCGCGCGGTTCCTCGGTCGAGCCCGCGTCAGGCGGCTCGTCGCGCTGCTCGCCGAGCACGTTGCGGGTGGACTCGGTGGTTGCACCGAAGATCATGCGACGCAGTCGCTCGAGGGAGGCGTCCTTGCCTTGCAACTCCGCCTGCATCAAGGCGACCGTATCGACGATGTTGCTTAAAGTGGCGTGCTCTTCGTCATTCAACACTGCGCGGGTGCGTTCGAGGATGGCGGCAATCTTCTTTTGCTCGACATCCATGGTTTTCAGCAACGGCGGTGGTCGCGGTTTTTTCTTCCGGCTACTCATGGCGTGCGCGACAGCCGTTCGCGATAGTCGGGGCACAGCGGCAGCCCCAGGATGTCTTTGAGGGTCCGGTTCGGCCGGTGAGTCAGATCATCCTTGCCGCGACCCTGGGTTTGCCCGAGGTACTGCCAGTTCGCCGCCCGGTAGCACGTCCCGCGGTACCGAGTGCGGTCGATGAAGGTCTCGGCAAAATACACCGGATGCCCATAGACGCGCTGCCACTCGGTCGATAACAGCCGCGTCATGCGACCGAGCAGATGCGAGGCCAGGTGCTCGACTTCGACCCACGGCAAGATCAAGAAGCGCGTGTTGTAGGCGATGCCGGCGATGTTCTGTCGCCGCACCTGCGGCGACCAGCCGAGGAACCGATCGCGGGGCCCCAGGTGCCGCGGCGCCGAACTCCACGCGAACAGCGCGATCGGCCGCGCCCCGGCGTACACCACGAACTTCAGGTGCTCGCCGACGGGCTGCGCGTAGCCCAGGTAATGATGCGCCTGCATCAGGCTGTTGAAGAGAGATTCCGCGGGCGTGCGCCGGACTTGGACGAACGTGAGCGGACCCAACTCACGCAGGTTTGTCCGCAGCGCCGTGGTGTCCACCGCGATCGGCGCCGGTCGCGTGCGTACGTGCAAGGGATTCGGCGGCCGGCGGCGTACCGCCGGCAGCTCGATGTGCCCCGCGCGCCACAGCGCCAGCATCAGTCCGCGGCACACCATCGCGCGCGGGGCGCCGTTCGCCTGGCGCCAGTCCCAGGCGCTACATAGCGTCTCGGAGAGCGCCCGCCGGCTCTGCTCCGGGTGGGCCGCGACGAGGGCTCGGATCTGATGCACGTCGTCCCGCGTCACGGCACGACCGCGAAACGTAAGCAGCGTTTCCATGGGTGAGCAAATTATCACCCGTACTGATGGAACGCAAGCCGCGGGCTCCGATCAGCCGATCAGGCCACCCGCGGCAACGGCCGCCATGCCGACACGCCACGCGCTGCAAGCGGATCCGCGCCCATCAGCAGCACTTGGAGCTGATGCGCTTGAAGCTCTTGGATCGGACCGTCCGTCGGCCAGTGCGGGAACTTTCCTTGCGATAATCTCTTGTGGCACACCCAGAAGCCTTGGCCGTCGTAGGTCAAAATCTTGATCGCCGTGCGCCGGCGATTACAGAAGACCACGAGCCACCCGCAGAACGGGTCCACCCCGAGCTGCGCCTTGCAGATCCGCCCCAGGCCATCGATGCCGGCGCGAAAGTCGATGCTCGCCACCGCCACCAGGATGCGCATTTGCGCCGTCAGTTGGATCACGGCGATGCCGTCCAGCCCGACCGGCACAACTGCAGCACCACCTCGGTTGCCGCGCCGGGCTCCATCTGCAGCTCAAGTCTCTGGCCGTTCCCGTTCTGCAACGACAGCCGGCAGCCGCTGCGGCTCGCTGGAAACGCGCCGGTCAGCTCGATGAACTTCATCGGATCGGGTTCCGGGATCGACGCTGCCTTCGCTTTACCGGGTACGCGGGTGACCACGCCGCCACTCATCCCTTTCACTTTGTTGTAATCCAAGCCCAGTACACGCGCCGTCACGTACGGTCCGTGCCGCCGGGCGACTTGCCCCACCGCCGACCACAGCTTCGGCGCAAATGCCGTGCCGCGCTTGTGGCTGCCCCGCCAATCGTCCAACCGCTGCCGTACCTGCGCTAAATCTCGTGCTTGTCTTCTCGTCCCGCTCGCCGTTCTCGCCATTGATTGCTCCCATCACCGTCAATCGGTGTGGGCGCCACACTATCAACCTCGCCTGACCTCAGTCATGCACGCTCACCGGAAGGACACTGTGTATTGCTGCTTCAACGGCAGCTACAAGATCACGCCGGCGGCATTCGATGCCTGGATGCGGATACTGAAGAGCGTTCCGGACAGCGTCCTGTGGTGGCGCAGCGCGGGTGATCACGCTAACGACAATCTGCGGCGCGAGGCTCGGGCGCGGGGCATGGCGCCGGAACGGCTGATCTTCGCGCCGCGGCTCGAGGCCATGGAGGACCACCTGGCGCGCCATCGCCTCGCGGACCTGTTCCTGGATACCTGGCCCTTCGGTGCGCACACGACGGCGGCAGATGCCCTGTGGGCGGGACTCCCCGTTCTCACCTGCGCGGGCGAAGGCTTCGCGAGCCGGGTGGGAGCGAGCCTGCTCTCATCCATCGGCCTGCCCGAACTCATTGCGGCGAGCGTCGGGGAGTACCTGCGGCTCGCCCAGGCTCTCGCCTCGGACCGGCCGCGCCTGGCCGAACTCGCGCGGCGCGTGGCCGACCGCCGGCGGGACTCGCCGCTGTTCGACACGCGCTCGTTCGCGACACATCTCGAATCGGGTTATTCGGCAATCCATGAGCGGCATCGCGCGGGGCTTCCGCCCGAGGATCTGTGCGTCGGGCCTGCGCCCGATGCGAATGCCGGCCGCGGCCCGGCGGGCGGTCAGGACTTCCACTTCGAGAGATAACGTTCATATCCGGCGCGCCATGCGGGCGTGCCGAAGCTGCCGTCGCTCTCGTGCATGACGCTGATACCCCAGGTGCCCATGCGAAGTCCGCGCTGCTCGGCGGTCCGGCAAAAGTCGAGGTCATAAAAATGGAAGTCGAAGGCCTCGTCGAACCAGACGTTCCTGGAGATCAGCGTGTCGCTGCGCGCGGCCAGCATCACGCCGTCGAGGAGCTTGACCTCATGCCCCGGAGGGCCGTACGCGCTGATGTAATCCGCGGGCCACGCCTTGCCGTGCGCAATCACGCCGCTCAGATTGTCGCGCGCATCGCGCGTGAATTGGTCGTCCAGAAATCTCCACGCGGGCTGACGCTCCACCCGGCGGCGGTTGCCCGCGAGGCCGATGATGTCGAATTTGGCGAGCCCGTTGAAGAGGCGCGTCGGCCAGTAGAAATCCAGCAGGTGCACGTCGTCGTGGACGAACACGAGGATTGCGGGATCCGCGGCCGACTCCCGGATCGCGGTATTGTACGCAAGCGGCAACCCCGCGGAATTGCCCGGGAACAGCCGCAATTCGAATAATGAAGCGTACAGCCCGAGCGAACGGCCCAGGGCGCTTCGGGCCGCGAAACCCTCCGCCGTCTCCCGGGTCGCGCACACCACCCTGACCTTGAAATCCATGGAGTTATCCGGCCCTTCGACGCTTCGCACGGCGGCGGATGAGTTTTGCACGCCGGATCCGGGGCGTCCAGACCGCCGCGCCGGGCTCTCATCGAACTGCAACCTGCGATTGCTAGAGTCGCTGACCTTCGTTGCATTTGTTTGACCATTTGACGGATTCCGCCATGCAATTCTCGATTCGCTGGCCGGCCGCGGCCGCCTGGCTGGTACTGGCCTCCTGCGGCGGCGGCGGTTCATCGTCCGCCGCTCCGCCGCCGACCGCGTCCCTCAGCGCGGCGCACAGCCTCATCCAGGGCGGCGCGGCCACCACATTGACGTGGAACTCAGCGAACGCCACCGCCTGCACGGCCTCCGGGGGCTGGACCGGCGTCAGAGCCACGAGCGGCTCGCAGAGCACGGGCGCCCTCACGGCCAATGCGACTTATTCGCTGACTTGCAGCGGCCCGGGCGGTTCGAGCGCGGCCGCGAGCGTGACCGTGGATGTCACGCCGGTCGCGACGCTCACGGCGAGCCCCCTGTCCGTGGCAAGGGGCGCGAGCGCGCAGCTTCAGTGGACTTCATCCGGCGCCGCATCGTGCACGGCTGGAGGAGGCTGGAGCGGCACCAGGCCCACCACCGGTACCCAGAATACGGGCGCTCTGACCGCGGCTACGCTGTATTCCCTGACCTGCACCGGCCCGACCGGGACCAGCACCGCTTCGAGCGTGACGGTCAATGTGGCCCCGACGGCCACGCTCACGGCGGCCCCGAGGATCGTTTCGGCCGGCGCTGCCTCCGTATTGACCTGGAGTTCCTCGAACGCCACCGCGTGTACCGCCTATGGCGGCTGGAGCGGCGCCAAGGCCACCAGCGGTTCGGCGAGCACGGGACCGCTCGCGGCGGGAACCACGTTCTCCCTGGCCTGCTCCGGTGCGGGCGGCATCAGCAGCCTGGCGAGCGTCGCCATCGGCATTGGGCAGGTGACCGTCTCCCCCGCGATTGCCGCGATCACGCCGGCCCAGACGCAACAATTCACCGCGACCGTGTCGGGCGGCGGCGCCGTGTCCTGGGCGGTCGACGGAATCGCGGGCGGCAACGCCACCGTGGGAACCATCGGCCCCTCGGGGCTCTATACCCCGGGAGCCGCACCGGGCGCACATACGCTGGTCGCGGCCAGCGTTGCCTACCCCTCGGTCGCAGGCTCCGCGGTGGCTGCGCTCACCAATCTGCCGGGTGTGTTCACCTATCGCGACGACGCGGCGCGCGACGGAGTGAATTCCCTGGAGTACGCGCTGACGCCCGGCACCGTCACCACGGCGAGCTTCGGCAAGCTGTTTTCCTGCGCCGTCGACGGCGCCATCTACGGCCAGCCGCTGTGGGTGGCTAATCTCGCGATCAACGGGACCAAGCACAATGTGGTTTTCGTGGCCACGGAGCACGACAGCCTCTTTGCATTCGACGCGGACGCCAATCCCTGCGTGCAGCTCTGGTCGGTCAGTCTCATCGACGCCGCCCACGGCGGTTCGACCGGCGAGACCACCGTGCCCTCGGGGGTTCCCGGCTACCTCGTGGGCCTTGGCGAAGGCGACATCACGCCGGAGGTCGGCGTGACCGGTACGCCCGTCATCGATCCGGCGAGCGGCATCCTCTATGTGGTCGCGAAGTCGGTGAACGCCTCCCATGCCACCTTCTATCAGCGTCTACACGCCATCAACCTCGCATCCGGCAGCGAGCAGGCGGGCTCGCCCGTGGCGCTATCGGCCACCTATCCCGGCATTGGCGACGGTGGCACCGTCGACACCTTCAATCCCCAGACGCAGAACCAACGGCCGGGTCTCGCCCTCGTCAACGGGGTCGTCTACGTCGCGTGGTCGGCGCACGAGGACGCGCCGCCGTGGTACGGCTGGCTGATGGGCTATACCTACAACGGGACCTCCTTGTCGCAGGCCGCGGTGTTCAATGCGGCGCCGAATGGCAGCGGGGCCGGCATCTGGATGGGCGGCGGCGCTCCCGCGGCCGATTCGAGCGGTAATCTGTACGTGGTCACGGGCAATGGCACCTTCGATGCCGCGAGCGGCGGGTCGCCCGACGATGACTTCGGCGAATCGCTGCTTCAGTTGTCCGGTGCCTTGGCCGTCGATCAGTACTTCACGCCATCGGATGAGGCGACCGACAGCGGAGGTGATCTCGACTTCGGCGCCGGCGGCGCCGCCGTGCTGGCCGATCTGCCCGCCGGGAGTCCGGTGCCTCACCTCATCATGTGCGGCGGCAAGGACCAGAACCTGTACGTCTTGAATCGCGATGCCCTGGGCGGATTCGGCGATGGCTTCGCCGTGCAGAAAATTTCCTTCGGCTACCGGATCTACGCCACCGGAGCGTACTGGAACTCCAATTTCTACCTGGCGGGGGCGAAGGGTCCGCTGACCGCCTACGCGCTCAAGCCATCGGTGCCGCAGCTCACCGTGGCAGCCTCCTCGGCGCATGTGTACGGTTTTCCGGGCAGTTCGCCGTCGGTGTCGGCTTCGGGAATCCAGAACGGCATCGTCTGGACACTCGACAACAGCCAGTACTGCACGTCCAACGCGCCCGGCTGCGGGCCGGCGGTGCTCTACGCGCATGATGCCGCCAACGTCGGAACCCTGATCTGGGACAGCGCCGAGGTGGCCGGCGACGCCGCGGGCAATGCGGTCAAGTTCGCGGTGCCGACCATCGCCAACGGCAAGGTCTATGTGGGGACGCGCGGCAACAATACCGGCGGCGTCTATGGTTCCAGCACGATCTCAGGCGAGCTGGATGTCTACGGGCTAAGGCTTCCCTGAGTCCCGGGGCACGACCAGATGATCGGGCGGCAGGTTCCCGCGCTGCCGCTCATGCATCATCGTGTAGGCGAACTCCAGGCGTCTGGCGTAGAGACCAGTATCGAACAGCGGCGTCTGAAGCCTCAGTTCGGCCAGCCGTTGCTTGAGGGCCGCCAGCCGTGCGGGGTCGCCGGCCAGCGCCACGGCGAGGTCCTCGTAGTCGCGCGGCGTCGCGGCGATCAATTCGGCAAGGCCAATGGCGGTGTTGAGGCTTGCCGCCACGCGCGATGCGAAGCTCTCTCCGGGGCAGGTGAGCACGGGCAGGCCCGCCCAGAGCGCATCGCTCGCCGTGGTATGCGCGTTGCACGGCCAGGTATCGATGAATAGATCCGCCGCCCGATGCCGCGCCAGGTGGTCGGGCAGATCCATGAGCCGGGCGAATATCAGGCGGTCGGCGTCCAGGCCTCTCGCAGCCGCCTCGCGCCGCAGATGGCGGGCGGCCGCCTCGTTGTCCTGGAAGAGCCACAGCACGCTGCCCTCAACGCGCTTGAGGATCCGCGTCCAGGAGCCGAAGGTCTCGGGCATGATCTTGAAGTTGTTGTTGAAGCAGCAGAACACGAAGCCGCTCGCGGGCAGCCCGAGTTCCGCGCGCGTGAATGCCCGGTCCGAAATGACGCGCTTGCGGTCGTTGATCTGGTAGCTATCCGGCAGGCAGACGATCTTCTCGGTGTAATGGCGGCGGCTCGCTTCGGGTATCAGCGCGTGATCCGCGATGAGGTAGTCCATGTAGCTCGCGCCCAGGGTGCCCGGATAGCCCAGGAAGTTGACCTGCACCGGCGCGGCGCGATGGGCGAAGATTCCGGCCCGGTTGTCCTGAGTGAAGCCTTTCAGATCCACGGCGATGTCGAGCTGAAGGCGCCTCGCCAGGCGCGCCACGTCGAGATCCGATTGGCGGCGCACATCGATGAACTCATCGCACGCACCGCGCAGCCGCGACCGCATGGCGCCATGCGACTCAGGTCCGAAGGAGAACGCGAACACCTCGAAGCGGGATCGATCGTGCGCTTCCAGAAGCCCCGCGATCAGGTAGGCGGTGGCGTGATCGTGGAAGTCGGCCGAGAAGTAGCCGACGCGGATCCGGTCGCGCGCCGGCGCTTCGCTGGGCGCCGGCAGCGATGCATCCGGCGGGCAGCGGTCGCGCACCCAGATCTCCGCCGCCTGTTTCTGCAGCTCGGCCGATCCCGATAGGATCAGCAGGGGAAACGGCGGCGAGGCCGGCTCGCCGCGCCCGATCTTCGCCGCGAGCCGGGCGAGGTCCGCTTCCAGCCCCTCCCAGTCGCAGAGCTGCGCCTTCGCAAACCGCATGAGACCCGGCAGGTATTCCAGATCGGGGTCGATCGCATAGGCGCGTTGGTAACTCTCGAGCGCCGGCTCGAGTTGCTTCATTTCCCGCAGGACATTGCCGCGATTGAGATGGGCCTTGGCGTAATCGGCCTTGAGCGCAGCGGCGCGCTGGTAACTCTCGAGCGCCGCCTCGCGTCGCTTGAGCGCATGCAGGACATCTCCCCGGTTGAGGTAAGCCTCGGGATAGAGGGGCCTGGCCGCGATGGCTCGATCGTAGCCATCGAGCGCCGCCTCCCACTGCGTGAGCTCGCGCAAGAGGTTGCCGCGATTGAAGTGAGCCTCGGCGAACGCCGGTCTTGCGGCGACGGCCCGTGCGTAACTCTCCAGCGCGGCCTCCCGTTGCTTCAAGTCCGCCTGGATCACGCCGAGGTTGAAATGGGCCTCGGCAAAATCCCCTTTGAGCGCAATGGCCCGGCGGTAGCTCGCCGCCGCCTCGTCCGGCCGTGCGAGCTCCTTGAGTACGTTGCCCCGATTGAAATGAGCGAGCGCGTACCGGCCGTCCATCGCGAGGGCCCGGTCGTAGCTCTCGAGCGCGGCCTCCCAGCGTTTGAGCGCTTGAAGAGCGAGACCGCGGTTGTTGAACGCGGCGGCATTTTTGGCGTCGCAGGCGATGGCTCTGTCGAACAATCGCAGCGCCTTCTCCGGCTCGTCGGTCTGTCCCGCAATGACTCCGAGCCGCAGCAGCGCCTCGGTGTGGTGCGGCTGGACCTTGAGAATCTCCTCATAGATGCGGGCCGCGTGCTCAAGTTCGCCCAGCTTCTGGTGCGCGAGCGCCTGCTGCAAGCGCGCTGCCAGGCGGCCGCCGGCCGCGCCTGTGGTTCCCTTGGCCATGGGATCAGGGGGGTGCCCTGGATTCGAGCAACAGGCGGGCGAGCGCGTTCACGGCGTCCACGTCCGAGAACAGGGCGGCGGAATTCCGCTTCATGGTCTCGCGGATCCGGGCGCGATGCTCCGCGTCCTGCGCGAGCTGCACGGCGAGGTCGACGTACCGGTCGAGGTCGGCGGCCACGAGTTCCGCCAACCCCAACCGCCTTAGGATCCCGCCTCCCAGGCGGCCTCGCATGAATCGTCCTTCATGAGTCACGCAGGGGAGCTGGCACTCGACGGCTTGTATCAGGGTGTTGAATCCGGAGAAGCCGATGGTATCGAGATAGACATCCGCTTGTCGCAGCAATCCGAAGAACGCGGCCCGCGGCTGCCAGGGAATCGTCAGCAAGCGCCCCGCGGGATCGACGCCGGCACTGCGAAAGGCCGCGGCGATCCGCTCCTCGAGCTTGCGGCTGAGCTGCGCCGCCTCGTGCTGGAAGAATACGAAGCTGCCTCGCCCCACGCGCCGCGCGATCTCCACGAGCAGCCGGTCATGCTGCGGCCGGTACTTGAACGGCACGCCGGGACAGATGAACACCGGACCGTCCGCGGGAACCCCTAAGGCGCGAAGGTCGACTTCCGCCGGCGTGACTCCATGGGGCGCACAATGAACGCCGAGATGCGGCAGGCGTACCAGCGGCTCCGTGTAGTGATCCTGCGCCTGCGGCGGCTCGAACAGCTCCGCGGACAAATAGCCGTCGAGGGTGGGCAGACCGCTCGTTTCCGGGTGGCCCCAGGCGGCGAACTGCCGCGGCGCGAGCCTCATGGCGGCAAGCGCCAGGACCGTTTCATTCATGCCGAGCTCGGGATAGATCAGCGCATCCAAGTCGCGATCGCGGATGGCTCGGGCCCACTCGATGACCGGTCGGGGGCCGCACTCGAAGCGATCCACCGACGCACGCGCCTGACGCGTCGCCTCGTCCTGCTTCAGCCCCAAGCTGAATAGATGGAGCTCGAACCGGTCCTTGTCCAGGCACTCGAGCCAGCCGCGCAGGATCGCATGGAACACCGAGTGATCGTGCACATGGGCGGAGACGAAACCCAGCTTGAAGCGCCGGGATCTCGGCGGGCTGGCGGGCGCTTCGAGCGGGGCGCGCCGCGGGCGATCGAGGCGTGGCCCAAGATGCGCGAGGCGCGCCGCGCAGGCGCCGCGGTAACGCTCGAGCAGCGTGCGGTTCGATTGTTCCTCGTACGCGAGATAAAAGAACTGCTGCTGCGCGGCGGTTAGCGCATCCGCGGCGCCGAGAGACCTCGACGCGAGCCAGGACTCGAATGCCAGGAGCTCGTCCCCGAAGGCGCGGCGCGCCGCGCGGGCTTGTGCCTCGGACATCGGCACCGATGGAATCCGGCGCGCGAGCAATCGCGTCCGCGCTTGAATGTCGTTCGGATCGAGTTCCACGGCCCGCCGATAGGACTTCACGGCGCCCTCGTCATCGCCGATCTCATGCAGGATCTTGCCCTGATTGCACCACGCCTCGACATACCGCGGATCGAGCGCCAGGGCTCGCTCGAGGGATTGCAGCGCCTCGGCGCTTCGGCCAAGCCGGCGCAATGCGCCGGCTCTGATGTTGTGGGCGATGGCCGAGTTCTCGTCCATCTGCAAGGCAAGAGCCGCGCATTGCAGCGCCTCGCTGGGCCGATCCAGCGAGAGCAGCACGAACGCCTTTTGCGTGAACGTTGCCGCATCGCCCGGCCGCAGGCGCAGCGCCGACTCGAGGCAGTCGAGCGCCTCGGCGAATCGCTGCTGTCGGGCGTACACGGCGCCGCGGCCCGCCCAGGCCTCGGCCATTCGCGGGGCCACGGCGAGCGCGTGCCCAAACGACTCGGCGGCAGGTTCCAATTCACCCCTCTCGGTCAGCGCAAGGCCAAGATTGACATGCGCGATGGCATAGCCGGGATCGAGGCGCAGCGCCTCACGGTAGCTCGCGATGGCTTCGGGCCATCGCCCGAGCTGCATGAGCGCCTGGCCGAGATTGTTGTGGGCCCGCGTGCTGGCTGGATCGATCTTGATGGCGGCGCACAACGCCTCCGCTGCGTCGGCCGGCCGGGCCGCCGAGAGCAGCGCTGCCGCCAATCGCCGCTGCGCGCCGGCGTCCTGCGGGCGCAGAGCCGTGAGCCGCTTCAACAGATCCAGCGCACTGACGCTGCGCCCGGTCGACAGGTGAATCTCCGCGAGCAGCGACACCGCCTCCGCGTCCTCGGGAGACACGGCGAGGCGCGCCTCGCAGGCCCGCTCCGCTTCGTGGGCGTTGCCCCGCCTGAAGAGATCGATCGCCGCCGTGGTCGTCATCGCTAATACTCTAACCCGAGCTGCCTCTCGCCCATGCGACGCACCAGATCATCTCATCGTCATTCAAGTGACGGCGATGAGTATGACAGTTGTCATACATCCGGCCGAAATTGGCAGCTGGCGCCGGCGTAGGTCACAGATTTGGCCGTCCATGTGTGAAAACCTTCACATTATTTTCATGTTCTTGCCACACGTGTAGGGGATCCTACTACTCGTGCGCCCTAAATTCACACTGGCC
>Ga0302142_1000562_pt1 | contig 11638 bp, 11 predicted proteins | sample I_Bog_E1_3_FD_198557 | JGI IMG/M metagenome (GOLD analysis project Ga0302142, IMG submission 198557) | Peat permafrost microbial communities from Stordalen Mire near Abisko, Sweden - I_Bog_E1_3 | ecosystem: Environmental > Terrestrial > Soil > Wetlands > Peat | place: Sweden: Abisko, Stordalen...
AGCGCCTTGTCGCGATTGTCGAACGCGTCAATCATGTGCATCGACGGGGTCACCGGGCTGGTGGCTTCGTTCACGTCGCCATCAAGAGCCGAGTGCGAGTGGGGATCGATAATGCCCGGCGTGAGCCAGAGGCCGGTCGCATCCACCACGGTGGCTGTGGCAGGTGCGTCCACGGTGGCGCCGACGCCGGCGATCTTGCCTGCATGCACCCATACCGCGCCATGTTCAATGGTCCCGTGGCTGGCGGTCATGACGGTGGCGTTCTTGAACACAAGGTCGGTGGGCGGCGACTGCTGAGCGCCGGCCATGAGGGCAAACGACGCTGCTGCCAGAACCGCGCCCGTGAACAGGCAACAGGCTCGCGCAGCGCGGCGAAAGGGAAGACGAGGATGCATCGGAGGAACCTCCTGAATGGGCGCGGATGAGTGGGTGACGAGCACAACGGTGTGGAAAGTTCTTGGAGGGATGCTACATCATTCCGGCGGACACCGTCCCACAAACAACGCGTCTGTCCGCCGTCCCGCCTTGCATTTCCTTATTCATCAAGAGAGAGACCGCATGCAACACTTTGCGCGAAGCCGGGTTTCAACCAGCAAGCATCCCTGCTGAGGCCTGGTGGGGCGCCGTATTCCACCGAGTGAGGAAATGAAATGAAGAAGTGGATCGCACTGTCTGTTTTGCTTTTGCCCCTGAGTCTGGCTGGATGTTCTCATCCGCAGCCGGTGGCGGTTTACGCGCCCCCGCCGCCAGTGGTTGATGCGGCCCGGCAGGGCTACCACGATGGATTTGAAGCGGCGCGCCGTGACGTTGCGGTAGGAAGGCCGCCGCGCCTGGAACACCATCCGCGTTTCCGTAATCCTCCCGTGCCGCCGCCGTTGTTTGGCGACTACCGTCGCGGATTCAAGGACGGGTACAACGCGTTCCTGCACCAGGGACCGGCTCCTCCGTCGCCGGGTATTTGATCTACCTGGGAACCGATGCGAAGTATTCCGCGACCTGCGCCCAGTTATCTACGCGCACAAACCCCGTGGCCGCCAGATTGTGCGGGGCTGTGTAGAGCAGCCCCTGGCCTTCAAAGCGCTCCAGGTTCCTGGGCTGATCGTCGATGAGGTAGTCGGCGCGCAGTATGGATTTATTGCCGCAGAAGACGTAGTGCATGGGCGGGATGAAAGGAAAGTGGCGTTGCAGCCAGCGGTACTTGGGGCCGAGCGAGTTGGGAACGCTCATTGCCTGGGTGGCGATGTAGATCTCAAAGCGAGCGGAGAGGTCTTCGAGCACTTCCTGCGCGCCGGGCATCAGGTCCAAGACCTCAAAAAAGTCTTCCGCGTCAAGGAACGCACGAAGCTGCTGCTGGCGTTCCACCGGCGCAGCCTCCCAGAGACCCTTGCCGGCCAAGTGTTCGGGTGTGACTTCTTCATTGAACGTCTGGTTGTAGCGCCGCAGGTGCTCGGCGAGCGTATCGGCCATCACCTCATCCATGTCGACACAGATGCGCTGCACGGCGGGTCCTCCAGTAGTGTGAACAGGCTCTAGGCGCCGGCCTGACCGGTTTTGGGGATGCGGGGCCGCGCGGCGGGAGTGTGCTCGGGCTGCGGCGCTTTGGCCGCCGGCGCCATAGCCGGGTCCCAGTAGAGCAGGCGGCCGCAACTGTCGCATGTCAGCAGTTCGCCCTCGCGCAATTGGTTCCACATCTGGGGGCGCACCCCCATGCGGCAGCCGGTGCACTGCTGGTTGTCCACGCGAGCCAGGCCGGTGCCGCGCGAGCCGGAGAGGCGATCGTAACGGACCAGCAATTCTTCCGCGATCAGCGGGCGCAGGGTTTCACGCTCGGCGTTCAGCGCGGCGAGTTCGGTGTTGTATTCCTTGTGGCGCTGGGCCGCCCGCGCCCGCGTCTTGTCCAGAGCGCCGGCGAGCAATTCCACCTGGGCGCGCGCGGCGGCGAGTGCGGCTTCCTGGGCCTCGGTGCGCTCCAGGCTCGTGAACTCGTCGTTCTCAAGGCGGTCGGCTTCGGATGTTTCAAAGGCGATCTCGTGCTCGATGGCGTTGGCCTGCTCCGGGGTCTTCACGGCGTCGAGCTGGGTGCGGAAGCGCTTGGCCTTCTGGCGGTGATCCGCAATTTCGCGCTCCAGGCGCGTGCGCAGCGTCTCCTCGCGGTTCAGCGCATCCGAAGCTTCCGCGGACTGGCGCTCCGCCGCTGCCAGTGCTGCTGCTGCCTGGGTAATCTCGGCGGGAAGTGCACGCGCTGCCACTGTCAAACGGGCACGCTCCAGATCCACTGCCTGCAGTTTTACGAGATTTTCAATTTGAGCTTGCATCCGTGCGTTGAAGTTTACGGCATTTGGCTTGCAGAAAGGAAATCGGCCGTCGGCGATGAGGGACCGCGATTGCTTTTGTCTGCATCCAATCTTCTGTTGTCAGCGGGCGATGAAAACGCGTCCAATCGGCGATGATGGGTGGGGGTCGGAGGAACGTTTTGGCGGACAAGCAGAGATCGTTCTGGCAGAGGAACGGCTGGCTGCGTTGGGCGGCCGGCGGGTTGCTGGTAGCTGTGCTGGCCCTGGCGGGAATCGCGGCCATGCTGGCGCATCGGGCCGAGCCGTTTCTGCGCGCGCGCATTGTGCAGGCCTTGCAGAAGCGGTTTCACGCGCGGGTGGAACTCGACAGCTTTCACATCGCGCTGGGCAATGAATTGCGCGGCCAGTGGGGCGTTTGGGCAGAGGGGCGAGGGCTGCGCATCTGGTCGTCGGACAAAGCCGAAGAAGCGCAGGGTCAGGACGAGCGGGCTCAGGCCGAGGTGGTCGCGCGCGATGAGCCGCTAATCCGCATTGATGAATTCAGTTTCCACGCGCCGTTGCAATTTACGCGCGGAAGGCCGTTGGTGATCTCCGTAGTGAAGATGAACGGCCTGGACATACTGGTGCCGCCGAAAGCGCACCCGGTAGCCAACACCGGAGATGCAAATGCAGCCGCGAATCAGCTTTCCCACGATGCGGGTAAGGACGCGGACAAAGCCACCGGGGGCGCATCGAATGGGAACGCGCCAACAGACCACGCGACCGACACCGGCCTGCTCTCCGATGTTCTGGTGGAGCGCGTCGAGTGCGAGAACGCAAATCTGGTGCTTGAAACCAACAAGCCGGGCAAGCTCCCGCTGGGGTTTGCCATTGCCCGCATTGTGCTCAGCGGCATTACGGTGAATGGGCCGGTCGGCTTTGAGGCCGATCTCACCAATCCGCGCCCGTTGGGCGAGATTCACACTACAGGAAGCTTTGGCCCCTGGCTGACAGACGACCCAGGCTCGAGCGCAGTCAGCGGAGACTATCGCTTCGACCACGCTGACCTGGGCGGCTTCAAAGGAATTGCCGGCACGCTGAATTCGACCGGTCATTATCAGGGCACGCTGCGCAACATTGTCGTGGACGGCGTCACAGACACTCCGGATTTTCAACTGACTCACTTTGGCAGACCCATGCCGCTGCACACGCGCTTCCACGCCACGGTGGATGGCACGGACGGCGATACCTGGCTCGACCCTGTGGACGCGACGCTGGGCCAGTCGCACTTTACCGCGCGCGGACAGGTGGTGCGCCTCAAGATCGCAGACGGTCTCGTTCTGCCAGCCAAGCCTGCGGCAGGGAATCCAGCTTCAGCGGTTGAGGTTGTATCGGGTTTTCGCGGCGGCCACGACATTGCGCTGAATATCAACGTGGATCGAGCGCGGATTGAGGATTTTCTTCGCCTGGCAAGCCACTCCGCCTCACCCCTGCTTACCGGTGCGGTCACCGTGAAGGCCAAGCTGCATATTCCGCCGGGGCCGGCCCCGGTGCATGAGCGCCTGCAACTGTCGGGAAACTTTGCCTTGGATAAGGCATTGTTTACCAGCGCCAAGATCCAGGACCGCATTGAGGAACTTAGCCTGCGCGCGCAGGGCCGCACGAAGGACCTCAAGACCACCAATCCGGCCACCATCGATTCGACCATGGAGGGAGACTTTCAGATGGCCGGTGGCGTGGTTACGTTGCCGAATCTGAACTACACCGTGCCCGGCGCAGTGATCCAACTGAAGGGCACCTACGGAGAGGAAGGCGGAACTCTGGACTTTGCGGGCAACGCGAAGTTGCAGGCCTCCATTTCAGAGATCGTGGGTGGATGGAAGGGACTGTTGCTGAAGCCGGCCGATCGGTTTTTCAAGAAGAATGGCGCGGGCACCGAGGTTCAGATTCATGTCGGTGGAACCAGGGAGGACCCGAAATTCGGCATTGATTTCGGCAAGAGCAAGAGCAAGAGCAGTTCACCAGAGCGCTCGGTGGCCAAGTAGCCGCGGCGCATGCGAGGATGAGTCTCCGAAGGGGCGCCCGCTGTGATAGTTTGGCTTGCATCCCACCGTTGCCGATCTTACGAGCAGCGGAAGCAGACCAAGGAGACCGCAATGCCCCGGACCAAGCCCGTAAGAAGAATGATCATGGAATGTGTCTTCGCCCTTTTCTTAGGAGCGTTGATGCAATGCGCAGGCGGGCAGAGTGTGCCCGCACAGTCTTCTCCGCAAGCGCCGCACGACTCGAACACCGCTGAGCGCGACTGGTGGAAGAATGCGGTGATCTACGAGATTTATCCGCGCAGCTTCCAGGATTCGAACGGCGACGGCATCGGCGATCTGAACGGCATCACCGCGCGTCTCGACTATCTCAAGGAGCTAGGCGTGGATGCGATCTGGCTGACGCCCTGCTATCCGTCGCCGCAGGTGGACTTCGGCTACGACATCTCCGACTACCAGAACATCGACCCGCAGTACGGCACGCTCAAGGACTTTGACCATCTTGTTGCCGAGGCTGAGAAGCGCCACATTCGCATCCTGATGGACATGGTGATGAACCACACCTCGGACAAGCACAAGTGGTTCATCCAATCGCGGTTGTCGCGCGACAATCCATATCGCGACTGGTATATGTGGCACGACGGCAAGGGAGAAACTGCCGCCGATAGAGGGGAGGTTCCGAACAACTGGCAGTCGGACTTTGGGCATTCAGCGTGGGAGTGGGATGAAAAGACGCGCCAGTACTACTACCACAAGTTCTATATTCAGCAGCCGGATGTGAACTGGGACAATCCCAAAGTGCGCGCGGCATTCAAAGACATCGTTGGTTTCTGGCTCAAGCGCGGCGTGGGCGGATTCCGCTTCGACGCCATCACCACGCTCTTTGAAGATCCGCAGATGCGCGACGAAGACGTGCTCAAGGACAAGGACGGCAAGACATATCTCAACGACTACGGCGACATTGCGCTGAATGACACTCGGACCAACAACCTGCCGGGCACTCATGCCGTGATGCAGGAGATGCGCGCGTGGACCGACACGTTTGGCGTGAACAAATTCCCCGGCACGCGGGTGCTGATTGGCGAAACCTATCTGCCCAACGTTGCGGAGTTGGCGAAGCAGTATGGCACTGCGGACAAGCCGGAGTTTCAGTTGCCCATGGATACGCAGGTGGGCTTCATCAACAAGCTGGATATAGCCGAGTTCCGCGCTAAACTCAACGACGTGGAGACGCAGATCGGCGGCAACACGCCGCTGCTGCTGTTTGACAACCACGACAATCCACGGCTCGATGCGCGCTACGGCGACGGCGTGCACGACACGGACATTCAACGCGTGATTTCGACGATGCTGTTTGCGAGCCGCGGCGCGGCGCTGTTCTATTACGGCGACGAGATCGGCATGAAGACCACGCCGCCCACGCGCAAGGAAGATGTGAAAGATCCCGTGGGCCTGACCGGTTGGCCGAAGGACAAAGGCCGCGATGGCGAGCGCACGCCGATGCAGTGGAATGCGAGTGCGAACGCAGGATTTACAAAGGGTTCGCCCTGGCTGCCCGTACCGCCCAGTGCCGCAACCATTAACGTGAAATCTGAAGAAAGCGATCCGAACTCGCTGCTGGCCTGGTATCGCAGCCTGATCCGCCTGAAGAAGACGAATGCGGCGTTTGCGCGCGGCGAAAACTACATGCTCGACACGGATAACACGAAGGTGCTGAGTTGGGCGCGGAAGGCCGACGGAGCGCCGCCGGTTGTGATTTCAGTAAATTTCACTGCCGAGCCGCAGACTGTGAACCTGACCCTTCCCTGGCTGGGAGCAACCAAGACGCTTTTGAAGACGCCTGGGGCGAGGGATCCAATCTCTCTTGGAGCGGTCGAGCTTGGCCCGTATGGGGTCTATATCGGCGAGGTGCAATAGAAGCCAAAAGCGGAACTTGATGCAACAAGAATCGGGCGGCTCCTGGTGAACAGGAATCGCCCGATTCGTTTTGGGCTGCCTGCGCCCGATTACGATTCCGGTGGAACCCACGCGGACTCGAGACTACAAATCATCCGTCACGCGTGAAGCGCACCGAGAGCAGGGCAAACGGCAGAATCCTGCCAAGAGGTGTGCGCTACGTCACACACTACCAGTCAAAAATCGGCATACTGTCACAAAAAACAATAATATGGCCGCGTCGAACAGCAAGCGGCAGAGTCATCCTTCTTCAACAGTTTCTCCAATGTGCGGAATTTCTGAAAATCGCATTGCTTGATTTGGAGGTACTTATGCCTGTGACTGTGGTGCTTGCAGTGGGGCTCGACTCCTGGTTGCTCAGCGCACAAAGCGCCGTTTGGAAATCCGCCGGATTCATCGTCATTCCAGTGAACTCAATCAAAGCGGCGATTGATCATTTCAGGGTCGGCGATTTCGATCTGGTATTGCTGGGCCACTCTTTTCCTATAGAAATCAAGGAAAGGCTCACTTTCCTGATCAAGGCGTCCGGTTCCCGTACGCCCGTGGTTTGCCTTTCGCATTCTTGCGGCGATTGCAACGGGTTTGCCGATGCGACGCTGGGAAGCGATCCAAACCAATTCCTCAATGAAATGAAAGAGCTGATGGCAAGAACGGCGAGCTTGCCGGCGGTTAGAAGAATCGCGTACAGCGGCGCTGCCTGAGGGCGATCGTTGCCACAAGGTTGGAAGGCGGCATCCGGCGGTTCCCCTGCGATTGGGGAACCGCCGGTTGCCGTTTGTGGGGTAACTTGAGCGATTTGGCATTCCTGTACAATCAGGCGTTGCTTCCAAGTGAGGCAGCGGAGGAAACAAGTGGATCAATTGTTCATCATCATTCCGTTGGCGGTTATCGCATTCATCGCTCTCATCCTGGTTCTGGGCAGCTTCTTCACCGTGAACACGGCGGAGGTCGCGGTGCTCACGCGATTCGGCAAGTTTCTTCGCGTGGCCGATCCGGGCTTGAACTGGAAGCGGCCGTTTTTCGATTCCGTCGCGGGTATGGTGAGCCTGCGCGTGAATCAGATCACGCTGACCATGGAGACCAAGACCAAAGACAATGTGTTTGTCACCATTCCCATCTCGGTGCAGAATCGCGTGCGCCCGGAGAAGGTTTACGACGCGTATTACAAGCTGTCCGATCCGGTGGCGCAGATCAAGAGCTACGTGGAGCAGGTGATTCTGGGCCACGTGCCCGGTATGACACTGGATGAAGTGTTTGCTTCGCAATCGTCGATTGCCGCCGCAGTGAAGCAGGAACTCGATTCGGACATGGCGACCTTTGGTTACGAGATTGTGAATGTGCTGGTGACCGACATCGTTCCCGATGAGAAGGTGAAGTCGGCGATGAACGACATCAACGCCGCGCAGCGCGAGCAGGTGGCCGCGAACGCACGGGGCGAGGCGGAAAAGATCCTGGTGGTGAAGAAGGCCGAGGCCGAAGCGGAGAGCAAGGCGCTGCAAGGTCAGGGCATCGCCAATCAGCGCAAGGCCATCATCGAGGGCCTGCAGGCTTCCGTTGAACAATTCCAGAAAGCGGTGGAAGGCGCGTCGTCAAAGGAAGTGATGCAACTGGTGCTTGTGACGCAGTACTTCGACACGCTCAAGTCGATCGGTGAGAACGACAAAACGAGCACGTTGTTTCTCTCTCACTCGCCGGCGGCGGTGAAGGACGTCTCCGATCAGATTCTGCAGGCCATGCTTGTCGCAAACAAGGCCAACGGATAGGTGATCGAGCAGATTGGGCTCCACGACGGAGCCCGATCTGTTCGATTGAAACAGAATGTGTCGATTGATTGCGGAGCCTGTGAGCAGGACACATCGACACCCCCGCGAAATGCGGAGTGTGCGACAGAAGAATGCAGGCTCGACGGATCTATTTCAGGAAGCGATTCGGTCTACGAAGCCATCTTGAGCAGTTCCTGCTCAGCGCGCAGCCAATCCTGCTCCGCAAATCCATCCTTGTATCCGCGTGCTGCCCAGTAGCTTTGCGCGAGCTTTTCAATCTCCTCGCGTGAGGGCATCGTGGGCGTATGTGTTGCGGCAACCGTATCTTTTTTTGCCGCGGTCTTACGTGGTTTCGCGGGCGCTTTTGCTTTCTTCACTGTATCTGCCATGTAATATCTCCTAAGTTGGAATAAGCCGCCAACATGCGGGGCATCATCTATAGTTTACAGAAAATGCGCGCAAAACGCGATTCTTACGCCAGTCCGGCGCACCATCTTGCTCAACATGCGGTACTCGGCGTGCATCAAATGCGGTTCGTGAACCAGCGCCGCACATGCCATATAAGTCCTAAGACTCTGCCTAACAACACGATGCTTCGATGTAGAGATGCGTTGCCTGTGCGGCGCCGCGCAACAACGTCTCCCGGAAATTTTTCGTATATTCATGTTGCCGCGTCTGCGCGTCTCCCCGTTGCCTTCTGGCGATTGTCGATCAATCGTAGAAGAAAACGTATTCGCTTTGCCGATATCCTTGCTTGCCTGCGGCCGTCCGTGTTTGACTAGGGGTCCGAAGGCGGAACTGAAACATGGCTTACATCCTTGCGCTGGACCAGGGAACAACGAGTTCGCGGGCAATTCTCTTTGATGAGTCGGGATCGATCGCTGCCGTTGCGCAGCATGAGTTCGAACAGTTTTATCCGAATGCCGGGTGGGTAGAGCACGATCCAACTGAGATTCTCACCAGCCAGCTTGCCTGTGCCATTGAAGCGCTGGGGCGCGCAGGCGCGTATCCCAAAGACGTGGCGGCAATCGGAATCACCAACCAGCGCGAGACGGTGATTGTGTGGGACCGCACGACAGGCAAGGCCATTTATCCGGCAATCGTCTGGCAGGACCGGCGCACGGCCGACAAGTGTGCGGAACTCGAGTCAAGCGGAGTTGGTGACGATGTGTCCAACCGCACCGGACTCGTGCTCGATCCGTATTTCTCCGCCACCAAGATCGCGTGGATTCTGGATCACGTGCCGGGAGCTCGAGCGCGCGCCGGCCGTGGCGAGCTTGCGTTCGGCACGGTCGACAGTTGGCTCATCTGGCACCTGACCAGCGGCAAGCGGCATGTGACGGACGTAACCAATGCCTCGCGCACGCTGCTGTTCAACATTGTGAAAGGCGAGTGGGACAAGGAACTGCTGCGCATCTTCGCGGTTCCTGAGAGCCTGTTGCCTGAAGTGGTGTGGTCGAGCCAGCCGGTGGGTGAGGTGACCACGACCCTCGGCCTCGGCGGCGTAGCGATCGCTGGGATTGCCGGCGATCAGCAGGCGGCGCTGTTTGGCCAGTTGTGCTGGAACGCGGGCGAGGCCAAGAACACTTACGGCACAGGCTGCTTTCTCCTGCAGAATATCGGCAATGAGTTTGTGCGCTCCAGGCACAAGCTGATCACGACGATAGCGGCCAGCGCGGAAAAGCGCCTCGAGTATGCGCTGGAGGGCAGCATCTTTATTGGCGGCGCGGTGGTGCAGTGGCTGCGCGACAATTTGAAACTGATCGATGCGTCGGCGGAAGTGGAAGCGCTTGCGGCCACTGTGCCTGACGCAGGCGGCGTGGTGTTTGTGCCGGCATTTGTCGGCCTGGGCGCGCCCCACTGGGACGCACATGCGGGTGGACTGCTGATCGGATTGCGGCGCGACACCAAGCCGGGCCATATTGCGCGGGCGGCGCTCGAGAGCATCGCGTTTCAGGTTGCGGACGTGCTGGAGGCCGTGGAGAGCGAGACGACTCCTCTGGCCGCATTACGCGTGGACGGAGGCGCTGCGGTGAACGATTTGCTCATGCAGTTCCAGGCCGACGTGCTGGGCGTGCCGGTGGTGCGGCCGCAGGTGACGGAGACAACGGCATTGGGAGCGGCGTATCTGGCAGGGTTGGCGACGGGCTTCTGGGCTGGGCCGCTTGAGTTGCGCGCGCAACGCGAAGGCGATGTACGCTTTGAGCCGCGCATGAGCCTGGGCGAGCGTGCCGAGCGGCGCGGACGCTGGAGCCGCGCCGTGGAGCGATCTAAGGCGTGGAGTGCGTGACGCTATTCTCCAGGCTGGCGCATCCAATGATTGAATTCGAAACCAGGTGGCGGAATCCGGGGAGGTTGCGATGGCGTCAAAGTGCAGTCATGTTGCGGATCATCTGAAAAATGTGAAGCCGCGAACCAAGGGATGCGAAGAGTGCCTGAAGATGGGCGACACGTGGGTGCATCTGCGCATGTGCCTGGAGTGCGGCCACGTGGGCTGCTGCGACTCGTCAAAGAACCGCCATGCTCGCGCGCACTTTCATGAGACCGAGCATCCCCTGATTCAATCTGCCGAGCCCGGGGAGGACTGGCGCTGGTGCTATATCGACGACACTTACTTGTAGCGCGCCCTAAGCCAGCTCCACTTCGATTTTCTTCCCTTCCGCGTCGAGCTTCACGATTTTGAAGCTGCGAATCTGGCCCGCGGCCAGCGGTTCCGGCATACTCGCCGCTGCTGGCGTATTGCCTTTCCAGCGGTCCTTCAGCATCGACGACAGGCTGGACAAATCCGCCTTGGCCGGTGCGCTGGCCTCCGGCTTCGCGGTCTTGGCGTCGGAACTGATGCGGCAAGTGGCACGGATACCTTCGCCCAGCTCGACGATGGTCTGCGCGGCGGAGTGATCGACAACGCGCCCGGAGACCGTGTCGCCTGGTTTGTGCTCGGCGATGTACTCGTCGATGCTGGTCGGAACCAGCTGCTTCATCGAGAGCTTGATCTGGCGCTTCTCCACATCGAGCGCCAGGACCTGCGCCTGGACCACCTGCCCGGCGCGCAATACGTCGGAGGGATGATTGATGCGGCGGTCCGCGCTGATTTCGCTCACGTGAACCAGGCCTTCAATGCCGTCGACCAGTTGAACGAATGCGCCGAAAGTCATCAGCTTGGTGACGGGGCCCTCAATCTGCGAGCCGATGGGAAATCTCTTGAGCGCATCCGACCAGGGATCGGTGAGGGTCTGCTTCAAGCCCAGCGCAATGCGCCCGGCACTCGTATCTGTGGGTGGCTTGACCGACAGAATGACGGCGTCGACCGTGTCGCCTTCCTTGAGAATGTCGCTGGGATGGCGGACTTTCTTGCCCCACGCCATTTCGGAGATGTGAATCAGGCCTTCGATGCCGGGTTCGAGCTCAACAAATGCGCCAAAGTCCATGAGGCGCGTAACCTTTCCGGTGACGCGCTGGCCGGCCGTGAGGCGCGACGGCGCAGTCTCCCACGGCTCCGGCTGAAGCTGCTTGAGCCCGAGCGAAAGCTTTCTGGTCTCCGGATCAATTTTGAGTATTTTGACTTGAACTTCCTGGCCCACGGTGAGCACGTCGTCTGGCTTGC
>Ga0302142_1000611_pt1 | contig 11250 bp, 4 predicted proteins | sample I_Bog_E1_3_FD_198557 | JGI IMG/M metagenome (GOLD analysis project Ga0302142, IMG submission 198557) | Peat permafrost microbial communities from Stordalen Mire near Abisko, Sweden - I_Bog_E1_3 | ecosystem: Environmental > Terrestrial > Soil > Wetlands > Peat | place: Sweden: Abisko, Stordalen...
AGGCGTTGTACTGACCAGTAACCATCGATGCATGGACTTCTTCCGCGGCTGCGATTGCATCGCCAATGGCCGAAGCCGATCCGTTTGCGGGGCTAAGGTAGTGTTCGGTCATCCAGACTTCTTTGCCCTTCTGTTCGGCATTGGTGTAGTAACTCGGAGATACACCGTATATGTGCCCGGCAATGATCCCAATCTTGCCTACCGCATTCGCATCGTCGAGTGCAGGATCAGAGAGACTGGTGGTGAAGCTCTCTGACTCCGGCATGATCAATTTGGTTGTCAGCACACCTGCATTTCCGGCGACCCACGCATCCATCGTCGCGCCGGTCCATACAGCCGATTCATAAGTCACGTTGGCGTCCGGCTCGTTCTGCACGGAGATTGCATAGAGCGGCACGCCGCCGGCCGCCAGATACGATGTGAAGGCGTTGAGGTAGTTCGCGTAGGCGCCGTACTCTGAGGTATTCAGCGTGCCTTCGATCGTGCTGTTGTTGCTCTTCCAGGCCGCAGGCGGGGTCCACGGCGTGGCGATGATCGTAGCGCCTAGAGCATGCGCCCCCTGCGCATTCGACAGTTCCGTGGCCCAATTGCTGCCGCCCGTTGTCGAGCTCGGATCAATGCGCACGCGAAGGATGGTCAGGCCAAGCTGATTGTTGCCTGTGCCAAATAAGGCACTCTCTGTTGCTGAGCTAAACGCCGGCATCCATGCTTCAGCGCCACCGAATCCGCGGATTGTTTGGTAGGTCGTGTTGAAGTTTACCGTTGCTGTTTGCGCGCTGGCCATTGCGGAAGCCAGTAAGACTGAGGACGCAACAATATTTGTCAGGGGGATTTTCATGACCGGCCTTCTCCACTTGGAACTGTGATTGCAAGCGTGGAGCAGGGGTATCTACTACCCCACGCATGCATTGGTTGTCGCGCGGCGCACATGTGCGACGCTAATTGACGGTGCAGGCCGTGCCGTTAAGCAAGATGGCCGTGGGAATTGCGTTGGTGGTGCCGTTCCAGGTTCCGTTGAAGCCGATGCCGGACAGTGTGCCGCCGGCGGCGATGCTGCCGTTATAGGGCTCGTTCTTCACCGTCACGTTCGCGGCGCTCTGGGTTTCAATTCCGTTCCAGAGAGATGAAATCGTCTGCCCGTTGGCGAAGCTCCAGGTCAGCGTCCAACTGGTGACTGCCGTCGGTCCATTGACGATGGTGATGGCCGCTCCGAACGCACTCGTGTTTTGTGGCGAAATCACGTAGTCCACAGTGCAAGCCCCGCCGCCAGAAGGAGCGACCGTGAGCGCGATGGTGGTGGTTGCGGTCGTGCTACCCGACGTTCCTGTAACGGTCACCGTAGACGTGCCAGCAGTCGCTGTTGCGCTGGCCGTGAACGTGAGCACGCTGGTTCCAGTGGTGGGGTTGGTGCCGTAGGCGACAGTTACGCCGCTGGGCAAGCCGGTGGTTGCGAGAGTTACGCTGCCGGCGAATCCATTCACGTCGGTTACTGTGATGGTGTTAGTGGCGGTCTTGCCCTGAGTTACTGACAGTGTGCCCGCAGAAGGCGCAAGCGTAAAGCTCGGCGTCAAGTTAGTAACGGAGAGCGCGATGGTGGTCTTTGCCGTCGTGCTCCCTGAAGTTCCGGTGATGGTGACCGTTGCCGCACCAACCGTGGCCGTGCTGCTGGCTGTTAGCGTCAGCACGCTGGAGCTTGAGGATGATGCCGGGCTGAACGATGCGGTCACACCGCTGGGCATTCCGGTCGCAACAAACGATACGCTGCCGGTGAATCCGCCCACGTGCGCCACCGTGATGGTGTCGGTGCTGCTCTTACCCTGCGCAACCGAAAGAGATGTCGGCGAAGGTGTAAGTGTGAAGCTTGGAGTCACCGAGGGATTAACGGTGAGCGCGATAGTGGTGGTCGCAGTCGTGCTTCCAGAAGTTCCAGTGATAGACACCGCTGCCGGGCCCGTGGTAGCCGTGCTACTGGCCGTTAGCTCGAGCACACTTGCGCTCGTGGACGACGCTGGACTAAACGACGCCGTCACGCCGCTAGGCAAGCCAGTTGCTGTAAAGGCCACGCTGCCGGTGAATCCGCCCGTGTCGGTTACGGTGATGGTGTCAGTTGCACTGCTGCCCTGAGTTACAGACAGCGGCGACACCGATGGCGCAAGCGTGAAGCCTGGCGTTGGTGCGGTGCCGTTGACTGTGCAGTTAGTGCCGTTGAGTGCGAACGAGGTGGGTACTGCGTTCGTAACATTGTTCCAGGTACCGTTGAATCCCATGCTGGAGTAACTGCCTCCGGCTGGGATGGTGGTAGTTCCAATCGCCGTCACAATTGCGCCGCTCTGGGTTTCCGTGCCGCCCCAGAACTCTGAGATCGCTTGCCCATTCGCAAAGGGCCAGGTCAGCGTCCAGCTTGTTGCCGGTGACGCCGGTATAGCGGCCGTTCCCGTGTTCGCAATAACGAGGCTCGCTCCAAAACCGCTTTGCCATTGGCTTCCAATCGTATAGGTAACCGTGCATGCGGATGCGGTGATCGTAAGGGAAACTTTGGTGGTTGCAGTCAGTGTGCCGGACGTTCCAGTGATGGTCACCGTGGATGTTCCAGCGGTGGCTGTGGCACTGGCCTTGAGAGTCAGTACGCTGCTGCCGGTGGTGGGATTGGTGCCGAGCGAAGCAGTAACTCCGCTGGTAAGTCCCGATACAGCCAGGTTCACGCTGCCTGTGAATCCGCCCTCGTCCTGAACTGTAATGGTGTCGGTAGCGCTGTCGTTCTGAGCCAATGAAAGCACGGACGCCGAGGGAGAAATCTTGAAGATGGGCGTTGCCGATCCGAACCACTCCGGAAGTTCGACGGTTCCAGCGGGCTTGCCATTGGGGTCATAACTGGTGTCTCCCGTGCTCAGTGCGGGAACTGACCAATTCCACCAAAACACACCTTTCATCCACGAAGTCTGCTGGCTGAAAACCTCAAAGAAGGCCTCGTAGCAATCCGCTTGCTCGGTTGGATCATATCCGTCGGAAAGACTGGAGTTCCAAGGCTCTATATTTGTGCCTGGAGTACTTTCATAGCCAAGTTCGGTGAAGATGACAGGCTTGTTATAAGTGGTGCTAAGGTTCTCGAAGGCCGCGACGGCATTGTATCCACCATTCTCAGGGCTATCGGTCCAGGCGGATACCAACTGGGCAACCGTGGGATCACTTTGAGTTGTGAGACCAACGTATCCATCCACGCCGATGATATCGACGAGAGGCCAGAACGAAACCGTACTGAATTCGTCAGCGGGTCCGGACGCATTCGCGGCATAGGCAATTTGTCCGCTATAGACCGCCCGGACAGCGGCGATAATGTTGGCCCAGTACGTCTCATTCGCCGCTACGCTGAGCGTCTTGTATTCAGTACCGATCACCAGGCCTTCTACGTTGTTTGCCTGCGCGAGTGTTGCGTAGTGCACAATAAACGTTTGAAAACTGGCGAACCAGGCAGCGGTGCTGGTTGGCTCGAATTGACCTCTCCAGGTTCCGTCCAAAGAGTCTACGTGCGGTTTGAGGAAGACCTTCATCCCCTGGTTATGAAAACCTTGAATCGCGAAAGCTACCTGGTCGTCCAAAGGTGTCTTCGTGCTATCGGGTGCAATCGTCGTCGACGTGCCGGTCTGCACATACTGTGTAACAAGCACCGATGCATAATTCGCGCTTGTTTGCACAAGCTGGTTCGTTGAGGTTGTAGCGGCACCAGTGGCAACCGGAGGGTCTTCGTAATTCCCGTATTCGTCGAACCACCAGGATGTGTACACAATGCCGTCGTAGGTGAACCCACTCTTGGTCTGTCCAAAGGCCTTCGGTGCGACTCCGGCAATCACAAGCCCTGTCACTACGGCAAGAACAATGAACATGCGGGTGATGCAGTGTGAAGCTGAGGATGGAATCTTCATGGCTTCACCCCCGTCTGCGTCAGGCACCAACTCGGAACCGCAATCTGGCTGCCGGCCTGAAGACCGTCAGCACCACCCACGAGCCTGGATTCGGAGCATTCCTCCTTGGCCGAGCAGCCGTTCGTGCATCCCATAATCTTCGTCACCTGGAGCGAGACGGAACGGATGCTGAACGATTTAACCGTTCCGCAAAATCCATCGCCCGCCCACGGCAGCACACACACTGTATCTCCCACGGAGTGCCCCGATGACCGTGCGCCGGAAGCAAGCAGCAACGCCGCTATGTCGGTATTGCCGGTTCGCTCCGCAACTTCAAGAGCTGTCCCCGTGCCACGCGTAGCCGCGTTCAGGTTTGCGCCTGCTGCGATAAGGGCCTGAACAGCCTCGATCTGACCGCCTTGCGCCGCGGCAATGAGTGGGGTTCGTCCGTCGGCCGATCTCGCATCGACGCCTGCTCCTTGGGCCAGCAGTGAGCGGACCGTCTCGGTTTGGCCCATCGATGCAGCAACAATAAGAGGTGTAAGCCCATGCGCGTCGCGGGCGTCCATCCACACATCGTGTTGCAAGGTGGATTGCGTTGTTCCTTGAGCCCAAATGCTCGGCCCAGCAATGACGGGTGTTAATAAAGCGATCGTGAACGCGAAGTGCAAGACGCGCTCGCGAGCGCACCTCCGGGTTGTCAACGTCCTGATTGTGCGCATCGTGGATCCTCCGCTACGCGTCGATTGCGATCGTGGCTCAACAGTTTCGGGATGTGATGGCGCGCGTGAAGCGAACTTTCATGCTTCACGCGTGCCTTGTTGCGATTGCGTTCTAGTTGACGGTGCAGGCCGTGCCGTTGAGCGAAATCGCCGTGGGCACTGCGTTGGTGGTTCCGTTCCAGGTTCCGTTGAAGCCGATACCGGACAACGTGCCGCCCGCTGCAATGCTGCCGTTGTAGGGCTCGTTCTTCACCGTCACGTTCGCACCGCTCTGGGTTTCAATGCCGTTCCAAAGTTGAGCAACTGTTTGCCCGTTGGCGAAGCTCCACGTAAGCGTCCAACTGGTGATGGCAGTCGGTCCGTTGACGATGGTGATTGTCGCTCCGAATGCACTCGTGTTTTGTGGCGAAATCACGTAGTCAACCGTGCAAGCCCCGCTGCTGGAAGGAGAGACAGTGAGCGCAACGGTGGTGGTTGCCGTCGTGGTCCCCGAGGTCCCGGTGATGGTCACAGTAGACGAGCCGACAGTAGCAGTACTGCTGGCCGTCAACGTGAGCACGCTGGAACTGGTGGACGTTGCCGGGCTGAACGAAGCCGTCACGCCACTGGGCAATCCAGTCGCGGTAAAGGTCACGCTGCCCGTGAACCCGCCCGTGTCCGTTACCGTGATCGTGTCGGTTCCGCTGCTGCCCTGCTTGACGCTGAGGGACGTCGGCGAAGAGGAAAGCGTAAAGCCGGCGGTTATCTTGGCGTTGATAGTGAGTGCGATGGTGGTGGTTGCGGTTGTGTTTCCGGAGGTTCCGGTGACAGTCACAGTAGCCGCACCAGTCGTAGCCGTCGAGCTCGCAGTCAATGTGAGCACGCTGGAAGTCGTAGAAGATGTCGGACTGAACGAAGCCGTTACGCCGCTGGGCAGGCCCGATGCAGTAAATGTAACGCTCCCTGTGAATCCGCCCGTATCAGTCACCGTGATGGAACTGGTGCCGCTGCTGCCTTGGGTAACTGACAAACTCGACGGCGAAGGTGCAAGCGTAAATCCAGCTGTGGCCTTGGCGTTAACGGTAAGCGCGATCGTAGTGGTCGACGTTGTGCTTCCAGATGTTCCAGTTACGGTCACTGTAGCCGGACCGGTAGTAGCCGTGGAGCTTGCAGTCAACGTCAGAACGCTGGAACTCGCAGAGGAAGTCGGGCTGAACGAAGCCGTTACGCCGCTGGGCAAGCCCGATGCGGTAAACGTGACGCTGCCAGTGAATCCGTCCACGTCGCCAACAGTGATGGTGTCTGTTGCGCTACTGCCCTGCGTTACAGACAGGCTTGAGGCTGAGGATGTCAACGTGAAGCCGGGTGTCGACGACCCGCCACTCAACGGGAACTGGATGCTCTCAAGCTCCTGCTGTTTTAGCGAACTCGGCGGCGTTGCATCATAGCTGCCATCGAGCAATCCGTATGTATCTTCGCCATTAAGCGCCCAATAGGTCCAGTTAAGCGTGGGATTGCTTTGGAGAAAACCAACCAGGCTTTCGAACCACTGTCCCTGGCTGCCTGCCGCAGTGTTTTCGATGTCCGTGCTGGTGTTATCTGTGCCGAACTCGCCCACCCAAACCGGCGCAATGTTATCGGCACTGATATAACCCCAGTACTTATTCCATGTCGCGTCCAGGCTGGCGGGTGTAGTGCTGCCATTGAACCACGGTTGCTGATATAGGTTCGGACCGTAATCGTGTGCGGAGTAAACCAGTTGGTTCGCGACGCTCAGCGTTACAGGATTCGAGGCGACGCCGATCAGGTTTCCGCCCTGCCATCCGCAGACGCCGCTATAGCAGTCATTGCCCTCAACGAAGATCAGCAGTTTAGGGTTGACGGCGAGAATTGCATTTCCCGCGGCTTCAGCGGCGACGGGCCAATTCTGTGCTGTGAGGCTGGTGGGGCATCCATTGGTCGCCGTGTCTCCAGTCCAGCAAGAGCCTGTTGTAGCGCCAGACCCGGACAGGTGTGGCTCGTTGCGCAGGTCCATGCCGATAACTGTTGGGTTGCCGTTGAACGTAAACTTGCTGGCGCTGTAACGCGTGGCCATTGTCTGCCAGTCGGCAATCCAGTTTGCTTGTGGATACGCGCTCGTGTACCACAGGCCATTGGCTTCATTGGTCTCTCCAGCCTCGGAACGATGGTTGTCAAGAATCACGCGCAGTCCGATCGAACCGGCATAGGCGATGATCGTATCCAGATCCGCCAACGCAGTCTGCCCTACGAGAGCCTGGTTCACGGGACCATTTACATAGTTTGAGTAGTTAGTGGGAACCGGGTTACTTTCAACCAATTGGTTAGAAAACGGTATGCGAATTACGTTATAGCCAAGACTCTTGATGGAGTTCAAAACCGTGTGATAGTCCTGTGCCCAAAGTCCATGAACAAGATAGTCGGGGGTCTCAGCGCCATACCAGTTGATTCCAGCTATTCGCACTTCCGTGCCGCTGGAGTCGAGAATCTTGTTTCCACTTGTATGCCAATAACCGGTACCCTGCGCCCATGCGCCTGGAGCCATGAAAGTGAGTAGCAGCGCCGCGAACAAAACTACACCTTGCGCCATCGTTATACCGGAGCGTCTCTGCTTGTGCGAGCTAGTGAATGCGAAATGCATCGATGATCCTCCACTTGTGGTTTTCAGTTCGCGTCAATCGCAGGCGGGGGGTGGCGGAACAGGTCTAATGACCCGTTCCGACTCGTTCCCGTTGTTGCGAATAATCGTCGCGGTTGCTTGCTAGTTGACTGTGCAGGCTGTTCCGTTCAGCGAAAACGCCGTGGGTATAGCGTTGGTCACGCCATTCCAGGTGCCGTTGAAGCCGAATCCGGAATAGGTTCCACCGGCCGGAATGTTCTGCCATGTTTGGCCAGCCTGTTCGCTCACCGTGACGTTTGCTCCGCTCTGCGTTACGGCCCCATTCCACGAACTGGCGATGGTCTGTCCGTTGGCAAAGGTCCAGGTCAGCGACCAGTTGCTCAGAGTGGTGCTCCCGTTGTTCTTGATGGCGATGGTCGCTCCGAACTGGCTGCTGTTTTGCGGCGAGCTCGTGTAGGTCACCGCGCAGCCGCCACCGGTGGAAGCCACGGTCAATGTGATCGTGGTGGTCGCGGTCAGCGTCCCTGACGTTCCAGTGACGGTGATCGTGTAGGTCCCGGGCACGGTCGAGCTACCGACCGTGAGTGTCAGAACGCTGGAGGTTGTGGAGGATGTCGGGCTGAAAGCAGCCGTAACTCCAGTGGGCATGCCTGATGCGGTAAACGCTACGGAGCCCGTGAAGGGGCTAACGTCCGTCACGGTAATCGTGTCCGTGCCGCTAGCGCCTGGAGCAACCGACAGTGTTGCCGCCGATGACTTCAGTGTGAAGCCGCCAGTCGGCGAAGTCACAGTGAGTGCGACCGTGGTTGTTGCGGTCAGAGTGCCGGAGGTTCCGGTAATCGTGACCGTAGAGGTTCCCGCCGCGGCCGTGCTGCTGGCCGTCAGCGTCAGAACGCTGGAGGTCGTGGAGGACGTTGGACTGAACGATGCAGTAACTCCGCTGGGCAAGCCCGATGCCGCAAACGTTACGCTGCCTGTGAAGGGGCTGACATTCGTTACGGTAATCGTGTCTGTCCCGCTGGAACCCGCGAGAACCGACAGGGCTGTCGCCGATGGCTTCAATGTGAAGGAACCGGTCCCGGAAACGACGCTCAGTGTGAACGGAACCGTTGCGGTATTGCTCCCTGAGGTTCCGGTGACGGTGACCGTGAAGGCGCCGGTGGTGGCCGTTGTGCTGGCCGTCAAAGTCAGAACGCTGGAGGTTGTGGAGGACGCCGGGCTGAACGAAGCAGTCACGCCGCTGGGCAGACCGGATGCGGTAAACGATACGGTACCCGTGAATCCACCAATGTCAGTTACCGAGATGGTGTTGGTTCCGCTGGTACCTTGAGTCACAGAAAGGCTGGTTTTCGAAGCCGCGAGCGAGAAACCCGTTCCCGGAACGATGACGGTGATGGTAACGGAATTCGTAACTGTGCCGTTGGTTCCAACAATCTTGATCGGATAAGATCCCGCCGGTGTGCTGGTCTGCGCGCTGAAGTTCGCAACGATGGTCCCGCCCGGTGCGTTCACCGAAGAAGGAGCAAAGTTAACTTGCATGCCTGAAGGCACGCCGGTCGCGCTGACCGACACGCTCCCCGTAAGTCCGCCTTCAAAAGTGATTGTGAAGGAGTCGGTAGGGTTCGTTCCCACCGGCAAGTTAACCGTTGCGGAAGAGGCAGTAATAGAGAATTGTGGTGAGAAAGCCACGGTGAGGTTGAGTGCTGCTGTCTCGGTGGTTGAGCCGCTGGTCCCAGTCACCGTCAGGGGATACGTTCCCGGAACGGCCGTCACAGAAACGGTAAAGGTGAGCGTGCTGCCTGCGGAGCCAGAGACAGAAGTCGGGCTGAAGGCCGCAGTAACGCCCGTCGGCAGTGAGCTTAGACTTAGTGCCACGGTGCCGCTAAAGGTTCCAAATTCGCTGACTGTGACGCTGCTTGTCCCGGTCGTTCCCTGCACCACACTCACAGGTGTGGTTGTGATTGAGAAGCCATTGCCTACTGGAATCGGTGGAAACGCATTCTGCACGTCCTGGAGGAACTCGGTGAGCCAGAAAGTGCCGGCTGGGGGCGAGTTCGGGATCGAGCCTACAGCCAGCCCGTTGGCCAGCGTATTGTCATGCGCCGGGTCGCAGTTCTCATCGCCATGGGAGGCCCCAAGGGCGAGGTGCGCAGCGTTTGTATCGCCGTTAGGATAGTCGCCGTCCGATTCTCCCGGAGGCTTGACCCAGACATAGGCAATCAGATTGGTTGCGCCGCCAGGGTTCACAGTCGGGAACGAGCCGATCCCCTGCCCCTCCTGGTTGCACCACTGGCCCATGTCATCGCGCTCGTCGATCTTGGTCGCATCGACAAAGGTGTTCAGCACGGTGCTGGTGCTTGGACCTGTCGGACGGTTTGGCCCACCCCAGCCATTGCGCGAGGTGTCGATGATGAACCCGAGGTTGGAGGAGAAACCTACGCCTGTCAGGCCCGTATAAAATTCCTGGGCGTAGTCTGCCTCATCAATTTCGGGATTGAACGAATAGAAAGTGGCGTTATCGACCGGCGTACCGCCAATCGACTCAGTCGCGGTCATGTAGGGCTCTTTGGTCGGGCCGTAGTTGGCAGTATTGGTGATAATTCCATCAAGGCTGGCGAATCCAGCCGTCGTTCCCTTCACCACACTGGCGTAGAAGGGAAAGGCAAGGCCCGCGCCTTCAGTCCATCCGAGCCATCCATGGTGTCCGATGTCAAGGTAGTTATATGCATTGGGCAGCGTGTGGAATTGGTTGAGCGCGTATTGAATGGCCTCCACATATACACCCGTCATCGAGTAGGTCGGATAGCTCTCGCCGCCGTTGGCCGCCACGCAGTTGGCGATCGAAAAGCTGTAGCCGGTGTTGGTGACGATATTGGGAAGCGAGTCGTCCTCGACCACAAGCACGAAGCGGACATTCGATGGCGCTGCGGCCATGGCGTCGAAGATGGGAGTGATGTAATCGTTCTCGTATTCCTGCAGGCCAGTGCCGGTTAATGTTTCTTTGGCTCCCGTAGGGCCGGTAACCGTGTCGCCTCCGGCAATGCTCAACTCGCCGTTCGAGGCCAAAGCTGCACAGTCGCGATCGGGAAGATCGTAAATGACAAGCTGGACAACGATTGGCGCGCCGTTGGCTTGGGTGGCTGCCGCGGAAATATGTTGCGCAAGGCTCATTCGTCCGCCGCCCGCCGCGCCACCGTAGATGGCGCCGATATGATCCATCCACACGAAGGTCGGTGTATTTCCGACAACAGCCATCTGCTCGGCGAGCGCGGAGCCTGCTGGTTCGGTCGCAACTGCGGTACCAACTTCGTTGGTCCAGTCGGGGCTGACGTACACCTTTGCGCCAACGTAGGGATTTGAAACATGCGTCTGAGCCGATGCGCTCGACGCAAGCAACATGAGAAATGAAGCCGCGAGTACTAAAAAGTACGCGCTCAGCGAGCGAGAAAGTCCTCGCCCACAGGGGGGATCGAATGCCTGAAACATAGCTTCTCCTTTACATCACACAGCCCGATCACGACACGCAGGGGTGCACATGTCTTTTGCAACATGATGACGGCAAAAAAATTTGTCCCTGTCGGCGCAGAACAACTCTCTGAGCCATGCTCAGATCGTGTGCGGGCAGTCAAGGCCGAGAAAGAAGTAACAAGGAGAAGATGAATGATCCAGCAGGGGAGTAAATGAGCGCTGGTTTCTTACTGCATCGTGATAACTTCACACTTATACGCTGGTCCCACAAGTTACTCACCTGTGTGGCACACAGTTATCAAAAATCAATTGCAATAGCGTCGACATCGATGGCGCGTTGGTAACATCCTTTCGGAATTACCTTGTCGCCTGATTTGCGCTCTTGCGACTGCGGGATGAACACTAAACCGTTTGAGCTGGTCGATCAAGTTACTATAGTACACTGTACTAAAGTAACCTTTTCCTCGGTTGCAGGCCATCTTGCAGCCCAATCCGCTTCAAATTGCGGCCATCGCCTTGTAAACCTATGCTTGACAATCATGTA
>Ga0302142_1000625_pt1 | contig 11135 bp, 8 predicted proteins | sample I_Bog_E1_3_FD_198557 | JGI IMG/M metagenome (GOLD analysis project Ga0302142, IMG submission 198557) | Peat permafrost microbial communities from Stordalen Mire near Abisko, Sweden - I_Bog_E1_3 | ecosystem: Environmental > Terrestrial > Soil > Wetlands > Peat | place: Sweden: Abisko, Stordalen...
CGGCGCCGATGAGATCCATGACGGTTTCACCATGGAAGTGGAAGTAGGCTTCGTCGACCAAAAGCACTGCGTGAGGAGCGCGCGCGGCAATCTCAATCAATTGCGAGCGCGTGGCAGCGGAGCCGGAGGGGCTGTTGGGATTGGCGATGGCGATGATCTTGGTGCGCGGCGTGATGGCTGCGAGAAGGCGTTCGAAGGGAAATTTCAGATCGTCCGCTGCAGGGACCGTAACCACCTGCGCATCTGTTGCAGAGGCATAGACCTCGTACATGGTGTATGTCGGAACGGGAAGCAATAGCTCGTCGCCGGCTTCGAGAAACGCTCCAAAAAGCACATGAATGGCCTCGTCTATGCCGTTGGTGAGCGCGACCTTCGCCGGCGCGAGACCGAAGTGCGCGGCAATGAAGGCTTCAACCGGCTCGCGCTCGGGATACCGCGTGAGGCTGCGAGCGCTGATGGCGCCCAGCACCTCGCGCACCTTGGGTGAACAGGCCACCGTGTTCTCGTTGAAGTCGAGACGAAGTGAGTCGCGGGAGCCGAGCGGAGGGTGATATTCCTTCATGCTCTGCACACGCGCGCGTGGAGTGGGCCGAGTTCGCGCAGGATACGCGTCAGGAGCTAAAGTTCCACTTTCATTTTGTCGCACTTGCGGCACGGCTGAAGTCGCGCCCTGACGTTCGTTTTCAGATTCTTTATTCACGGGGTCTCCTTTTTTTCAGTCGCGTGCGAATAGATTCGGCGTGGGCAGCAAGGCCTTCGGCTTCGGCCAGCAGAGCGGCGTGCGGACCGAGAACACGCAGGGCTTGCTGCGAGTACTGCTGCACTGTGATGAGTTTGACGAAGTCGTTGACGCTGAGGCCGCCGCGGACACGCGCTGTGCCGCCGGTTGGCAGCGTGTGGTTGGGTCCGGAAATGTAGTCGCCCATGGGTTGCGCGGACCAGCGGCCTACAAAGACAGAGCCGGCGTTCCACACCCAGTCGAGGTCGCTGGCGGCATCTACGGTGAGGTGTTCGGGCGCGAGACGATTGGTGATGGCGTGCGTTTCGTCTACGCTCGATGCAATGATGACCAGGCCGTTGCGGTCGAGGGCCTGGCGCGCGATAGAATTTTTGCTGCTCCGGAGCTTTGCTTCGGCGATGACCTCTTTGGCGAGATCAGCACGCGTGGTGATGAAGATGGCCAGCGCCTCTGGATCGTGTTCAGCTTGCGCGACGAGGTCGGCGGCAATATAAGTCGCGTCGCCGTGTTCGCTGGTGACTACGATTTCCGTGGGGCCTGCGAGCATGTCGATGGCGCAGTCGAAGGCGACTAACCGTTTGGCCGCGGTGACATAGAGATTGCCCGGGCCTACGATTTTATCCACGCGCGGAATGGTCGCTGTTCCATAGGCCAGGGCAGCGATTGCGTGCGCGCCGCCGAGGCGGTAGAACTCGGTGATTCCCAGCAGATGCGCGGCGGCGAGAGTTTCCAAAGCGGGCTTGGGAGAGACCACCGCGATGCGCTCGACGCCCGCAACTTGCGCAGGGATCGCGGTCATGAGCAACGTGGACGGCAATGGATGACGGCCGCTGGGAACATAGCAACCTACCGATCCAAGGGGGCGAACAAGCTGGCCTGTGGTGAGGCCGGGGACTGGCTCCTCGCTGAACGAGGCGGGCAGTTGGGAGACGGCGAATGTGCGAATCTGATCGACTGCCGTGGACAGGGCGTCGCGCATGGCGGGCGTGATTGCGTTCCACGCAGCGGCCATCTCCTCGGGAGTAACGCGCAGAGAGCTCGCGCCGGCCAAGCCGTCGAATTGCGCGGCGTAACGAAGCAGCGCGCGGTCGCCCCGTTTGCGCACATCGGCGACGATGCGCTTTACGGCGGGCAGCACGGCATCGAGCGCCGCGCCGCCACGCCGCTCGAGGGCGGCGAGCAGATCAGCGGTTTGCATCGCGTTTCGACCTTTGGTGCGGATGGTTTTCATCCTCGTTCCCCTCTTACTCGAATGCAGTTGCGAAACAGTCGATTATAGGAGCGGCTGCGCCTTCAACCGAGCAATCCAGTCGCGTTTCATTTCCTTGAGCTGGTCGTCTACATGCAAAGGATGCATGTCCTCGTTGAGACCGTCCAGAATCTCATATTGAAAAGCAGACTCGCCTTGGACGTTCCATTCTTCCTGAAGCGACTTTACCTGATGCGATCCGTTGCGCAGGCAAAACCAGCATCCGTTCTTCGTTGCATCCAAGTTTCGTGAAACGCCAACCCAGACCCGTCCAGTTACTGCGCATCGCACTGCGTACGCGCCGAGAATCGATTTTCTCTCCTTGAATTTCCGGATGGACTCTTTTCTCGATTCTTTCGACTGCATTTCAGTGCCTCCGTTTTTCGTTCTGTATTCTTTCCCAGGTCCCAAAATCGGGACCTGGGGCACCCGACATCATTCGATCTACAGACGTAACTAGCTTAGAGCACGACTTTGTTGAGCGGGTACTCGACGATGCCCGTTGCCCTGGCTGCTTTGAGGCGGGGAATCACGTCGCGGGCCACGCCCTCATCGACGATGGTGTTGACCGCTACCCAATCGGAGTTGCTGAGTTGAGAGACCGTCGGCGAGTTGAGCGCGGGCAGCACGGCGAGGACCGCATCGAGGTCGGCGCGTTGCACGTTGAGCATGAGGCCCACTTGCGATTGCGCATCAATGGCGCCGCGCAGCATGAGCGCAATCTGAGAAAGCTTTTCACGCTTCCACGGATCGGCGAGAGTCTTCTTGCCGGCGATAAGATGCGTCTCGCTTTCCATGATCGTGTCGATGATCTTGAGGTGGTTGGCCTTGAGCGAACTGCCGGTCTCAGTAACTTCTACGATGGCGTCAGCCAGCATGGGCGGCTTCACTTCCGTTGCACCCCAACTGAACTCGACCTTGACGTTTACGCCCTTGGCGGCGAAGTAACGCTTGCTGACTTCGACTAATTCCGTGGCAACGATTTTGCCCTCGAGGTCTTCAGCCTTCTCGAAACCGCTGCCTTCAGGAACGGCGAGCACCCAGCGCACCTTGCGGCGGCTCTGCTTGGCATAAGTGAGAGTGGTGACGCTGGTGACATCGAGGCCGCTTTCGACGACCCAGTCGATGCCCGTGAGACCGGCGTCAAGCACGCCGTGATCGACGTAGCGAGCCATCTCCTGGGCGCGAATCAACATGCACTCAATCTCCGTGTCGTCGATGGATGGAAAGTAAGAGCGGCCATCGGCGTAGATGTTCCAGCCGGCGCGCTTGAAGAGAGCGATGGTGGCATCTTGCAGACTGCCTTTGGGAATGCCGAGTCTCAGCTTGTTAGCCACGAGTGATCTCCTTGTTTGCGCCGGATGGCTGGTCAGCTCCGGCCACGGGAAGAGGTTTAGTGAAGCAACTGACCGTGCCCTCGTGGCATACGAGTCCGTCGCCCTCGACGACCACACGAAACAGAAGCGTGTCGTTGTCGCAGTCTGTTGAGGCGGAGACAACGCGCAGCCGGTTGCCGCTGGTTTCGCCCTTCATCCACAGCTTCTGGCGCGTGCGGCTCCAGAAAGTGACGAAGCCGGTCTCAAGGGTTTTGGCATAACTAATGGGGTTGAGAAAGCCCAGCATCAGCACTTCGCCGGTGCTTGCATCCTGCACAATGCCGGGCGCGAGGCCATCCATCTTGTCGAAATCGATTGTGGGATTCGTATTGCTCATTGTTCTCCCTTGGTCCTTGTTGAGATTTCTTGGGGATAGGAAAAAGCCCGCTGGCTGAGTCGCCGGCGGGCTTGGGTGTTTCTTTAGATCTCTCTGGCCGTTTACTTCAGGCCATGGCAGTCCGCCGGCATGGAAGTTCCATGATGATGGTGGTGACCGTGATGGCGGCTGCTCTGCATCTGATTCAAACCATAAAGGAATAAGCGTGCGGTGTCAACCTTCGCTTCCTTCGAAGCCGCAGATCATGGCCGCTCCGCGTTCCCATCCCCGTGCGTCTCATCTGCCGGCACTGGCCTCCCCTCCTTCTGCAGCAAATCGATCACGCGCTGATACAAGCGGTTGCGCACCCCGAAGCGCTGGGATGCGCGAGTCACATAGCGCACCAGAAGATCGACGCCCGCACTGGACGGGCGCAGATTCACCACCGGATCGGCGCTAAATCGGCTCAGGCCATCACCGCGCGCACCGCGCTTCCACTCCTGCTCCGCCACGCCAGCACTCTCTTTCGTTTCTTTCTCCACTGCCTTGCGAATGCGCTCCACCATCTCTTGTGTGTCGCCCGATGCCGGAATGCTGACGGCTATCTCATCCCACATCCATTGCCCGGCAGTAGAGAAGTTGAAGTACTTTCCGCGAATTGCGAAGTTGTTGAGGAGGGTGATGCGGCGACCGGTTGGATGACCTCTGTCCGCCAAATCTCCGGTTTCAAGTAGGGTAGTGCTCATCAGGCCAATCTCAGTAACTTCGCCGCACACGCCGTCGATCTCAACCCAATCGCCGATGCGAATTCCATTCTTGCCCATAAGGACGAACCAGCCCAAAAACGCAAGAATGAAATCCTGCATCGCGATGGTGAGCCCGGCGGTGGCCAGACCCAAAAAAGTAGAAACCTGCTGCGGCCAGCCGAAAACGACAAGCAGAATCATCAAGCTTCCAATGGCCAGTATCCCCAACTGCAAAACGGAGCGCAGGGTTTGCATCTGCCTCCGGTCGAGCGCTGGATTGGCCATGAGCCACCGCACAAGGGCGTCGCAAAGAATGATGCAGATGAAAATGAAGGCGATCAACGCCAGCGATTGCAGAATCAGATGCAACAAGGTGCGATGTTGCAACAGCACCTGGGCGGACCACTTGCCATAAACAGCGGCAAGCTGCTGCTGGGTTTGAATGCGATCATTACAGATGGTGAGAAGCTGGCGTTCCTCTGCCCTTTCGATCAAGTTGGCAAGCTTCGATCCATGGTCCGGCGTAGCAGCGCCCGGCGCAGCCGCAGTGGCATTGACCCTGGCTTCGAGTGCATTGTGTGCGGCGGTCAGACTGGTTATATCGGCTTGTGCCTGGTGCATCGCCTGCTGGATCAGTGCATAGCGGTCGAGCTGACTCTTCCACGCCGCCACACGGCTTGCCAGCGTGCCGTGCCGCCTCGCGGAAAGAGCGGCTATCTCGCCAGTGATGTGCCCGTCGCTGTCGTACTTGCGCATCAAGGCTTCATGCGCGGCAAGCTCGCTCTGGATCTGCGCGCGGTCATCGCCGGATGCGCGATCAAGCTCCTGCTGTGCATCGGCCAGTTGGTCGGCATCAAGCCCAAGTTGCGCTTTGGCAACTTCAAGATCGTCAGCGGCATCAGCCGGTTGCGCAGCTTCTTTCGCCGGCTTGGTCTGGGGCGCGGATGCGGAGACCAGGCTGTTTACCAGCGCCTGGTCTTCCTTGATGAGTTGCTCGACCTTCTGCGAGAGCGCGAGTGCTTCGCCGGTGAGGGTGCGATGCCGCGATTGCGCGGTGGCCTGACGCAATGCCGCGGCAAAGGCCTGGTCCACCTCGTGATCGGCCAGGCGCTCGGCGTCGTGCGCATACTCGGTCTCTTCGGCGGTTACGGCCAGCGGCGCCAGAGCCTCGGCCGTCTGCCAGGGGCGCAGATCGACGAGGGTCTTCTGGCTGTTAAGAAGGCTGCGGACGCTGCCCCGCCCTGAAAGAAAGGAAAGATGCGCCATGGAATCGCGCGTGGTCCAGGAGGAGATCAGGCACAGAACCAGCAACGCAACCATTGCGAAAAGAAAAATGAGACTGAGCGGGCCAAAGACGCGCTTGCGGACGCGGTCGCCTGGAATGGGAACAACAGGGAGTGTTGCCATGAATCAATTGTTGCAGATTGATGACGCCCACGGACCTCCAAAACACGAGGATCAGGGATACTTCAGGCGCACAGCCGAGCTTCAGGCGGTCGCGCACTTGGCAAACAAAATACGAATTCTTCGCTTGCCCGCGCCGCCATCCCCGGCTCGCATCCAGATCGAACGCGGCCTGTTTTCAATGCCCGTTTGCGGACAAGGCGCTGCAGGGCGGAGAATGGAGCGGTGCGAGCAAGGATGCGATTCACGGCGGTAGCGGCTGTGGTGCTGGGCATTTGCCTGGCAGGGACGGCGCAATATCAGGATCGAGACACCCGCGGAGTGGCCAAGACATCGGCGACCGCGCCTCCGCCGGAGGCGCGCGTGGACATCAATCACGCCAGCGTGGATGAGTTGCTGAAAGTCCCCGGCATGACTCGCAGTTGGGCTGGACGCATTGTTCGCTTCCGGCCATACCGGACCAAACAGGATCTGGTGGAGCACGGCGTGGTGAACGGCCAAATCTACGACCGCATCAAGGATTATGTAATAGCGCACCGCGAGGCGCAATGACAGCGGCTATTTGATGCAGTTAACTAAAGGTTCCTAAAACTGTAAATAGTGATGGGTGGATGGACGATCCCACCCTAGCCGCAAGAACAAAGACGCGGCGAGGGTGGGGCACCCATGTTCTTATGCCTCAGTCGTCTCTTGAGGCGGTGCGTCGTCGCGCCTGAGCAGACGACTCAGAATCACATAAAGCACCGGGATAAAGAACAGATTGAGAACGGTGGAGAGCAGCATGCCGCCGACAACGGTGGTGCCTACAGACCGGCGACCCAGAGCGCCCGCGCCCGTGGCGAAGACCAGCGGAAGAACGCCGAGGATGAAAGCAAAGGAAGTCATCAGAATCGGCCGCAGGCGCAACTCGCCTGCCTCGGCGGCTGCGTCGGCAATGGAGCGCCCCTTCTTGCGCAATTGCTCGGCAAACTCGACGATCAGAATTGAGTTTTTCGCCGAGAGCCCGATGAGCATGACCAAACCGATCTGACAATAAACATCATTGGCGAGGCCGCGGAAGGCGACCAGACCCAGTGCGCCGAGCACCGCCATGGGCACGGCGAGAAGAATGATGAAGGGCAGCGCGAAGCTCTCATACTGCGCCGAGAGCGTGAGATAGACGACCAGGAGGCCGAGGCCAAAGATGATGAGCGCCCTGCCGCTGGACTCGATTTCGTCGAGAGTCAGTCCGGTCCACTCGAACTTCATGCCGGGCATCATGGTTTTATTAGCCAGCGCCTCCATCGACGCAAGTCCCTGCCCGGAGCTGCGGCCCGGCGCGGGAGAACCGGAAATATCAACCGCGCGGAAAAGGTTGTAGTGAGTGATGACAGGCGGCCCGGAGCTCTCGGTAACCTTGACCAGGTTGTCGAGTGGTACCATCTGGCCGGAGTCGGAGCGCACGTAGTAGCTGTGCAGATCGCTGCCCGACATACGGAAGGGCTGGTCCGCCTGGACGAAGACGCGATAGGTGCGTTTGTTGAAGTCGAAATCGTTGATGTACTGCGAACCCATGAAGACGCCGAGAGTCGTGGTGATCTGCGAGAGTGGAATGTTCATCGTCTTGGCTTTCGCGCGATCAATGGTGACCAGCACCTGCGGGTCGTTGGCCGAGAAAGAGGTGTATAGGCCGGTCAACTCCTTCCCCGCACGGCTCGCATTGACCATCTGGTGCGCCACGCGATCCAGGTCGGAGAGCGTGTTGTTCCCTTGATCCTGTAGTTCGAACTGGAAACCGCCAAGGCTGCCCACGCCGTTGACCGCTGGCGGCTCAAACATCTGCGCCACCCCGCCGTTGGGAGCGAACATGAGCATTTGCAGCTTGGGGTTCAGGTCGGCCACAATGTCGGCGGCGGAGTGGCCCTTGCTGCGGCGCTGATCGGAAGGCTTGGTCGAAATGAACATCATGCCTGAGTTGGATGCGCTGCCGGTCAGGCTGAAACCCATCACCGAAAACAATCCTTGAATATCGGGATTCTGGGCGATAATGGCCTCCGCGCGACCCGAGAGCGCAGTGGTGTAAGTCAGCGAGGAGCCCGGAGGCGCCTGCACGATCACCATCAGGAAGCTTTGGTCCTCCTGCGGAATGAAGCCGGTGGGTACGTGCTGATAAGTCCACACTGTTGCGCCCAGGCCGGCGAAGAATAAGACAAGCAGCGCATAGCGCAAGCGCAATGCGACATGGATCGATTTGGCGTATGCGCTGGACAGCCAACTGATCTGCGCGTCGGTGGAGTGAATGAATCGAGCAAAGAGCCCAGAGACTGGGCGAATGTGCAGGAAGTCTAGCTGGTGGGGACGGTCCTCTTCGCCGCGCAGGAACATGGCCGAAAGAGCCGGCGAGAGCGTGAGCGCGTTGAAAGCTGAGATGGCGATGGCGAAAGCAATGGTCAGCGAGAACTGGCGGTAGAGAATGCCGGTGGTGCCGGGGAAGAATGAAACAGGCACAAAGACCGCGATCAAAACGAGAGACGTGGCGATAACGGCGCTGGTCACCTCACCCATGGCTCGCGAAGTGGCGGCGTGCGGGTCGGAGTGTTCCATGTGAATGTGCCGCTGCACATTCTCGATGACCACGATTGCGTCGTCCACCACGAGTCCTGTAGCCAGTGTGATGCCAAAGAGGGTGAGCGAGTTGATGGAAAAGCCGAATAACTTGATGAATGCGAAAGTTCCAATAAGCGAGACCGGAATGGTGACCGCGGGAATGATGGTGGCGCGCCAATCCAGCAAGAAGAGGAAAATGACGGTGATGACGATAACGATGGCCAGGACGAGGGTCTGCAGCACTTCGCGAATGGAGTCGCTGACGGCCGTCGTGGTGTCGAAGGCAATGGCGTATTCCAGCCCCGGCGGAAAGCTCTTCGCCAACTCGGCGAGCCGGGCTCTGGCGGCCTTGTCCACTTCCAGCGAGTTGGCATTGGAGAGCTGCATGACTCCGATGCCCATCGCTTCGCGCCCTGAGTACTTCAGCACCGTGCTGTAGTCTTCCGCGCCCACCTCCGAGTGGCCCACGTCCCTGAGCAGCACCAGACCGTTGGTAGAGTTCTTGACGATGATATTGTCGAACTCGGCGGGACTCGTGAGGCGGCCCACTACGCGCACCGGAATCTGGAAGGCCTGTTTGGCGTTCGACGGAGGCTGTCCGAGCTGGCCGGCGGGGATCTCGACGTTCTGCTCAGTCAGCGCATTGACCACGTCGGTGGCTGTGAGCGAGCGCGCAGCCAGCCGCACCGGATCAAGCCAGACGCGCATGGCGTATTTGCGCTCGCCAAAGATCATCACGTCGCCCACGCCGGGCACGCGCTTGAGAGCGTCCTTCACATAGATGTCAAGGTAGTTGGAGATAAACTCAGGCGAGTAACGCCCATCCAGGGTGTAGAAGCCGGCGCCGAGGACGAAGTTGCTGTTGGCCTTGGTGATGCTGATGCCGGTCGCATTGACGGCTGCGGGCAGCCTGCCCGTAACGCTGGCCACGCGGTTCTGCACATCCACGGCGGCGATGTCGAGGTCGTAGCCGGTCTTGAAGGTTGTAGTAACGGAACTGCTGCCGCTATTGGTGCTCGACGAGCTGATGTAGCGCATTCCCTCGACGCCGTTGATGGCTTCTTCCAGAGGAATGGTGACGGCTGTCTCGACCGTCTCGGCATTGGCGCCAACGTAATTGCAGTCCACTCCCACCTGCGGAGGGGCAAGCGTGGGATACATTGCCACAGGTAGATTGGGAATGCACACCGCGCCGGCCAGAATAATCAGCAGCGCGCAGACCGTCGCAAAGACTGGCCGATGAATAAAGAAATCAACAAACAAAGTAAACCTTCCCTTTTACCCTCAATGGGCACGGTATGACGATCGCCTTGTACTCGCCTCCAGCCCGCTGCCGGAGGCGCTTGGCTAGCTGTACTCTAGGCTCCCGGCAACGGCATAACCGGCATATTGTTGATCAAGAACTGAGTGCTGGAGACAATGACCCGGTCGCCCGCGTTCAGACCTGAGGAAACGGAGTAGAGGTTGCCCACCGTATCGCCCAGCGTAACCGCGACCTGATGGGCAACAAAGTGGCCGCTCTGCTGCTGGGCCACAAACACGAAGCTCTGCCCGCCCTGGCGCGTAACCGCCAGTACCGGCACAACAGCCATGGGAGTTGTGCTCCAGATGACGCGAGCCTTGATCATCTGCGCGTTGCGCAGCAACTCCGGCGTGGCGTGGACCGGTGCCTTCACCAGAATTCCCTGCAAGGTGCTGTCCACCTGCGGAGAGAGAAAATCAATCTTCGTCTTCTCCAGCAGCTTGCCGGAGTTGTCCATCAGCTCGACAGCGAGTCCCTGACGCACTTGGCCCGAGCGCTCTGTGGGAACGTAAATGTAGGCTTCCAGATCCTTGTTCTCATCCACTGTGGTCAGCATGGTGGCAGGCGCAACGTAGTCCCCTACGTGGACCGGAATGTCGCCTACGACGCCATCGTAAGGCGCGCGGATGGTGTAGTAAGCCAATTGCGCTTCCTGTGTCTTGCGCAGTTCCGACGCCGACTCGTAGTCCGCCTTGGTGTTGCCGAAGGACTGCAACGCCTGGTCGTAGGCGTCGCGGCTGGTTACTCCGGCCTCAAAGAGCTTGCGCTGCCGCTCGATCTCGATCGCGTTGTAGTCGTAGAAGGCCTTCTTCTGACGCTCAGTGGCGCGCGCCGACGCAACGGTTGCCATCTGGAGCCGGGGATCGATCTCCATCAACAACTGCCCCGCCCTCACGTGGTCGCCCGAGTGAGCGAGAATCTTCGTCAGCATTCCACTCACCTGCGGCTGCAGGGTCGCTGAGCGGCGAGACTTGATGGTGGCTTCGTACGCGCTCGACTGGGCCACCGGCGCAAGTGCCACTGCTACCGTCTGCACCGGCATAGCCTGCATCCCAGACGCGGCCTGAGCCACTGGCTTCTTTTGGCAGCCCGTAGCCGCCAACCCAAGAAGCACAAAACAACCTATCGCAATCATGCGTTTCAAAACGATTTTCCTCACTTTATCTCTTTTACGGAAATTTTCAGCCCGAAGTTCCTTGCCGAAACCCGGCCAGGTCCTTTGGTTCGTGCCGGATAAAATTGCGTTGTTGCCTGGCCGGACCTCTCATCCCCAGGAATTGAAGCTCTCACGAAGGCATTCGCCAAACGGTGCGAGGACTTCTCGTGGCGCACCAATTTCCAAATCGCCTTCTTTATTGTAATGGGACGCATGGAACCGGGGCAGTGACGCAAAATATTGCTCACCAGCCATCCGGT
>Ga0302142_1000627_pt1 | contig 11123 bp, 10 predicted proteins | sample I_Bog_E1_3_FD_198557 | JGI IMG/M metagenome (GOLD analysis project Ga0302142, IMG submission 198557) | Peat permafrost microbial communities from Stordalen Mire near Abisko, Sweden - I_Bog_E1_3 | ecosystem: Environmental > Terrestrial > Soil > Wetlands > Peat | place: Sweden: Abisko, Stordalen...
GAGCCCGAGTCCGACGGCATCCGACAGGGGGAGCTGGTGCTGCCCGGGATGTGGAACTACTACCCGATGCAGTTCGAGGACCACTCGATCTTCTTCATCTGCCACGAGGACGACGACGGGGTGCGGCGGCTCGAGCAGTCCGAGCGAGTCTGGAGCGACCCGTCGCGCCCGATCGAGCAGCTCGGCCGAGCCGAGCATCTGCACCACTTCGAGCCCGGGACGCGTGTGCTCACCGGTTCGGTGCTCACCTTCCCCGACGCCGGCATCGAGGTGGAGTGCACCTCGTTGCTCGCCAACTTCATCTCGGTCGGGACCGGGTACGGCATCGACGCCGACTGGCGTCACGGCATGTACCACGGCACAGAGACGATCACCCAGGGGATGGTGCTCTCCGTCGAGGAGATCCGCGGCCTCGCGCAGTACGGGATCGTGGACCACGTGGCCCGCTTCTCCTACGACGACCATGTGGGTTACGGGCTGTTGGAGCACGGGTTCTTCGGGCCGTTCCGCCGCTACGGCATGACCGACGGCGGCATGGGGGCGCCCGGCGACTGAGCTCGAGTGCCGGTGGTGGCAAAATGGCCCATGGCCGACACCCGAGCAGTTGTCGACGCACGCCTGCGGACGGCGTTCGACACCATCGAAGAAGGGGTGGACCCCGTGCTGCGGCCGTCGGACCGGGCCGACTTCCAGGCGAACGGGGCGCTCGGCCTGGCCAAGAGGCTCGGCCGGAACCCGAGGGAGCTGGCCGAAGAGGTCATCGCGCGCGCCGAGCTCGCGGACATCTGCTCGGTCGTCGAGGTGAGCGGACCGGGCTTCATCAACCTCACACTCGCCGACGGATTCCTCTCGGCGCAGGTGGCCGTCATGGCCGGCGACGAGCGGCTCGGGATCGAGGCGGCACCCGATCCCTCCAAGATCGTCATCGACTACTCGGCGCCCAACGTGGCGAAAGAGATGCACGTCGGGCACCTGCGGGGCACGGTCATCGGCGATGCGCTGACCCGCACGCTCGCCTTCGCCGGACACGAGGTGATCCGGGAGAATCACGTCGGCGACTGGGGCACGCCCTTCGGCATGCTCATCGAGCACCTCGTCGACCTCGGTGAGGAGACGGCCGTGGCCGAGCTCTCGGTCGGGGACCTCGACGCCTTCTACCGCGACGCGCGCACCGCCTACGACGCCAGCCCCACGCTCCAAGAGCGCAGCCGCAACCGGGTGGTGCTGCTCCAGGGCGGCGACGAGGACACGCTGCGCCTGTGGCGGGTGCTGGTGGCCGAGAGCGTCGCCTATTTCAACGAGGTCTACGGCAAGCTCGGCGTGCTGCTCGAGGACAGCGACGTGGTGGGCGAGAGCTCCTACAACCCGATGCTCGACGCAGTGGTCGAGGACCTGGGCGAAAGGGGCCTGCTGGTCGAGAACGACGGGGCGCTGTGCGTCTTCCCCCCCGGGTTCACCAACCGCGAGGGCGAGCCGCTCCCGCTCATCGTGCGCAAGTCCGACGGCGGCTACGGCTACGCCGCCACCGACCTGGCCGCGGTGCGCGACCGGGTGGGCCGCCTCGGCGCTCGGCGGATCCTCTACGTCGTGGGCGCGCCCCAGGCCCAGCACTTCGAGATGGTCTTCGCCGTGGCGCGCATGGCGGGCTGGCTCCCTGACGACGTCGAGGCCGTCCACGTGAGCTTCGCCAACGTACTCGGGCCTGACCACAAGATGTTAAAGACGAGGAGCGGTTCCACCATCAAGCTCGTGGAGCTGCTCGACGAGGCGGTCGAGCGGGCCGAGACCGCCATGGCCGAGCGCCAGGTCGATCTCGACCCCTCCGAGCGGGCCCACGTGGCGCGCCTGCTCGGCATCGGCGCCGTCAAGTACGCCGACCTCTCGACCGACCGGACCCGTGACTACGTCTTCGACTGGGAGCGGATGCTCGCCTTCGACGGGAACACCGCGCCCTACCTGCAGTACGCCCACGCCCGGATCCGCTCGATCTTCCGGCGCTCGGAGATCGACCATGTCGACCCGGCCACCGTGCCGGTGGTGACCGACCCGTTCGAGCGGGCCCTCACCGTGGCCCTGCTCGGCTTCGCCCCGGCCCTCGGCGCCATGCTCGAGACCTACAGCCCGTCCAAGCTGTGCGCGTACCTCTACGACCTCGCCACCACGTTCACGTCCTTCTACGAGAACACCCCGGTGCTGCGCGCCCCCGACGAGGCCACCCGCAACAGCCGGCTGCTTCTGGCCGAGCTGACGGCGCGCGTCCTCGCCCTTGGCCTCTCGCTGCTCGGCATCGGGGTCCCCGACCGGATGTGAGCCGGCGGGCGCCGGGGCGACCTGACGCCGGGCGATCCGTGCGACTTGCGCCTACGATCAGGGGGGAACGACCGCCGTCGTGTCGTCGCCGCAGTCCGATCGGACCGTATTAGGGGAGGAATCGTCATGAAGATCCGTGCAGCGGTATGTACTGGCCTCGGGGAGCCGTGGAAGACCGAGGTGCTCGATGTCGGCGAGCCGCACGCCCACGAGGTGCAGGTGGAGCTGGCCTATGCCGGGATGTGCCACTCCGACGAGCACCTGCGCACCGGTGACATCACCGCTCCGCCCGAGCTGCTCGAGCTGCTCGAGATCCCCTCGATGTTCCCCTGCGTCGGGGGCCACGAGGGTGCGGGCCTGGTCACCGCGGTCGGCCCCGAGGTGTCCACCGTCGCCGTCGGCGACCACGTGGCGGTCGCCTTCATCCCCGCCTGCGGCGTCTGCTCATGGTGCGCGTCCGGCCGCCAGTACCTCTGCGACCTCGGCATGACCACCCTGGCCGGCCCCATGATCAGCGACGGGACCTGGCGCTACCACCTCGACGGCCAGAAGGTGAACCGCATGACCCAGCTCGGCACCTTCGCCGAGTCGATGGTCGTGCACGAGTCGTCCCTGGTCAAGATCGACCCCAACGTCTCGCTCAGGGCTGCCGCCCTCATCAGCTGCGGCATCTCGACGGGCTTCGGTTCCGCCGTCCAGCGTGGGGCCACCCGGCCCGGTGAGACCGTGGTGGTCGTCGGCTGCGGTGGCGTCGGTTCGGGCGCCATCCAGGGGGCACGCATCGCCGGGGCCCGCATCATCGTGGCGGTCGACCCCCTCCCCTTCAAGCGGGACAACGCCGCCAAGATCGGTGCCACCCACACGGCGGCCTCCATCGAAGAGGCGGCCCTCCTCCTGCCTGAGCTCACCGAGGGCCGTATGGCCGAGGTGGTCATCCTCACCCCGGGCGTCCTCACCGGCGACCTGGTGGCCCCAGCGGTCGCCCTCGGCGGCAAGGACTCGCGTATCGTGGTGACGGCCATCGCGCCCTTCCACCAAATCGACGTGAACCTGAACCTGTTCATGCTCTCGATGTCGAACCAGTCGCTGCTCGGCACGGTCTTCGGCTCGGTGAGCCCGCGGGTGCAGATCCCGAACCTGCTCCGCCTCTACCAGGCCGGCCAGCTCCAGGTCGACGAGCTGATCACCCAGGAGTACACGCTCGACCAGGTGCAGAACGGCTACGACGACCTCGAGGCCGGCTCCAACATCCGCGGCGTGGTCAACTTCAGCGCCTGAGTGCCGCCCGGCGTGCGGCGCCGGCGGATGAGTCGAGGCACGAGGGGTGCGGCGGTGCGGGCGGCGAGGGCCCCCCGCCACACCCCGATGCCGTAGGCGAGGTCCTCGGCCACGTGGCCGAGGACGTAGCGGGCCGGGTCGAGCTCCCGGGCCGAGGCGCCCCACGCGCCGAGCGCGGGTGCGACGGCGATGACGAGTGCCGGCGCCCTGAGCCGCTTGCTCGCCACCGCACCGGCCACCAGCAGTGGCCCGTAGGCCCGGAAGCACCCTGCGAGGAAGGGAAGCGCCCCGCGGGTGATGCCCTCGGTGGCCAGCCGCACCGCCAGCGGTGTGGGAACCGACCGGCTGAGGCGCGCCGCAGCGACACCGGTGCCCGCGGCGGCGACGCCGAGCGCCAGCCACGGGCGTCGGCCGGCCAGGAGCGCCCCGGCGACGAGCGTCATTGGCGCGGCCGCGACCGGTGCGATCTCGGTGGGGTGGCGCCGACCGAGTGGGCCGGCCGTGGCGCCGTAGGACGAGCGTTGGCGGAGCATGGCGACGGGTCCGGGCCGCTGGTCGTGGCCGACTTCGGCGCGTGGCTCGTAGCGGATGGTCCATCCCGCCTCGGCGAGGCGCCAGACGAGGTCGACGTCCTCGGCGGCCAGGAGTCGCTCGTCGAAGCAGCCGTCTTCGAGCGCGGACCGGCGAACAACGAGGGCCGCGCTCGGCACGAAACTGACCCTCGACCCTGGTCGCACGGTGGCCGCCCCGGTGCCGAGGTCGAGGGGGGAGCGCGCCCGGTCGTAGCGGGCCCACCACGCTCGGGCGTCCCCGAGCGGGGCCACACGCGGGGCGCATGCGGCCACGCACGGGTCGGCGAAGTGCGCGACGAGCTCATCGAGCCAGCCCGGACGCGGCACGCAGTCCGAGTCGACGAAGGCCACAAGCGGCGTGGTGACGGCCCCGAGCCCGAGGTTCCGGGCGGCCGCCGGGCCCCGTGCCACATCGCTCCGCAGGTAGGTGGCGCCGAAGTGCGACGCGACCGCGCAGGTGCGCCCGTCGAGTGACCCGTCATCGGCCACGATGACCCGGAGACCCCCGAGGGAGCCGAGGAGGCGGGCCACCTCCCGGGGGCGGTCACGCGTCGGGACGACCACGCTCACCTGGTCGGCGACGGCGGCAGCGTCACCGGGCGCGAACCCGACGGGATGGGCGAGTCCGGCATCGAGCAGCCGTCGGGCGAAGCGGCGCTCGGCAGGGTCCAAGCCGATCGACCCCCCGGCGGCCCACTCGCTCACGAGCCCGGCGCCACGGGGACTGAGGCGCAGCAGCCGGCGCGGCATCCCTCCCAGGAGCGCGGATCCGCCCTCGATCGCCACGGTGACCGCGTCGAGGGCCAGGGTCATGCCGACGGGGGCGGGGGCGACGGGTGCGGGGGCCACTCCCGGCAGGGCTGCCTCGGGTTCCCCGGCTCGCTGCACCCCCGCATCCTGCCAGGCCTCCCCGCCACACGGCGCGCTCGGCCCACGTCGGCACCGGGCACATGCGCGAGACTGAGCGGGCTGACCCGGCGACGGGGGGCAGCGAGCGCAGTGGGCGCTCGCCACGAGGAAGGGGAGGGCCGGTGCCCGAGGACGAAACGGTGCAGCTGGAAGCGGACGCCGCCGCAGCCGAGGAGGGTGGTGGCTCGCTCGAGGTCGATGACCTGCTGGTCGAAGAGGTCTCCATCGACGGCATGTGCGGCGTCTACTGAGCGCATGACCAACGCCGCTCCGGTGGCCGAGAGGGCACTGTTCGACGCCGCGCTGGCCTGGCGGCTCCACCCGCAGGTGGCGCTGCGCGACGAGGCCTTCGGGGCCCTCGCCTACCACTACGGGAACCGCCGCCTGGTCTTTTTGAAGTCCCGTGCCTTGGTCGAGCTGGTCCGCTCGCTCGAGCAGTACGGCTCGGCCGCCGACGCCATCGACGCCATCGCCCCACCGGGCGAGGCACAGCGCTACCGCGCCACCCTCGCCCGACTCTGCCGATCCGAGGTGATCGATGTCCGTTGACGTCCCGACCCAGCCGCTCGTCCTGAAGGACCGGTTCAAGCAGGGCCTCGCCGCCCCGATCTGCCTCACCTGGGAGCTGACCTACGCCTGCAACCTGGCGTGCGTGCACTGCCTCAGCTCATCGGGGCGCCGTGACCCGAACGAGCTCACGACCGCCGAGGCGATGGGCGTGATCGACGAGATGGCCGCCCTCCAGGTGTTCTACGTGAACGTCGGCGGCGGCGAGCCCATGGTGCGCGCCGACTTCTTCGACCTGCTCTCCTACGCCGTCGGGCGCAAGGTCGGCGTCAAGTTCTCGACCAACGGCACGCGCATCAGCGCACCGCGCGCCCAGCAGCTCGCCGCCATGGACTACGTCGACATCCAGATCAGCGTCGACGGTGCCGATGCGCCGACCAACGACGCAGTGCGCGGGGAGGGCTCCTTTGCGGCGGCGCGGCGCGCCATGGACAACCTCGCTGCCGCCGGGTTCGGGCAGTTCAAGATCTCCGTCGTGATGACGCGCCAGAACGTGCCCCAGCTCGATGCGCTGGCCGGGCTCGCCGAGCACTACGGCGCCCAGCTGCGACTGACCCGGCTTCGCCCATCGGGACGCGGTGCGGACACCTGGGAGCAGCTCCATCCGACCGCCGCCCAGCAGCGCGACCTCTACCACTGGCTCATCGACCGGCCCGACGTCTTGACCGGGGACTCCTTCTTCCACCTGTCCGCCCTCGGGGACCCGCTCGAGGGGCTCAACCTCTGCGGTGCGGGTCGGGTGGTCTGCCTGATCGATCCCGTAGGTGACGTCTACGCCTGCCCCTTCGTCATCCACGACGAGTTCCTCGCCGGCAGCGTGCGCGACCGGGGCGGCTTCGCCGAGGTGTGGGCCCACAGCCCCCTCTTCGAGGAGCTCCGCTCGCCGCAGAGTGCGGGGGCCTGCGCATCGTGCGGCTCGTTTGACGCGTGCCAGGGTGGCTGCATGGCGGCCAAGTTCTTCACCGGCCTCCCCCTCGACGGGCCCGATCCCGAATGCGTGCTCGGCCACGGCGAGACGGCCCTGGCCGCCCTCGGTGCGCACGCCCCACTGCCCTCGGTGCGGACCGATCACTCGCGTGCGGTCCAGGTCCGGCTCGGGCGCAAGGGATGAACCCAGGCTCGGCCGGCGCCGTGGCGGCCAGCGAGGTCCGGTGGTGCGCCTGATGGTCGCCGACCAGCCCACCGCGCGCCTCGAGCGGCTCGCCTGGCCACAGGTGGACGGCTGGGGACGCACCAAGCTCGTGGTCCTCCCCGTCGGCTCGGTCGAGCAGCACGGCCCCCACCTCCCCCTCGACACCGACACCCGGATGGCGCAATCGATGGCAGACGCGCTCGCCGAGGCCCGCTCGGATGTGACCGTCGCCCCGCCCATTGCCTACGGCTCGAGCGGTGAGCACGCCCACTTCGCCGGCACGCTCTCAATGGGCACCCCGGTCCTCGCCGCCGTCTTGACCGAGCTCATCCGCTCGGCACGCTCGTCGTTCGCCGGGGTCGTGGTGGTCTCTGGGCACGGCGGCAACGCGGCCGCCCTCGCCCGGGCCCGCGAGGTGGCCGAGTACGAGGGTGACGAGGTCTGTATCTGGTCGCCCACGATGCCCGGGACCGACGCGCACGCCGGGCGTGCCGAGACCTCCATCCTGCTCGCCATCGCCCCGGAGCTGGTGCGCGCCGAGCGCGCCGAGCGCGGCTCGACCGAGCCCATCACCTCGATCATGGGACAGCTGCGATCTGAGGGTGTGCGTGCGGTGTCGCAGAACGGCGTGCTCGGCGATCCGACGGGAGCGACAGCCGAGGAGGGCCGGCGCCTGCTCGCCGCCATGGTGGCCGACCTGTGCCGGGCCGTCGAGCAGTGGTGGGGCCCGGTTCGACGGCTGGCCACGCGATGAGCCGGGTGGCGGTTGTGACCGGGGCGGCCCGTGGCATCGGGGCAGCCACAGTCCACCTCCTGGTGGCAGAGGGCTGGAAGGTGGTGGCCGTCGACGCGTGCGCCAATGACCCGGCACTTTCCTATCCCCTGGCCACGGTGGAAGACCTCGAGTCGCTCGGACGCCACACGGACGCGGTGGTGGCGCTGCGTGGCGACGTCCGAGAGCGCGGCGACCTGGAGCACGCCGTCGCCGTCGCCCTCGAGCGGTTCGGCCGCATCGATGCCGGCGTCGCCTGCGCGGGGGTTATCAATGGGGGCAGCGCGCTCTGGGAACAGCACGACGCCGCCTACGCCGCCCTCATGGAGGTCAACGTCGGCGGCGTCCGGCACCTCGCCCAGGCGGTGATCCCCCCCCTACTGGCCGCGCCCGAGCCGCGCCAGGGGCGATTCGTGGCCGTCGCCTCTGCGGCAGGCACGCTCGGGTTGCCGAGGCTCGCCGCCTACAGCGCGTCGAAGCACGCGGTCATCGGCTTGGTGAAGGGCTTGGCCGCCGACCTCGACGGCACCGGCATCACCGCCAACTCGGTGTGCCCCGGCTCGACGCGCACCACCCTCCTCGACGAGTCGGCACGCATCTACGGGCTGGCGAGCCCCGAAGACTTCGCCGCCCAGCAGCTGCTCGGCCGCCTGCTCGAGCCGACCGAGCCGGCGGCCCTCATCGCCTGGCTGTGCGGCGAGTCGTCGAGCGGGGTGACCGGCGCCGCACTCGCCGTCGATGGCGGCCTGACCACTCGTTGAGCGAGCTCGGGCGCCATCGCCGCGCGAGCCGGGTCTAGGCAACCCGGCGGAGGGGTAGAGCGACGACGGTCGTTTTCGAGAAAGGAACCGCCATGGCACAACCCCCGATGATCACTCTGAGCAACGGCGTGGAGATGCCCCAGCTCGGCTTCGGCGTCTTCCAGGTCCCCGCCGATGAGGTCTATGAGCCGGTCACCTTGGCCCTCGAAGCCGGGTACCGCCTCGTTGACACCGCGGCCGCCTACCGCAACGAGGAAGGCGTCGGCAAGGCCATCGCCAACAGCGGCATCGCCCGCGACGAGCTGTTCGTCACCACCAAGCTCTGGAACGCCGACCACGGCTTCAGCCGGGCGCTGGCGGCGTTCGAGCGCAGCGCCGAGCGGCTGGGGCTCGACGTCGTCGACCTCTACCTCATCCATTGGCCGCTGCCCGTCCAGGACGACTACGTGGAGACCTGGCGCGCCCTCGAGCAGCTGTACCACGACGGCCGGGTCCGGGCGATCGGGCTCTCTAACTTCACCGAGCAGCAGATACGGCGCCTGCGGTCCGAGACCGAGGTGGTCCCCGTGCTCGACCAGGTGGAGCTGCACCCCGGTTTCCCCCAGGCACCGCTGCGCTCCTTCCTCACGGGCGAGGGCATCGCCACCGAGGCGTGGTCGCCGCTCGGCCAGGGCGAGATCCTCGGCGACGGGGTCATCACCCGGATCGCCGCCGAGCACGGCCGCACGCCGGCCCAGGTGGTGCTGCGCTGGCATATCGAGTTGGGCAACATCGTGATCCCGAAGTCGGTGACGCCCGAGCGCATCGAGGAGAACATCGCGGTCTTCGACTTCGAGCTCGGTGCCGACGAGATCGACGCCATCACCGCCATCGGCTCGGACCGCCGCCAGGGACCCGACCCCGAGCAGTTCGACCTCGGGGCGAGATCCCAATAGGTCAGGCCGGCCGGCCCCGCAGCACCCGGAAGCGCCGTACGAGCTCGGCGGTCGAGGCGTCCTGGGAGGACAGGTCCGGTGCCTCCTCGTCGATCAGGGCGGGGGCGAGCTGCTTGGCCATCTGCTTGCCCAGCTCGACGCCCCACTGGTCGAACGAGTCGATGCCCCAGATCGCACCCTCGGTGAAGACGGTGTGCTCGTAGAGGGCGACGAGCTGGCCGAGCACCGAGGGCGTGAGCACCGGGGCCAGGATGGTCGTGCTCGGCCGATTCCCCGGCATCACCTTGTGGGGGACCACGGCGGGGTCCACCCCTTCGGCGGCGACCTCCTCGGCCGTCTTGCCGAAGGCGAGCACGGCGGACTGGGCGAAGCAGTTGGCGACGAGCAGGTCGTGCTGGTCGCCGTGCTCGCGTGTGGAGTTGGCAAAGGCGATGAAGTCGGCGGGGATGAGGCTCGTCCCCTGGTGTAGCAGCTGGTAGAAGGCGTGCTGGCCGTTGGTGCCGGGCTCGCCCCAGAACACCTCGCCGGTGTCGTAGCCCACGGCCGTGCCGTCGCGCCGGACCGATTTGCCGTTCGACTCCATGGTGAGCTGCTGGAGGTACGCCGGGAAGCGGGCCATGCGCTGGCTATAGGGGAGTACGGCGTGGGTCTGGGCGCCGTGGAAGTCCCGGTACCAGACGTTCAGTAGCCCGCAGAGCACGGGTACGTTGCGCTCGAGGGGCGCGGTCAAGAAGTGCTGGTCGACTGCGTGGAAGCCCGACAGCATCTCGTCGAAGCCGCCGCGGCCGATGGCCACCATGAGGGAGAACCCGATTGCCGAGTCGAACGAGTAGCGCCCACCCACCCAGTCCCAGAACCCGAGCATGTTGGCCGGGTCGATGCCGAACTCAGTGACCCCCGCCTCGTTGGTGGAGACCGCGACGAAGTGCTTGGCGACCGCTTCGTTGCCGGCGCCGAGCCCGGCGAGGAGCCAGTCACGTGCGGCGGTGGCGTTCGTGAGGGTCTCGAGCGTCGTGAAGGTCTTCGAGCTCACCACGAACAGCGTGGTGGCTGGGTCGAGGTCATGGGTCTTGTTCCAGAGGTCGACGGGGTCGATGTTCGAGACGAAGCGGCACCTGATGTCCGGGTCGGCATAGTCGAGGAGCGCTTCGTAGGCCATGGCGGGGCCGAGGTCCGAGCCACCGATGCCGATGTTGACCACGGCGCGGATGCGTTCCCCGGTGGCCCCCCTCCACGTGCCCGAGCGGATCTCGTCTGCGAGCTGGCCCATCCGGTCGAGCACCCGGTGCACGTCGGCGACGACGTCCTGGCCGTCGACGACCAAGGTGGCGTCTCGTGGGAGGCGGAGCGCGATGTGCAGCACCGCCCGGTTCTCGGTGGTGTTGATGTGCCGGCCCTCGAACATGGCGTCGCGGCGCTCCGCCACGCCGGCGGCGCGTGCCAGCTCGACCAGCAGGGTGAGGGTCTCGTCGGTGGCGAGGTGCTTGGAGTAGTCGAGCACCAGCTCCGCCGCCCCGGCCGACATCCTGCTGGCGCGCCCGGGGTCCTCGTCGAAGAGCTGGCGCAAGCTGGTGGCGCCCATCGCCCGGTGGTGCGCCTCGAGCGCCGCCCACGCCGGCGTGCTCGAGATGTCGACTACGTCGCTCATTGGTGCTCCTCGTCTCGGGGGACGGTGTCGGGTCTACCCGCAGGGGCCCGTTGCGCACCGTACAGGACGGCGCGTCGGGCACACCCGCTGCGACGCTGCGCTCGGTCGGCCGAGCGGGACTCGAAATGAGTAGCGGCTACTCATGCCCGGCTGGACTCGAGGGCGCAGCGTGGCGGTGGCCCGCGGGTGCGTGCCCTGTCGCAAAGGATCGACACCTGCTGCGCTCACGCTCCGACCGC
>Ga0302142_1000633_pt1 | contig 11100 bp, 10 predicted proteins | sample I_Bog_E1_3_FD_198557 | JGI IMG/M metagenome (GOLD analysis project Ga0302142, IMG submission 198557) | Peat permafrost microbial communities from Stordalen Mire near Abisko, Sweden - I_Bog_E1_3 | ecosystem: Environmental > Terrestrial > Soil > Wetlands > Peat | place: Sweden: Abisko, Stordalen...
GTGACCGCGTGGCACGAAGGCGCAAAGAACAAATCGAATCCTGTGAAAGTTGCCGGCGATACCTCGGCGGACTTCACCCTCAGCAAGTAAATCCACGGGCGGAAGAGACTTCTCCTGCCGCCCGCAGCTCTTCTCCCAACGGGAAAGGTCCCCGGATGCTGCAACGATTTGTCGACAAAAAAGTTGACAGGGATTGGCTGAACACCAACTTCCCCTGCATGATGGCCTGTCCCGCGCACACCAACGCGGGACGCTATGTTTCCCTCATTGCAGAAGGCGAGTTTGAAGAGGCCTATCGCGCCGCACGCGAGCCCAATCCAATGGCCAGCATCTGCGGACGCGTCTGCGCGCATCCGTGCGAGACAGCCTGCCGCCGCGGAGAAATCGACAAGCCAATCGCCATCCGCGCGCTCAAGCGCTTTCTCACCGAGCGCCACGGACCCGAGTCGCGGCATCCCATCGATGTGAACGCCGGCCGTTTGCAGCCCAAGCTTCCCTTCCGCGTCGCCGTTGTGGGCGCGGGGCCTGTAGGCCTTTCGTCCGCGCATGATCTCGCCCTGATGGGTTACGCCGTCACCATCTTTGAAGCCTCGCAGGTCGCAGGCGGAATGCTCTATCTCGGCCTGCCCGAATATCGATTGTCGCGCGACGTGGTGGAAGCCCAGGTGCGCGAAATCCTCTCCACCGGCGACATCACGCTGAAACTCAACCAGGCAGCCGGCCGTGATTTCAGCATCGCCGATCTGCGGCGCGACTATGACGCAGTGCTGATTGCGGTGGGCGCGCATCGCAGCCGCGACCTCACCATTCCCGGCGTCAACCTCGATGGCGTCTACAAGGGCATCGACTTCCTGCTCAACGTGAATCTCGGCTATCGATTCACCATCGGCAAGAAAGTGCTGGTCATCGGCGGCGGCAACGTGGCAATGGACGTGGCCCGTTCAGCGGCCCGTGAAGTCCTGCGCCAGCATGCAGGCGGAGTAGAAAACTTCGAACCATCGCAGGGAAGCATGGATGCGGTGGCAGCACGGGAAATGATGGACGTCTCGCTCTCTGCATTGCGCCTGGGCGCCCAGGAAGTGCACCTCGTGTGCCTGGAAACTCGCGCCGAGATGCCCGCGGCTCTTGAAGAAATCGAAGAAGCCGAAGAAGAAGGCATCATTATTCATCCCGGCTTCGGCCCCAAGCAGATCATCGGCGAGAACGGCCGTGCCGTGGCTCTTGAAGTTCTGAAAACAAAGTCTGTCTTCGATGCAAATCGGCGCTTCAGCCCCACGTTCTATGAGAACAGCGAAACGCGTCTTGACTGCGACACCATCATCATGGCCATCGGCCAGGCGCCCAATCTCGCCTTCCTCGGCGCCGACGATGGCGTGGAGATTTCGCCGCGTGGCCTCATTGCCGTCAACCCGCAAACTCTCATGACCACCGCGGCCGGCGTCTTTGCCGGCGGCGATTGCGTGTTTGGGCCGCGCCTCATCATCGACAGCGTGGCCGATGGAAAACGCGCGGCTGTCGGTATTGACGAGTTTTTGCGAGGCAAGGAACACTCCGCTCCGATCGTTGAGGTCGAGGTGCTGGAGCGCCATCGCATGCCGCTGGACTTGCTTGACCTGGTGCGTCCGCCGATTCCCATGCTCCCGCTCAACCGCCGTACCGGCGTGACCGAGGTCGAGATCGGCTTCGATGAGGAAGCCGCGATCGCCGAAGCACAGCGCTGCCTCCACTGCTGGATCAACACCGTATTTGAAGGCAACGCCGCGGATGCCACTTCCTGCATCTTGTGCGGCGGATGCGTCGACGTTTGCCCGGAAAACTGCCTGGAGCTGGTCTCGCTCGACCGCATTCAATTTGACGAGGCAACCATCGGACAACTCGCGGAGGATCGCGAACTGCTCGGCGTGGAGTTGGACGACATTCAAGCCGACGAACTTGGCATCATCACCGGTTCGGTCATGTTGAAAAATGAATCGCGCTGCATTCGCTGCGGCCTGTGCGCGGCACGTTGCCCGGCGGGCACCATCACCATGGAATCCTACAACCTTGTTTCCTCCGAACCGACCGGACTGATTTCGATTGAATCCATCAACCGCCCCTTGCGTTCAACTCCGCCGCTGGCAGGCGCGCTGAAGAGGTAGACCATGCCCGAAGAAGCACCCAGCACCGCCAAGAAACCTCCCACAGAATTCGATCGCAGAGCCTTCTTTACCAAGATCGGACTCGGGTCGCTCGGCATTGCCGCCGTGGGCACAATTGTCTTCTCCTACGAGTATCTCTCGCCCAACGTTCTCTATGAACCATCGGCCATCGTGAACGCAGGCAAGCCGGAAAACTTCGCGCTCAATTCCGTCACCATGGACGTCAACTCCGGAATCTACCTCGTCCGCGCCGATGAAGGCTACTTCGCGCTGAACGCCGTGTGTACTCACCTGGGCTGCCTGACCGCATGGAATCAGGACCTCGGCATCATCGCCTGCCCCTGCCACGGTAGCAAGTTCACCCGCACCGGAGAAAAGATTGAAGGCCCCGCGCCGAAGCCTCTGCCCTGGCTGAAGACATGGGTGAGCGACGAAGGCGACCTCATGGTCGATCGCTCCATAGACATCCCACCGTTGCAGTATTTGAGGATATGAGTATGCCCATAAAGGCCGACCAGATTGTTGAACGAGTGCGCGGGAGCCGGGTGTGGCGATCGGTCTTTCGCAGCGGCACGGGCTCCAGCACCCTGCACCGCGCGCTCGCAATCCAGCAGAACATCTTCCTCCATTTGTTCGCGACCAAAGTACGCAGGCGCATGGTGCGCTTCAGCTCCACCTGGTACCTGGGCACGCTCACGCTTGGGACCTTTCTGATCCTGGTCGTCACCGGCATTCTGCTCATGCTCTACTACCATCCCTCCGTGCCGCAGGCCTATGCCGACATGAAGGACCTGCAGTTTGTTGTGTCTTCGGGACTCTTCCTCAGGAACCTGCACAGGTGGTCCGCGCAGTTGATGGTCTTCCTCGTCTTCGCGCACATGTTCAAGGTCTTCTATCGCGGCGCATATCGCACTCCGCGCGAATTCAACTGGGTCATCGGCGTCGTTCTCCTCGTCATCACGCTGCTCCTGAGTTACACAGGCTATCTGCTTCCGTGGGACCAGTTAGCCTTCTGGGCCATCACCGTCGGGTCCAACCTTTCTTCCGCGGTCCCGCTCATCGGCGGCAAGATTCACTTTCTGCTGCTGGGTGGCAACCAGGTCAACGCCAACGCACTGCTGCGCTTCTATGTGCTCCACTGCGTGGTATTGCCCCTGGCGGCAATTCTGTTTATCGCCGTACATTTCTGGCGCATCCGCAAAGACGGCGGCCTCTACGTGCAGCAGTCCGAACCGAAGGCGCCTGCAGCCGCCGCCAATCCAGTCGCCGCGAAGGAGGCAAAATGAGCGATCCGAAAGATTTCGTAGCCGGCATCGACTCAGACCAGCGCCGTTCGCCTACGCGCGTCGTCTTTGTCACGCGCCGCACCTCCGCGCAGGTGAAGGTCACGCAGGAAGACCAGGTGCAGACCTTCCCTGAAGTGCTCTTCCGCGCCGCGCTGGCCATTGAGTTGTTGGCCATCTCGCTGGTGCTCTTCTCCCTCTTCTTCAACGCGCCGCTCGAGGGCATCGCCGACCCGACGCACACGCCCAACCCCGCCAAGGCGCCGTGGTACTTCCTTGGATTGCAGGAGTTGCTGCACTACTTCCCGCCTGTCGTAGCCGGCGTGCTGGTGCCGTCGTTGCTCATCATCGCCTTGATCGTGATTCCCTACTTCAACATCAACATTGAAGCCAACGGACTGTTCCTGAAAGACCGGACTCTCCGGCTGCGATGGTTCTATGTCGTCGCGCTCGGAATGCTGGTCTTCCTGTTGCTGTTTCATGTGTATGTGGCTGCCGCGCCCACTGTGATAGTTGCCTTGGCAATGTTGGTCGCAGCCAACAGCACGCCCGATTCACCTTCCCGCTGGCGCCGGTATCTCGCTTTGAAGCCCCTCGCTTACTGGATCATGACGTGGTTTCTCTTTGAACTAATTGTGCTCACCGCGGTGGGCACATGGTTCCGCGGCCCAGGCTGGTCCTGGGTTCTGCCTTGGAGGAGTTAGGTGCAACCGATAAGAAAGTTTCTTTCCTCTGCGTGGCGGGCCCTGTTCGGCGATCCGGTGCGGGCATTCGGCATCGTCAGTCTCGGCTTGCTGCTGGCGCTGGCCATCGCGCCGGCAAAGGAGCACTTCAGCCAGTGGCATTCGTATCAGCGCCACTACCTTTCGCTGATCCGCGATCGCGGAGACGCCATCAGCCTGCGCCGCCGCTTCGAGCCCGGCATCCACCAGATCTGGCTGCCGGAACTGGGCGTGGTCGATCGCTGCACGACATGCCATCTTGGATTGAAAGAAGCGAGTCTTGCCGATGTGAATCAACAGCCCTTCCGCAAGCACCCCGTCGTTCCTCACTCACTTGAGAACTTCGGTTGCGTCGTTTGCCATGGAGGCCAGGGCCAGGCAACCACTGTGGTCGAGGCGCACCACAGCGAACGTGCCGGTGAAGAACCCATTCTGCCCACGCGCTACATTGAATCCGGATGCGGCCAGTGCCACCAGAACTCGATGGCCGGAACGCCCCAGCTCAACCTCGGCAGAAATCTGCTCACGCGCTATGGCTGCGTTCACTGCCACTCCATCGCCAGGCCGGACGGAACAAAAGTGCTTGCAACGGACCATCCTCCGTCGCTCACACACATTGCCGACAAGACAACGCGCCAGTGGATCTACAGCTGGCTCAAGGACCCGCAGGCCTACGCGGCATCGACAACGATGCCCAACTACAAGCTCAGCGATACGGACGCGACCGACATATCGGCATATCTGACAAGCACCAGCATCCCGCAGGCGGGCGACACAGCCACTGCTTCGACAAAGCCCTCGGCGACAGCCGATCCGTCAGCTGGGCCGAGCCTCTATGGAGAATCTTTCTGCGCCTCGTGCCACGCGGTGCAGAATGCCGCTGGCAATATCGTCGGGGGCGATGTGGGTCCAGAACTGACGCGCATCGGCAACAAGGCCAAGCCGGAATGGCTTGCTGCCTGGCTTCGGAATCCGCGCATCTACGATGCAACCACGCCCATGCCCCACTACCGCTTCACGCCGCGGCAGATTACAACGCTGACCGCCTATCTGCAAGGCAAGTCGGATTCCGACTACGGCGCGGGCGTTCACCTTGACGCAGCGAATCCACAACAGATTGCCCATGGACGCAAACTCATCGTTGAGTTGGGATGCGCGGCCTGCCACGAGATCAACGGCGTGCAGAAGCCCGAAAATTTTGCGCCCGAACTCAGCGCCATCGGAAGCAAACCGCTCGCGCAGATCGTGTTCCTGCCCGGCATGGAGCACTCCCTGCCCAGTTACATCGTCGCCAAGATTCGCCAGCCGCACGCCTTCGGCTCCAGCGTGAAGATGCCGCAGTTCGCGCTCACGCCTGCACAAACCGATGCAGTGGCCACTGCGCTGCTTGCCCTCACCAATCGCAGCCGCTCCATGCCCGATACTCTGCGCGTCGCGGCGGTTCCTGAAACGAATTACCAACCTGCCGGACATGCAGGCAAGCTGATCACTGAACTAGCCTGCTTCAGTTGCCACCGTTTCAACGGCAGAGGCGGCGACATGGCGCCCGACCTTACTTGGGAAGGAAGCGCCGTACAGCGCAAATGGCTCACTGACTTCCTCAAGAATCCCAACACGCTGCGCCCCTCGCTCATTCGACGCATGCCGCGCTTCAATCTGAGCGACGGCGATAACAAGGAACTGACAGACTATATTCTCGCCGTCTATCAGTCGCCTGCCATCGATGCCGATCTAGCGCCTGCTGACAAGAGCGCGCCGGACACAGTGGAACACGGCCGCCAGTTGTACTACTCAAAGTACGCCTGCCAGTCATGCCACATCATCGACACCAAGACCGACAAGGGATACATAGGACCGACGCTCTCGCAGGTTGGCTCGCGGTTGAATTCTGCATGGATCTACGCGTGGCTGAAGAACCCGCAGGCACTGCGGCCGGGCACAACAGAACCGAACCAGAACCTGAGCGATGACGATGCACGTGCACTGACGGCCTTCCTGATGACGTTGAAGGGCCAAGCCGGCCGGGGAGCGAAATGATGAGTCGATTCAATGCAAACAATCCATCCGCGGCTTTGGCGCTCATTGCACTCACCGTTGTGGCCGGCTGCAAGCACGCACCTTCGCCCGCAGCTGAATTGAAGGCCGCGGCGCAAGGATCTGCAATTGTCGAAACCAGCGGCGGCCACCAGGTTGGCGTCACCGGTACCTCAATGAAGGATCCACTGGTGGTGCAGGTGAATGACGATCAGGGCACTGCGGTCGTTGGCGCGCTGGTTACATTTCGTGGACCCGCCGGTGTGAGCTTCGATCCTGCATCCGTGCTCACCGATTCCAGCGGACAGGCAACTACCGCGGTCACTCTAGGTTCGATTTCAGGACGATATTCGCTCACCGCCGTCACCCCCGGCAAGACCAAGGCGGCGACTCTCGACGTGGTTGAAACAGCGCTTGGCTACCAGCAACGCGTCGGGTCAATTCTCGCGGACAAATATTGCAACCGCTGCCACGATCCCGAGTCCTCCGCCGAACGCGTTTCGAATTACGACAACCTGTCGGTCAAGCCGCATCCCTTCACCGAAGGCGATACGCTGAACAAAATGAGCGATGCCGACTTGACGTCAATCATCCTGCATGGCGGCCCCGCCCTCAATCGCTCCGCGCTGATGCCGCCCTACGGAAACACGCTGAGCGCAACCGACGTCCGGGCCCTGATCGCGTATACTCGCGCAGTGGCTGATCCACCCTATCAGCCAGCAGGGACGGTTTATGCGCGCAAGTAGAATTGCATGTGCGGCGATGCTGTTGATCGTCGCTCGACTGGTTGCAGCCCAGGCAGTGGCACCGATTGAAATCAGCGACCCCGCTCTGCGCGCGCTTCAGGAGCAGTCGTTCAGTGACCTCAAGACAGTTGGGCAAACCATCGCCGGCCATTCGTTCACATTCCCCTTCTACTTCAGCCGCAAGCTCGATCTTGAAGAGAAGGTGCAGAAGCGATCGGATCAGCACTCCATACGCTTTGAGCACTTCAATGGCGTAACGGTCATCGCCATCTCCGGCAACTATTACGGAGCCTACTCCTCTGACAAATTCAACGACGAGCAGCGCGCGCGCCAGACGTTTCTTGACGTGGTCGTGCCCATTTTGAAGGCCGCCGTTCCGGTATTTCAAGCCAATGCCTCGGTGCAGGGATATGCCGTTGAAGTTTCGCATCACGTGATCGGCAGAACCATGGGCATGCCCATTGAGCGGGCTGAGAATCTGATGGTGTTTCTGCCCCAGGCCGCCGCAATCAAGCTCGTGGCCGCGCAAAGTAACCTCGCGCAACAAGGCGCGCTTCTGGATGCCAATGTCCTTCTGAACGGCAAGCAGTTGGAGATATGGCTGACGGACGAAGAGCAGGCCGCCGCGAAAGAGCCGGCTCCCATCGAAGCGCAAACGGCATCCACGCCACCGGCGGCAACCATTGCAACAGCAAGCGTCCCCGCGCAAACTCTCGCGGCAAACGGCGCTCCGGGCAAGCCTGATCCAAAACCGGCGCCGGCGCCACCGCAGGCCGCCCCCGCGCCGCCGCCGCCCGCGCATGATGCCTCACCGCAGACGCTGGCTGCGCTCCAGTCGTCGATCCAGGGCGCCAGCAACCACATGCTCAAGGAACTCGATCCTGAAGCGCACTTCGTCACCTATGCGCCGCCCGCATTCATCCCCTTCCATCATCAGGTCTATCTTGAACTTTCGATGTCCACAACCTTGTCTGAGTCGCCCGGCGCCTCCCGCTACAAGCTCGCTGCGCTGGCATTTGACGAGCACATTTCACCGCTCATTCGTCGCGTCCTCACCTATTTTCCTGGCGAACAGAACTTTGACGGAATCAGCTTCAGCACCACGGTGCATGGACGCGTCAAACCGGGTGTTCCCGCGCCCAAGGCTCTGTCAGTCGAATTCTTCTTTCCCCTGGAATCGCTGCGCTGCTATGAGTCCTACGACTGCACCGGCCAGCAGCTCATCAATGACGGAATCGTGCTCATCAACGGAGAGCGTGCAAAGCTCGATCTTGAGCTCGCGCAAGGCAGCGGCCAACCATAAAAATTTTCCCTGGTGTCCTGCCCCTAATGTCCATAACATAAAATGACCTGTCATCCTGAGCGAAAGGGGCCCCAAACGCTTTTCAGTTTCCGGGGTCCCCGCAGACAGGTCTTCGTCTGCGGGGTGGAGTTCGGGGGTGGTGAGTCGAAGGACCTGCGTTTGCACTTCGGAATTTATGCACCAAATCTCAGGGACAGGACTCTGGCAAGCAGCCCACGCCTGGCGACACTGCAATTCCAGAATCCTACCAACACTCATCCCAACGGTCAGCCCGCGCAGTTCCTGATTGGGAGCTTCACGCACCGGGTTGATAAACTCACCCGGTGGGCCGGCTCATTGCAAATGCCGACGACTTTGGACTGACGCGCGGTGTCAACCGTGCCATTGCGGAGTTGCATCAGGCCGGCCTGTTGACCAGCGCTACGCTGATGGCGCGCGCCGCGGCCACGGACGACGCAATCGAGATCGCACTTGCCACGCCCTCGCTCGGCGTCGGCTGCCATGTGCTTCTTGTCGATGGGGACCCGGTTCTGTCCGCCGGTAAACTCCCTTCGCTGCTCAAACGCCGCACCGGTCAGTTTCTACCTTCCCTGGGAGCGTTCCTGCGGCGGCTTGCGGCTTCGCACATCGGCTCCGCTGAAATTGAAGCTGAAGCTGCCGCTCAGATCGCCCTGCTGCAAGCCCGCGGCCTGCGCCTCACGCATATCGACACGCACAAACATCTGCACATGTTCTCCGCGGTCCTGCGTCCAGTCCTCCGCGCGGCAAAGGCGGCAGGCATCCGCACCGTCCGCAATCCCTTTGAGCCGGCCTGGGCTGTGCGCGCCACGCCCGGCGCCCCATTGCTGCGCCGGCTCCAGGTCAGCCTCTTGCGCCACCTTGAACCCACCTTCCTTCGCATCGTTGCCGAAGAGGGTTTTGCCACCACCGATGGCGCCATCGGCGTGCTCGCCACTGGAACCCTCGACTCCGCAACCGTCACCTCTCTGCTCCAGAACCTGCCGCAAGGCACCTTTGAACTGGTCACCCATCCCGGCTACAACGACGCCGCCCTGGCCAGGGTGCGCACCCGGCTCCTCGTCTCGCGCCAGGTGGAACAGGCCGCCTTGCATGCGCTCCGTCAATTCCCTGAAATCGAACTCATCTCCTTCGCGGCTGCATCTTCTCCGCGTCCGCGAGCGTCTTAAACCAAGGCAGATCGGAAATAATTCTTATGCGCATCGGCATCACCTGCTATCCCACCTACGGCGGCTCCGGCGTGGTGGCCACGGAACTGGGAATCGAGTTGGCCGCCCTCGGCCACCAGGTCCACTTCATCTCTTATTCGCAGCCCTTCCGTCTCAGCGGCCGCGACGAAGGCATCTTCTATCACGAGGTCCCGGTCTCAAGCTATCCGCTCTTTGAATTCCCGCCATACGACCTGGCCCTGGCCTCGCGCATGGCCGAAGTTGCGGAATTCTGCGACCTCGACCTGCTCCATGTCCACTACGCCATCCCCCACTCGGTCAGCGCTCTGCTCGCGCGCCAGATGCTCGCCGCCAAGGGCCGCCGCCTGCCCTTCGTGACCACCCTGCATGGCACTGATATCACCCTGGTCGGCCTTGATCGCAGCTACCTGCCCATCACTCGCTATGCCATCCAGGAAAGCGACGGCGTCACCAGCATCTCAAAATACCTGAAAGAGAAGACCCTCCAGGATTTCGGTGTCACGCGCGGCATCGAAGTGGTCGAAAACTTCGTCAATTGCGACGTCTACACACCCCTCAACAACGCGGCCCAGCGTGCCGAAGCGCGCCGCCGTCTGGCCAAGCCGGACGAAGCCATCCTGATGCACCTCTCCAACTTCAGGCCGGTCAAGCGCGTAGTCGACACCGTAAAAATCTTTGCCCGCGTGGCCCGCGAGGTGCCTGCGCGCCTGGTCCTCATCGGCGACGGCCCCGACCGTTCCGCCGCCGAGTGGCTGGCCCACGATCTGGGGATTCAGAGCAGAGTTCAATTTCTCGGCAAGCAGGAGCGCGTCAACGAACTCCTCCCGCTGGCCGACCTTCTGCTCATGCCCAGCGAGCTCGAGTCCTTCGGCCTGGCCGCGCTGGAGGCCATGGCCTGCAAGGTCCCCTCCGTCGCAACCCGCGTCGGCGGCGTCCCGGAGCTGATCGACGATGGCGTCACCGGCCTGCTTTACCCCGTCGGCGACGTGGACGCCATGGCCGACGGAGTCCTGAGCCTGCTCAAAGATCGCCCCCGCCTTGAAGCCATGCGCGATGCCGGCCGCAAAACCGCGCAGTCCCGCTTCTGCTCCACGCTGGTGGTGCCCCACTACGTGTGCTATTACGAAGAAGTTCTGGGAAACAAGGATTAGGGACTAGGGATTAGCGGTGAGACGCCTGCAACCTCAGCCGGATCGGCCGCAAACGTCGGCGTAAACCCCAGCAGCCTCCAGAACCGGCTTACCAGCTCAACCGTTGCAGGCGTTGTCTTCGAAGTGGTCCGCAGCAGAATCTCGGTGTCAGCGCCGGCTGCCAGGCTTGACGCCTCCACGGCCATGCCCACGCACTGGCCTGCCCGGTAGGTGCAAGCGGCCAGGTCGGCAATGGAAAGCCGCGTAGTGGGCGTAGCCAGCACCGTCCGCGGCGGCGCCATGCGGTCCAGCAGCCAGAAGATCTCCAGCTTCGACTCCAGCTCATCCGGAACGCAGTCGATCGCCAAATCGGCCTCCCGCACCGCCTCCTCAATGGTTGAGACAAAGACTACGTTCGGCAACGCCTCTTGGCCGAGTACCGCGCGAAGCGCCTCCTGCGCGTGGTGCAGGTTGGCCGGCATCACGTCTTCCAGCAGCACGCGAAACCCCGCGCGAGCTGCCGCAAGCGCAAGCCA
>Ga0302142_1000648_pt1 | contig 11008 bp, 7 predicted proteins | sample I_Bog_E1_3_FD_198557 | JGI IMG/M metagenome (GOLD analysis project Ga0302142, IMG submission 198557) | Peat permafrost microbial communities from Stordalen Mire near Abisko, Sweden - I_Bog_E1_3 | ecosystem: Environmental > Terrestrial > Soil > Wetlands > Peat | place: Sweden: Abisko, Stordalen...
CCAACTCCGAGCGGTAAACAGCCGTCGCGTACTGCTGCGTCTTGTAAAGTTCCTGCGCCTGCAACGACCGCGTTTTGCCCTCCGCCGTCTCCGTCACGTTGAAGATCACCGCGTGCGTGTGCAACTGAGGCGCGGCGTACCCATCGACCGGACGGCTGCTGTCGTGCTCGAACTTGGCAACGGCCCATGCTCCCGTCGTCTGCGCCACGGCGTTGCCGCCGATGCGCGCCTGGGCATATCTTTCCATCTCGTCCAGAGCCACGCGAACGCTCTCCCGGTGCGCGTCTCTCACCCGGTCATCGCCGCCAACCAGGGCCGTCAACGAGACGGATTTCGGTGCCGAAAAGGTCGCATCCCACCCCGCGCGGTGCTCCATCGTCCGCACCGTTTCGCCTTTGTCATTCACATATTCTCGCGCCTGCTGGCGGCGTATCAGCGCCTCGCCCGTGGCCGGATGCTGGCCTTCCGAGAGCCGCGCGAACTGCTCCCCCAACACATCATTCTTGCCGACCTCGCCCATCAGCCCGTAACGCTGCGCAAGCTGACCCTGCCACTCCCCGCGCACACGTTCGCCTTCCGTGTAATAGTTCTCCTTCGCGTTCGCGAACTCCGACTTGTGATACGCCTGCGCCTGGCCAGCGCTGATCGGCTTCGACAGTGTCAGCATCGCTCTAAATCTCCTCTCCTATAAGTCCTCTCCCGGCGCCGCTTTCATCGCCGCCTTGGGCAGCGCCGGCTCCGGCGGCGCACTCTGCAACCGCGCCTCGCGCGCCGAACTCTTTGCCAGTATTTCCATCGCACGCTTCATCTTGTTTTCGTCGGCCCACGTAATCAGTTCCCGGCTGATCTGCTCCGTGATCGGCTGGCGCATACTCAGCTTCAACAGGAAGTTCAAAAGGATGGCCCGCATTGCCAGCATCTCGGCCAGGATCGCCCGCTCCGCCGCCATCGTGCCCATCTCGACCGACGAAGCCAAGAGCACATCCCGGACCCACTCCGACAGCGTCAGACCCGCCGCCGCCGCGCGCGACTCCAGCACACGCAGCTCCGCCTCTGAGACTTTGGTCCCAACAGATTTCGTTCGCAGCGCACGCTTCACTCGGCACCTCCGGCGTTCGGTTTTTGAAGGCTCCGCTTTTGTTTTCCAAGGCAGTGATGCGCGAAGGCCGCACGGTCACCGTGCGGCCTCGGCTAGCAGACAGGCTGGCTGCTAAAGATAAAACTCTTCCGCGCGTGCTCGATGGGGACTCGGCTCATTCGCGTACTCCTGGCGCGCTCGTTCACTATTGCCGCGCCACGCTCCAAGCCACAATCGGCCCAGAGCATTTTTCCTTTAGACGCTGCTTTTCGGTTTCAGTTACTCTGCGGCAACCGAAGGTTACCGCACAGCTCCCGACTGGGGGAGACGTGTCCACCCCCTGCCCATGCGAAGCATGGCGCTCTTTACTTCACTTGGTAGCACGGCAGAAGCAAGGTAGGACTGGGCCTCTCTGCTGGAGCTTTTGCCAAGAACAGGAACCGCGAAGGCCTTACCTCCGGGTCTAGATAGGACACTTCACCGGCTTTGCTCAGACTTGCGAAGGTCTCATCGCACGTTTCTTCTCGTGCTGCTGCGAAGGACATTTCGCGGGCAGGACCTGAGGCCAACTGCTTCGGGTCCGACTTGTCTTGAGGCCAGTAGAGGAGTCTGAGCTTTATGAACTCGACCGGTTCACCATTCCGACCGCCTGAGCGGCTCCGCACAGCCAAAAAATCCCTAAAGCTCGGAGTGTCACCCCGCGAACCATAGTCCGCCCATCGGTCAGCGAAGCCGATAATTGTGACTCGCATTCCTGGGACCGCCCCTCCCTGTGAGTGCCCCCATGTTGAGAGCAAGACCATCACAAGGAAGAGGAGCGCCAGACGTCCAATTGCTTTTCGCCGTTCGATCATTTCGGTGTCACCCCCGTAACCGCCTCAGTCGTGTTCCTCTGCTGAACAGCGGCTGGCCTCGTTTGCGGGTTCGTGAAGGAAGCAACTGGGATCGGCGTCTTGAGCGTCGTGTTGACTTGATAGTTCCCGCCGCCTGGGCCGTTGTATCGAAGGTTGTACTGATAGCCTGTTAGATTTCCGTTGTTGACTTGCGGAATTCCCCCGGCTCCAAGAAGGGTAAAGCCAGGGAAAGGATCATTGTTGTGCGCGTCGCTAAGGCTAGCTCCCCCCGCTGTCGCATACGCTTCCATCGCTTCGTGTGCCACTGCGCTTCCGGGAGATAACCCTGCACTTGCTAGTTGGGCTGTATCGGCAACATCGACAGTATTGGACCCTTTGCCTGTGCTGAGGCCGAAGAAGACTCCACCGTCTCCTGAAACGGCTGTAAGAGTTGCGTGCGTATTCGTATCGGTTAGCGCACCATAGAAGGCCTTCTCTGCGCCACTAAGCTTGCTCGCATCCACGTTGCCAACCGGATGCCATTTGCCGTCTTTACCGATCTCAACCTTGAACTGCCCGTCCTTCCGCCCGTTGACCTGATCTGTCGCTGTCGTGCAGTTCGCTTTATCTGCACATTTGACAGCAATATCGTGTCCGTCCGGGTCTGTCAGCGAAAGAGGATTATTTCGCACATAGCTGTACAGGTTGAGTTGCTGCGGATCGGTCAAACGGTGCAGTTCCAAGTACAACGGATCAGGACTCAGCCAGCGTCCCATTGAACTTGCGTAGTACCTGGCCCCGAAGTAGTCGTTGCCGGACTCGGTATCGCGTTCTTTGCCGGTAGAGCGGGACTGGACGCGCTCCAGATGCAACGCTGCTTGCAAGCCTAATGCGGTTGTGGAGTTGCAGACTTCGTGCCCCAGATGCAGTGCAGGATTTGAACTCGGAACCCCCAGATGCGGTTTTTCTCTTAGCTGCGGCATTGCAGCTAGAAGCGGTTCAGAGAACGCCTGGCTTTGGGCTGGCTCCATTGCCTCCGATTGTACGGCGTTAGGGGCCGGGAAGCCGAGCGGATTATGTACGGGATTAGGGAACGGATAAGGGGCCGATTCCGGGACGGAAGCGGCCCCTCTTTAGCAGCTAAAGAAGCTACTAAAAGAAGAACTGCGCGCGTGTCATTCGCGATCTTCTTCGGCCTCCGCCGCAAGTATCTGGAAGAGTGCTTCGGCGTCGGGACTCGTGGCTTTTGTGGACGGGTTCTCGCCCCGTTCGAGCATGGCTCCGGGATGGGTTGCGGCATGGATTTTTTGCAGGGCACGGATGGCGACCTGAGTGTATATCTCTGTGGTTCGGATGTCCTCGTGTCCGAGCATGGCCTGGATGTGGCGGATGTCGGCCCCGTTCTCGTGCATCAGCGTGGCCATTGTGTGGCGGAATAGGTGACAGGAGCCGGTCTTTCCCAGCTTCGCCGCGTCGATCCGTTCCTTGACCGCGAAGCTCAGATGATCGCGGCTGAACGGCTCGCCCTGAGCCGTGAGGAAAACGGTCATGTCGTCCGGCTCGACGGCAAGCTGGGGCCGCGCCTCCCGGATGTACTTTTCGAGCCATGCGATGGCCCGCTCTCCGATGGGCACATAACGGTCCTTGTGGCCCTTGCCCTGGCGAACGAGAAGCAGGCCCCGGTCGAGCGACAGGTCGTAGAGCTTCAAGGCGATCATCTCCATGCGGCGCAGGCCGGTCGAGTACAGCACTTCGAGGATGGCGCGGTCCCTGAGTCCGATGGGCTCCTCGATCTCACAGAGCTGCACGATCCGCTCGACCTCCTGGGCGGAGAAGATGTTCTTGGGCAGGGAGCGGCCCAGCCTGGGCAGCTCCAGCTCCGAGGCCGGGTTGTGCAGGATGTGATTCTGCCGCGTCATCCACCGGAACCACACGCGCAACGGGACCAGGCAAGAGTGCTGCGAACGGAAGCTCAAGGGCTCGCCATTCTTTTTGCGGTAGTGGAACAGGTGCCGCTGATACCGCTCCAGCACGGGCCGCGTGACTTCGACCGGCTCCGACAGCCCGCGCTCCTTGCACCACTGAAGGAAGAAGCCGATATGAACCTGGCGATTGCGCACCGTGTGCGCGGAGTAGTTCTGCACGGCCAGCGCGTGGAGATGATCGCGCATCATCGCCTCCAACTGTGTGGCTGGCAGGGCCTCGGGTTTGCGGGTCTTTGTTACACGCGCCATTGCTCTACCTCCTCGCTTCTATGGTTAGGACGGAGCGCCCGTTTGCTGCACCCCGTATCAGTGTTTTTTCGCGCTCGTTTGCGGATTCGCTTAAAAGCCGCATGGATACTGTCTGGCAGCGGGATTCAGGCACCCCGACACCCCGCCGACTTGGGGCCGACTTGGCCCCGACTACTTATCTTCCGGCCCCGACTTCTTTCCGTCGTAGCCATTTTTCGAGAGCTTTTCCACGTCGATCAGCCCGCCAAGCACCGGCTTCCCGCCGTCCTTCGGCCGCGTGAACACGAGTTCGTAAACCATGCTCTGGCCCCGGCCGCCGCGATGGATCAGCAGGTATTCCAACTCCTCGATGCGATGCAGATGGGTCTTCAACTGCGTATCGCCCCAGCCCGTCGCCTCGCGCACGTCGCGCCGCGAGAAGCGGTAATCGGAGCGTTCCATCTTCTGCCGCTCGCATTCCGCCGTGACCATCTCATCGACGGCCAGGAGCAACCGCCGCGTCTGCGGCGGCAGCTCATCCAGCGAGCGGCCCAGCACTTCATGCGCAAGCCTGTTGGCCATGGCGATGTCGGCCAGCTCAACCTCGATGTATTCGACCGTGCGCCCGCGATGCTCGACCGTCTTCCTGGGCCGCTGATGCTGATGCAACAGGGCAACGCTGCGGATGAGCGTCAGATACTTCATGTGGTCGCGCCGCGTCCGCGTCTGCGAGTCCTGGAAGGTCAGCCCTGGCGCGTAGGGATTGACGACAGGAACGGGCTTCAAGAGCCGCTGCGCGTTGCGATGAACGGTAAGGATCGCATTCCGGTCCTGCCTCCGGAGCAGACCCTCGACCGTCTGCGCCTGGCGCTGTACACGGTGGATCGCCTTGGTCTGTTCGCGGTCTTCGTTGACCGTGAGGACCATGCAGCGATTCAACATCTCTTCATCGAGATCGATAGCCGTTGTCGTCAGGAAGATCATCACCGGGCCTTCGACGCGGTATTGATGCGTAACGTGCCTGCCGGTGTTCGGGTCTTTGCCCGTCGAGGCGATGGTCAGCACACCCTCCGACTGCAACAGCTTCAAGGCGTAGGCCGCCGAGTGCGCGCCCTCTTCCTCCACGATGGCCAGTACCTTGTGCTTCAGGTCGCTCTCGCCCATGTAGAACAGCGACTGGCCGGTCATGGCCGAGTATTGCACCCGCTGCTCTTCGGGCATGAACGCGAGGACCGCCTCCATCAGCGAGCTTTTGCCGGCGGCGGAACTCGATTGCACGATCACGGCGAGCGGCGATTCAAGATGCCGGGACACGACGCCCAGATAGCTGACAAGCTTGTTGGTTTCCTCGCCCACGACCCCGCATCGCGCGAAGTCCTCGACGATCCGCTCCAGCAGGCGCGGATCGCGCAGCAGCTCCATCGCCTCGGCCCGGTCCTCGTCGCTGATGGTGATGGCTTCTTCCTTCGGCGCAAGCGTCTGTTTGATCTGCTCGTCCTGCAGCTCTTCGAGTTTCAAGAGCACCCGGCCCAGGTCGCGGCGCAACACTTCTTCCTTGACGCCCAGCTCCTCCGCTGCCTGCTTTGTGAAGCCGCTGCGCTGCCGTGCCGAGTAAAGGTCCAGCGTGTCCACGTGGAAGGCGGACTCGCCGCGCGGTGTCTTGCCGGAGAGAAGCACGTTGACCTTCAACAGCTCGTAACTCATGTTTTTGTGAAGCCCGCGGATGCGATAGCGCCGCTCGCCCTGCATGAGGAAGATGTCTTCGCCGCGCTTCTCGACAGGCACGTCGATCACGGGCGCGGGCGCTGCCGTGGCTGGCTCCGGCTGCATCGGAGCAACCGGCTCCGGTTTGGCGGCTAAGGGAAAAACCTGGTCTTCGATTTCAACGGGGGATGCTGCGGAGGCTGGCTCTGGAGTAACTTCGATGATTTCTTCTTTAGCTGCTGCTTTTGTTTCTGCTGGCAGTGGCTCGATGCTTGGCTCCGGCTCGATCACGGACTCGGCGACGATGACAGGCTCCAACACACGCGACTCTGGCCGCTGCCCCTTGCCCAGCCATTGGGCCTTATTCAACAGCACGCCCAGGCTCTTCGCCGCTGGCGTAACTTTCAAGGCGTATGCGTTCGCATCCATCTCTTTCGGGAAGAGCACACGGAAGCACTCGATTCCCATCTGCATGAGCTCCTCGGCCAGCGCCGCCGCTGCTTTCTCTCCGGCCTGGTCGCGGTCGTAGGCGATGTAAACACGCTCGGTGCCGTGCTTCTCGAAGGCCGCGCGATGATCGGCTGTGAAGCCGTTCACGCCATAACTCGCCGTCACGTTGCGATAGCCTGCAACCCAGAAGGTCAGCGCGTCGATCAGCGCCTCGCACAGGATGATTTCTTTCGAGACGGCCAGCGCCTCTTCGTTCCACACGCCCGCGTGCTCGCCGGGCAGATAGAGATGGTTCGGCGTACCCTCGCGAAGATTCGGCGTGATCTTCCGCCCATACATCTCCATCACGTCGCCGGCGGGATTGAAGACCGGGATGACAAGCGAGCCGTTGAAGTGCTCGTGCCCGCTCTCGCGCAGGATGCCCAGTGTTTGCAGCCGTCCGCGCATCTCGGCGCCGGCGGCGCGGTTCTTCGCCGGAAGGCGATACCCCAGCGTCCGGTTGGCGAAGCCAAGCCGGAAGCGCTCGATGATCTCCGGCGACTTCAGCCCGCGCGACTCCAGATACTTCATCGCCTCCGGAGATTGCTTCAGCGTCTCGTTGTAGTAGCTCACGACCTGCAACAGCAGCTCGCGGTCGTCCGCGTCCCGCGCCACGGGCGGCGGCAGTTTGCGCACCGTGCCGTGTTTCACCGGCTGGATCGGAACGGCGGCTAAAGGAAGATAGTCTTCTCGCAGCAACTCGACCGCATGGCGGAAGCTGATGCCGTTGGCCTTCATTACCCAGTCGATGGCCGTCCCGCCCGCGTTGCACGCCCCAAGGCAGTGCCACAGGTTCTTCGCCGGAGTGATGACAAGCGACGGATTGCGGTCGTCGTGGAAGGGGCAGAGACCCAGCAGGTCGGCACCGTGTCGGTGCAACTTGATGCCCCGCGCCTCGGCCAACCGCTGAACCGATACCTCCCGCTTCAGCCGCTCGACCTCATCCTCCGGGATTCTTGCCATTGGAACCGCCCTCCGCCGAAAACCCTGTCAAGTGCTTTTTCCACTTTTTGCAGTTTTTCTCGCCGTGCCTCAGTATATACATACACTGTATATCCATGCAGTGGTTTTAGGGGAGTGCTTCCAAGTGGACCATAAAATCCGTCTTGACATGCCCGCGAAGAAAGAGCCACATTCCGCATTCGGCAAGCGCCTGTTCGCCCTCAGGAAGGCGCGCGGCCTCACTCAGGTACAGCTCGCCGAGGCCCTGGGGACGACTCAGCGCGTGATTTCCTATTACGAGACGGATGCCGAACTGCCACCCTCAACGGCCATCATCCCCCTGGCGCGTGCTCTTGGGGTCTCCACGGATGAGTTGCTGGGATTAAGGCCAGCGCAGGCGAACGGCAACGACAGCCTACAGAAGCAGCGGCTTTGGAAGAGATTTCAGAAGATGGAAGTGCTGCCGACGAAGGACCAGAGAGCCGTCATCCGGCTGATTAACTCGCTGGCTGGCAGCTCTCACGCTGAGGCCAGTTAGTTCGCCCTCTCATGTTGGGAACATGAGAAGAAGACATTCTTCTCATAGCTGGAAAACACCCGTAGCGGAGGCGTCAGTCAAGGCCGCGCGTTCTCGGCGCGCCGCGTCAGCGGTCGAAGCGAAGCGGAGAGCCTTTACGGACGCCGGAGCGGAGGGTACGGCCACCTCAGTGGCCGAGGCCCATGCCGAAGTCCTGCTGGATTACTTCCTTGGCCACCGACTGCGGGCCGATCTTCATTCCGGCAAGCTCATCATGGATGCCCTGCTGCATGGCCGACGGATGCGATACGTCCCGGCTCAGCATGTTGCCCAGCGTCTTCGCGTCGTTCGTGTACATCTGCACATCGAACTCCGCACGTGACACCGAGACATACGCCATGCGGCTGTTCAACAGCTCGCCGTGCGCCTGCGATGAGTCCACATGAACGAGCACCCGGTCGGCTGTCTGGCCCTGGCTGCTGTGGCTCGTCACCGCATAGCCGTAGTCGAGATGCGGCATCTGCCGCACGTTGAACTCGACCTCGCGGCCTGAGTCCATGCGCAGTTTCAGATTGCCGTGGACATCGATCTTTTCGACCGTTCCCAGCTCGCGGTTGGCCAGCTTTTGCTCGTGATACGGAGCCGTCATCTGTACCCGGTCGCCCTGGGCGAACGTGCGCTCCGTGTCGCGGTAGACCGTCACGCCCTGCAACCGGCGCGGGTCGTAGCTCAGCTCTTCGCCGCTCTTGCGAGTGATGGTCAGCGTGTTGCTTTCCCCATCCACGCGAGCAACGCGCGCATACTCTCCGGCCTCGATGCCGATAGGCTTCGAGCCCTTCGTATAGCGGATCACATCGCCGCTTTCGTAGTTCTGCGCGTGCTGCCGGTCGGCCCCTGTCAGCTCTTGCCGCGCGTACAGCACGGGCACCCGGTACTCGGTGCCCGTGACCTGGCCAGCCTGCCGCATCGACCGATGGATTTGGCTGTTGATCTCCCGCCGCGATTCGTTGTCCGGCGAGATAACCAGCGTCCGCTCCGGTGCCCGCGCATACTCCCGCGCCATCTCCCCGATACGCTCTCCACGGTCCTTGATCTCATGCACACGGCCTTGGTTATTCAGGCTCGCGATCGCTTCTTTCACCTCGCCCCGCGCAAGCTGTTCCACCGTTTCTTTGAGCACTGGATCTTTCTGCCGCAGGATCTCATCGAGACGCGCCGTGCGCAGCCCCGCCTCCTGTAACTGCGCATACGGCCTGCCCGCTTCGACCGCCTCATGCTGCCGCACGTCGCCCACGAACAGCACCCGGTCGTGCCGGTTCAACCGCTCCACGAACGCGTGCATCTGCCGCGTGCTGACCATGCTCGCCTCGTCCACGATGTACACTCTTGCGCGGCCCCCATCCGGTTGCTGGCCCGGCTGCGCGCCGCGCGCAAGATGACGCTGCAAGGTCTCCGATACCACGCCCGCCTCGGCCAGCTTTTGCGCCGCACGCGAAGTCGGCGCAAGCCCCTTCACTTCGTAGCCGTGATGCACAACGGCGTCCCGAACGGCGGCTAAAGAAGTAGTCTTTCCGGCTCCCGCCACGCCCTCCAGAGCCATCATTTTGTCGCGGCTTTCGAGCACCTCTTCGACCGCCCGGTGCTGGCTCACGCTCAGGTGCGGATGACGCTTGAAGGCCCACTCCCGTGTGTGTCCATCGACGATAACATTGCCGTCACGGCCCGCCCGCATCCGCTCGACGATCTGCCGCTCTTGAGTTCGCATCTCGCCGGTTGTGAACGCGCGGCCCGCCTCTCCATCGCGGCGCGGAACCTCGATCAGCTCGCCACTGGCGATGCGCTTTTGAAGCTCTTCTTTGATCTCCGGCAACCGCGCCTCACCCATCGTATGTTTCAGCGCATCGCGCAGCAGAGCTCGTTCATCGACCACCGCCGCGCGTTCGATTCCACGGTCCCGAGCATAGGTCACGGCACCCTCGGCCACGCGCCGCGAACGCTCCGGCTCAAGCTCCACACCCCATCGCCGCGAGGCCTCGGCCATCACGCGTGCGGGCTGATTTCCATGCTCAACGGCAAGCCTTTGATGCTGCGCCCGCACCTCTTCGATGGACAACGGCTGCTTGGCATCGCGCGTTCGGTGCGCGGCGATCTGCGCCGCTCCAGCGCCTCGCCGTCCCTGCTCTTCGAGGCGCTCCACGATCTGTTGCCGGCGCGGACTCGACGCCTCCAGATACTCGCGCGTGTAACCTTTGATCTCCGGCTGGCCATGCGCGCCGCGCTCGACTTCGTAGCCCATCCGTTGCAACCGCGTCGCCAACTCCGAGCGGTAAACAGCCGTCGCGTACTGCTGCGTCTTGTAAAGTTCCTGGGCTTGAAGAGAGCGCGTTTTGCCCTCCACCGTCTCCGTTACATTGAAGATCACCGCGTGCGTGTGCAACTGCGGCGCGGCGTATCCATCGACCGGACGGCTGCTGTCGTGCTCGAACTTGGCCACCGCCCATGCGCCCGTCGTCTGCGCCACGGCGTTGCCGCCGATGCGCGCCTGGGCATACCTTTCCATCTCGTCGAGCGCCACGCGCACGCTCTCTCGGTGCGCCTCTCTCACACGGTTATCGCCGCCGACAAGCGCCGTCAACGAGACCGACTTCGGCGCGGAAAACGTGGCGTCCCACCCGGCCCGGTGCTCCATCGCCCGCACCGTTTCGCCGTGCTCATTGATGTATTCGTGCGCCTGCTGACGACGGATCAGCGCCTCGCCCGTCTGCGGATGCTGGCCTTCGGAGAGCCGCGCGAACTGCTCCTCATTGACCTCGCCGCGCAACCCGTAGCGTGTCGCAAGCTCACCCTGCCACTCCCCGCGCACACGCTCGCCTTCCGTGTAATAGTTCTCCTTCGCGTTCGCGAACTCCGACTTGTGATACGCCTGCGCCTGGCCCGCGCTGATCGGCTTCGACAGTGTCAGCATCGCTCTACAGCTCCTCTCCCGGCGCTCTCTTTGCCGCCGCCTTCGGCAGCTCCGGCTCCGGCGGCGCGGCCTGCATCCGCTCCTCGCGCGTCGAACTCTTCGCCAGTATTTCGAGCGCGCGCTTCATCTTGTTTTCGTCAGCCCACGTAATCAGTTCCCGGCTGATCTGCTCCGTGATCGGCTGGCGCATACTCAGCTTCAACAGGAAGTTCAAAAGGATGGCCCGCATTGCCAGCATCTCGGCCAGGATCGCCCGCTCCGCCGCCA
>Ga0302142_1000649_pt1 | contig 11004 bp, 8 predicted proteins | sample I_Bog_E1_3_FD_198557 | JGI IMG/M metagenome (GOLD analysis project Ga0302142, IMG submission 198557) | Peat permafrost microbial communities from Stordalen Mire near Abisko, Sweden - I_Bog_E1_3 | ecosystem: Environmental > Terrestrial > Soil > Wetlands > Peat | place: Sweden: Abisko, Stordalen...
AGATACGGCTGCACCATATACAACGGCGCCTGCACCAAACCAAAACCCTTCAGGGCGCAGGCCACATAAGCGTCGCCATCGTTGACCGACAGCCGGCCGGCCATCTTCACTTCCTGGGGCATACCATCGACCATGAAATCCCAATCAATGGTGCGTCCGGTGCGGCTGGAAAAATAATGCACCGATTCATGCTGCTGCAAATCGGCAATCGTGTGCGGCACGCCACGACGCTCGAAATAATTCGGCGCGCCGCAGGTGATCGCCTGGAAGGTACCGATGCGGCGCGCCACCATGCTCGAATCCTGCAAATCGCCAACCCGAATGACGCAATCGACCGCCTCTTGCACCAGGTCAACCGGGCGGTCGCCCATGCCCATGACCAGTTCGATGTCGGGATATTTATTATAAAAATCACACAGGTTAGGCAGCAACAGCAAACGCCCGATCGAGGCCGGTACGTCAATGCGCAAGCGTCCTTGCGGTCCGCGCGTGACGTTGCGAAACGAAGCTTCCGTTTCAGCCACCTCGGCCAGGATGCGCACACAGCGCTCATAGTAAGCGGCGCCATCGGGAGTCAGGCTGATACGACGCGTGGTGCGATTGAGCAGGCGAACCTGCAGCAGACTTTCCAGTCCCTGCACAATGGTAGTGACCGTGGTACGCGGCAAACTCAGATTATCGGCAGCGCGCGTAAAGCTGTTGGCATCCACTACCGCCGTGAATACCTGCATTGCCTGAAATCGATCCATTTTATTCTCCCTGAACAACACCCACTTACCAAAAAAACAAGCCGCAATTGTTGGTCTACAACACCGTTTGTTCCCGCAAATGCAAGCTTACCGCCCTCTTCAGCGGCTATTTCTGGCCCTTCCAACGACAATCTCCAACTAAGCGAAAACCGCGTCACAGCGCCTTTTGAGCCGATTTTTAAGAAATCAATCGGGCTATTTTACGCCGATTGTTCGCGCAGAGCGAACAGTGTTGTTGAATCTGATGGCTTTATCCAACCCCATGCTGTGCTGCACAATCCGCCTCACCTTAGCAAATCCGGCATGCGATGCCGACCCCACACCATGCCAGCGCAACACCAACCGCAGCTGAACATCAGCAATTTCACCATTCCCGGCCCGATCGGACAGATTCCGGTGCGCCTGTATCAGCCGAGCGCGCATAGCGCGGCTGCCGGGAAGGCGAGCGAAACGGCGGCGCTGCCACTGGTGCTGTACTTTCATGGCGGCGGCTTTGTCAGCGGCGGGCTCGACGATGCGGATACCCAGGCGCGCTATATCTGCCACCACAGCCACGTCGTGGTGCTCTCGGTAGGCTATGCGCTAGCGCCCGCCAAGCCGTTCCCGGCCGCTCCTGAAGACGCCTACACAGCCGCCGTCTGGGCCGTCAAGCACGCCGCCGAATTGCATATCGATAGCCGCCGCATGGCCGTGGCGGGCGACGATGCCGGCGGCAACCTGGCCGCCAGCCTGACCATGATTGCACGCGACCGCTGCGCCGCACCGCTGGCCGCGCAAGTCTTGATCAGCCCGATGCTCGACCCCAGCATGACGCTGCTGGGCGACGCCGCGCAGCTCAAGTCAGACATCAATGCAGCGGCCTGCGCCGATTGCTATCGCCAGTATCTGCCGCAGACCATGCAACGTCTGCATCCCTATGCCGCACCGCTGGAAGCCAGCCGTCTAGCCGGCTTACCGCCGGCCTTCATTGCCACGGCCGAATGCGATGTGCTGCATCTGGAGGCCGAAAAATATGCCAACGCCCTCATTCGTGCCGGCGTGCATACCCAGGTAGCGCGCTTTGCCGGCATCACCCACGGCGCGCTGTGCACCCACTTACCACTGCTCAAGGAAATCGCCGATTTTCTGTGCCGCCGCTTCGGCGCGCTCGCTGCCGGTACCACCAAGCTTCGCTTACAAACACTTTAACTTCTCTATGAGGTCCATCATGTCCAGCAAATCACTCCGTTATCGCTACACCGCTGCGGCTGCCGTCTTCGCCGTCATCGCCATCGCCGTGGCCGGCACGCTGTCGGCCATCGGCGTCGACGCCAGCGCCAGCTCTCCGCAAACACCACCGGCGGCCGGTGTCGACGTAGCCGAAGTCGTGACACGTCAAATCGTTGACTGGCAGCAATACTCCGGTCGTCTGGAAGCCATCGACAAGGTCGAAATCCGGCCGCTGGTGTCCGGCACCCTGACCGCCATCCATTTCAAGGATGGTGCATTGGTCAAAAAGGGCGACCCGTTGTTTACCATCGACCCGCGTCCCTACGCCGCTGAAGTCGCGCGTACGCAGGCGCAATTGGCCGGCGCCGAAGCACGTGCCGGCTACACCGCAGCCGACCTTGCTCGCGGTGAGCGTCTGCTGCCGGACAATGCTATCGCCCGTCGTGATTTTGAAGAAAAACAAAATGCCGCACGCGAAGCAGCTGCCAATGTGCAAGCGGCGCAGGCCGCCTTGCGCACTGCCAAGCTGAATCTGGAGTACACCGAGATCAGTGCGCCGGTATCGGGCCGCATCTCGCGCGCCGAAGTCACCGTCGGCAATATCGTGTCGGTCGGATCGAGCACGCCACCTCTGTCGATGCTGGTGTCGGTCGCCAAGATCTACGCCGCCTTCGATGTTGACGAACAAAGCTTCCTGAAATACGTCAATCCGGCCCGCAGCAAAGGCACCCAGGTGCCGGTCTATCTTGGCCTGGCCAATGAAGACGCTTACTCGCGCGAAGGCAAGATCGGCTCGGTCGACAACCGTCTTGACAGCTCCTCCGGCACCATCCGCGTGCGTGCTGTGTTTGACAATGCCGACGGCCAGTTGCTGCCAGGACTGTATGCCCGCATCCGGCTCGGTGGCGGTGCTGCACGCCAAGCGGTGCTGATCGATGAAAAAGCCATCAGTACCGATCAGGACAAGCGCTTCGTGCTGGTCGTGGGCAAAGACAATCATGCCGATTACCGCGAAATTCATGTGGGTGCCAACCTGGATGGCCTGCGCGTCGTCGAAAGCGGTCTGCAAAGCGGCGAGCGCGTCATCGTCAACGGCTTGCAACGCGTGCGCCCAGGCGACACCGTGACGCCAACCCTGGTGCCGATGAGCAAGGTCGCCGACAGTGCGGCTGCAGCGCCAGGCAAGGCCTAAAAAATCATTAACGGGGAGTTCTCATGAACATTTCAAAATTCTTTATCGACCGCCCGATCTTTGCGGGCGTGCTGTCGATACTGTTGCTGTTGGCCGGGGTATTGGCCATGTTCCAGCTGCCCATTTCCGAATATCCGGAAGTGGTGCCACCGTCGGTAGTGGTACGCGCCTCCTTTCCTGGCGCCAATCCCAAAGTTATCGCCGAGACCGTGGCCGCACCGCTGGAAGAACAAATCAACGGTGTCGAAAATATGCTCTACATGCAGTCGCAAGCCAATAGCGACGGCAACCTGACCATCACCGTCAACTTCCGTCTCGGCGTCGATCCCGACAAGGCCCAGCAACTGGTGCAAAACCGGGTTTCCCAGGCTCTGCCGCGGCTGCCGGAAGATGTGCAACGACTCGGTGTGACCACCATCAAGAGTTCGCCCACGCTGACCATGGTGGTGCACTTGATCTCGCCCGACAATCGTTACGACACCACCTACCTGCGTAACTATGCGGTGCTGAACGTGAAAGACCGTCTGGCACGCATTCAAGGCGTCGGTGAAGTCGGCCTGTTCGGTTCGGGCGACTACGCCATGCGCGTCTGGCTCGACCCTAACAAGGTGGCACAACACAACATGACCGCTGACGACGTCGTCAAGGCCATTCGTGAACAAAACGTCCAGGTCGCCGCCGGTGTGATCGGTGCCTCGCCTAGCGCATCCAATGTGCCGGTGCAGTTGTCGGTGAATGCCCAAGGTCGTCTGAAGACCGAAGAAGAGTTCCGCGAGATCATCCTCAAGAGCAGCCCTGATGGCGCCATCACCAAGCTCGGCGACGTCGCGCGCGTCGAACTGGCCGCATCCGAATACGGCTTGCGTTCGCTGCTCAACAACAAACCTGCGGTCGCCATTCCTATCTTCCAGGCACCGGGCTCAAATGCCCTGGACGTCTCGACCCAGGTGCGCGCTGCCATGAAGGATTTGTCCAAGGACTTCCCGTCCTCGGTTGAATACCGCATCGTCTACGATCCAACCCAGTTCGTGCGCTCCAGTATCGAAGCGGTGGTACACACCTTGCTCGAAGCCATTGCGCTGGTGGTGATTGTGGTGATCGTGTTCCTGCAAAGCTGGCGCGCTTCGATCATCCCGTTGCTGGCCGTGCCGGTCTCCATCATTGGTACCTTCTCGCTGCTGCTGGGTTTCGGTTATTCCATCAACGCCCTGTCGCTGTTCGGCATGGTGCTCGCCATCGGGATTGTGGTCGATGATGCCATTGTGGTGGTGGAAAACGTCGAACGCAATATTGCCGCCGGGCTCAGCCCACGCGAAGCGACCTATCGCGCCATGCAAGAAGTCAGCGGCCCGATCGTCGCCATTGCGCTCACGCTGGTAGCGGTGTTCGTGCCACTGGCCTTCATGACCGGTCTGACTGGCCAGTTCTACAAACAGTTTGCCGTCACCATCGCCATCTCGACCGTGATCTCGGCGTTCAACTCGCTGACACTGTCGCCAGCCTTAGCCGCAATGCTGTTGAAAGAACATGGCGCCAAGCCGGACCGGCTTACCCGTGTGATGGACCGCTTCCTCGGTGGTTTCTTCATCCGCTTCAACCGCTTCTTTAACCGTGCCTCCGAAGGTTATGGCCGCAGCGTCACCCGCGTGATCTCGCGTAAATCGTCGATCATGGGCGTCTATGCACTGCTGCTGGCAGCTACCGTCGGCGTTTCCTACCTGGTACCGGGCGGCTTCGTGCCTAGCCAGGACAAGCAATATCTGGTGGCCTTTGCGCAGTTGCCCAATGGCGCCTCGATTGACCGCAGCGAAGACGTGATGCGCAAGATGAGCGACATCATGCTCAAGGAACCCGGTGTCGACAATGCCATCGCCTTCCCCGGCCTGTCGATCAACGGCTTCACCAATAGCTCCAGCGCCGGGATCGTGTTCGTCGGTTTGAAACCGTTCGAAGAACGCCGCAGCAAGGAGTTGTCGGGCAATGCCATCGCCATGTCGCTCAACAAGAAATTCGGCGGCATCAAAGAAGCCTTTACTGCCGTGTTCCCACCGCCGCCAGTACAGGGCCTGGGTACCTTGGGCGGCTTCAAGCTGCAGATCGAAGACCATGGCGCAGTCGGTTACGCCGAGCTGGATGCGGCAGCACAAGCCTTCATGAAAGCGGCTAAAAAAGAACCGGCGCTGGGACCAATGTTCTCCAGCTACCAGATCAACGTGCCGCAACTCGATGTCGATCTCGATCGCGTCAAAGCCAAGCAACTAGGCATTCCGATCACCGACGTGTTTGACACCATGCAGATCTACCTCGGCTCGCTCTACGTCAACGACTTCAATCGTTTCGGCCGCGTCTATCAAGTGCGTGCGCAAGCGGATGCGCCGTTCCGTGCCACGGCCGACGACATTTTGCAACTGAAGACCCGCAACAATGCCGGCGAGATGGTGCCGCTGTCCTCCGTGGTCAAGGTCAAGCCGACCTTCGGCCCGGAAATGGTGGTGCGTTATAACGGCTTCACTGCTGCCGACATCAACGGTGGTGCAGCCCCGGGCTATTCCACCGATCAGGCGCAACAAGCAGTGGAACGGGTTGCTGCCGCCACCCTGCCACGCGGCGTGCGGTTTGAGTGGACCGATCTGACCTATCAGCAAATTCTGGCAGGCAATGCCGGCGTCTGGGTGTTCCCGATCAGCGTGTTGTTGGTATTCCTGGTGCTGGCAGCCTTGTATGAAAGTCTGACCTTGCCGCTGGCGGTGATCATGATTGTACCGATGAGCATTCTGGCAGCGCTGACCGGCGTCTGGTTGACCAAGGGCGATAACAATATCTTCACCCAAATCGGCCTGATGGTGCTGGTCGGCTTGTCAGCCAAGAATGCCATCCTGATCGTCGAATTTGCGCGCGAACTGGAACTGCAAGGCAGCACCGTGATCCGTGCCGCCATCGATGCCAGCCGCCTGCGTCTGCGTCCGATTCTGATGACATCGATCGCCTTCATCATGGGTGTGGTACCGCTGGTGGTCTCCAGCGGCGCCGGTTCCGAGATGCGTCATGCGATGGGTATCGCGGTGTTCTTCGGCATGCTCGGCGTGACCTCGTTCGGCTTGTTCCTGACACCAGTGTTCTATGTCCTGTTGCGCAGCATTGGCGGCGGCAAGAAATTGCACACCGCACACAAGCACGATGCACCGCTGACCGCAGGCACACATGTGGCTGCCAGCGAAACGCATGATGCGCGCTGAGTACAGCAGTTGCCACGATAAGCAAAGGAAAACAAAATGAAAGCAATCACAATCAACAAGCGCAGCGTGCGGATCAGTTCCGCACTGCTGGCAGCGTTGCTGGTGCTGGCCGGTTGCTCGGTCGCACCGACCTACGAACGGCCGCCGGTGGCAACCTCGGTCGCCTACAAAGAGGCCGCAAATACCGACGGCGCGACAACTGACTGGAAAACCGCGCAACCGTCGGAAGCGCTGGCGCGCGGCCAATGGTGGAAAATCTTCAACGATAGCGGTCTCGATACGCTGGAAGAAGAAGCGCAGGCGGCCAATCAAAATCTGAAGGCCGCCAGCGCCCGCCTGAGCCAGTCACGCGCCCTGCACCAGGACGCGCGCTCCGGTTTATTCCCGCAAATCAGCACCGGCTTCGGCCCCACTCGCGAACGTGTTTCGCCGGCCTCACAAGGGCTGACCGATGCGGGCAATACCTCGCCTGAGACCTTGTGGCGAGCACAGGTCAACGTTTCTTATGAAGCCGATTTGTTTGGCCGCGTGGCGTCTACCGTCGACGCCGCGAGCGCCGATGCGCAAAGCAGTGAAGCGTTGTTCCTGTCGGTGCGTCTGGCACTGCAAGCCGACGTCGCGCAGCAATATTTTCTGCTGCGCGAACTCGATGCCGATCAGGCGCTCTATCGCAGTACCGTAGAGCTGCGCCAGGAATCCTTAAAACTGGTGCAGCATCGCTTCGATGCCGGTGACATTGACGAAGTCGATCTGGTGCGCGCCAAATCCGAGCTGGCCTCGGCCCAGGCGGATTCCTACGGTATCGCACGGCAGCGCGCCAACGCCGAACATGCGCTGGCCATCTTGCTGGGCAAGACGCCGGCCGAATTCAACTTCGTGCCGCAACCGCTGACGCGTTTGTCGATCACGGTTCCTGCCGGTCTGCCTTCGGACTTGCTGGAACGCCGTCCCGACATCGCCGCTGCCGAACGCACCATGGCGGCAGCCAACGCACGCGTGGGCGTGGCCAAAGCGGCTTACTTCCCACAGTTGGACCTGACCGGCTCACTCGGCTACGAATCGGCCAAACTGGGCGATCTGTTCAATTGGTCGACGCGCACCTTCCTGCTCGGGCCGCTGGTTGGCACTGCGCTAACCTTGCCGATCTTTGATGGTGGCCGACGCGAAGCCGGTATCAATCGCGCTCGTGCAGTGTATGAAGAGGACGTCGCCAATTATCGCCAGAGCGTGCTCAAAGCGTTTGGCGAAGTGGAAGACAACCTGGCCAGCCTGCGCATCCTGAGTGATCAAACGCACGCCCAGGACGAAGCCGTAGCCGCCTCTGCCCGCGCCGCCAAACTGTCGCATGTGCAATACCGCGAAGGTTCGGTGAGCTACATCAACGTCATCGATGCCGACCGTACCGTGCTGCAACAACAGCATGGCTCGGTGCAACTGGACGGTGAACGTGCACGTGCCACCGTCAATCTGATTCGCGCACTCGGCGGCGGCTGGCATGGCGTAGGCACCACTACCGCCACGACCCTGGCAAGCAGCACCAAGTAGAGAGAATCAGCTCTGTCATAGTTTCATCCCTTTGCCGATCGATGCAGTAGCCCATGCTGCATCGATCGGTTTTTTTATGACATCGCCATGTCGGTGCAATCCGCCGCGCCGTTGAAGAAGAATGCGGCCCGCATGATGCCAGCTTGCCCACTAGTGCCAAAATTGCGATTTATTCAGCAATGCCCATTAGCGTCGTAGGTACCTACTTGATCGCTGCATGACCCTGAGCAGATTGGCGTATGACGCAAGTAATGTGGCGTACTATGCTAGTTACCTGCGAGAGATGAGGTCGTAAGCTGATGCCTGTTCGTCCAGCACCGCAGGACTTTCCTCAATCATGAACAGGAGTAGCCACATGTCCGCACCCATTGTCCTCGTTACCGGCGGCACCTCCGGCATCGGCGGCAATGGCCGGTTCGTCTGTTGCGATATCCGCGATGGGTCAGTTCGATGAGGCGACGGCAGCAGCAATGCATCCGCTCAAGCGCATCGGTGAGCCCCACGAAATCGCGCACGGCATCGCCTGGTTGTTGTCGAACGAGGCGTCCTTCGTGACCGGTCATGTTCTGTCCATCGACGGTGGACTGAGCGCCTGCTAATTCGCAATGGAGCATACTCGGTGACTGCGCAACTTACTGACCGCATCAAAATCCCGGCGGCCCTCTGGGCCGGATTCCGAGCACTCGGGCTGAATGCCGCCGATCTCATTGGCCAAGCCCGATTGCCGCTGGCCGTGCTCACTGACCAGGTAGCGATCACCACCGGCCAATACTTCGCACTTTGGCAGGCGGTCTACGAGCTCACGGGAGATGCGGCGATCGGCATCAGATTGGCCACCATTTTGCCGAGCGGACAACTGCCGCCCAGTCTGCTCGCGGCTTATCATGCTCGCAATTATCGGGATGCGTTGCAGCGTGTGGCGCGCTACAAGCAGTTGTGCGCTCCCGAACGTCTGCGACTTAACGAAGAGGGCGACGCTTGTCTGGTCACGCTGGAATGGCTCAACACCGCGCACAGCGAGCCGGCTGCGCTGGTCGATGCGAGCATGGCGACGCTGTTAGCGCTGGGGCGGCATGGCACTGGGGTGGCGATTACGGCGCAACTGATCGAGTTGGCGCGGCCGAAGACGGATGTGTCGGCACACGAAGCCTACTTCGGTTGCCATGTGCGCTTTGATGCACAGCGCAACTGCCTGCATCTGTACCGGTCTGATCTGGGCCGTGCCTTCACCGCCTATAACAGCGAATTGCTGGACCTATTGATACCGGCCCTGGACCGGGCGCTCGCCGAGCGACAGCAGGCCCACTCATTTAGCGATACGGTGAGGTGGTTGCTGATACGTCAGTTGAGCGTTGGACGGCCTGATATTGCAGAGATTGCGCAGGAACTCGGCGTCAGTGGACGCACCTTGCAACGCCGCCTTGGCAGCGAAGGGACCAGCTTCCAGCTACTGCTGAGCACCGTGCGCCGAGAGCGTGCTCGCGAGTTGCTGGTGGACGCTTCACTCGACATCGATGAAGTCGCTTATTTGTTGGGCTACGAAGACCAAAGCTCATTCTTCCGCGCCTTTCGACTGTGGGAGGGAGATACCCCGTCCAGTTGGCGTGCCATGCATCAGAACCAAAGGAGCTTGCAATGAAAGTGTTGATCGTAGGTGCATCCGGAATGGTTGGCCAAGGAGTGCTCCGAGAATGCCTTGCTGCACCGGATGTAAGGGAGGTCATTGTATTTGGACGGTCGCAAATCGAACCGACGCTCCCTCGGTTACGCCAGCTGGTTCAAGATGACATGTTCGATTTGACTCCGCTTGAGCCTGAGTTGCGGGGAATCGATGCCTGCTTTTTCTGCCTGGGTGTGTCTTCGAACGGGATGAGCGAGGCGGCCTATCGCCACATTACCTACGACCTCACGCTGGCTATTGCCATCGTGTTGGCCCGGCTCAATCCTGCGATGACCTTCATCTATGTATCTGGTGCCGGCACTGACAGCACTGAGCTCGGTCGCAACATGTGGGCGCGGGTCAAGGGGCAAACCGAGAATGCGCTGAAGAAACTACCCTTCGCCGGTGTCTGTCTGTTCCGTCCGGCCATCATCCAGCCCTTGCATGGCATCCAATCGAAAACGCCGAGCTATCGACGCTTCTACCGCTTGGCGAGGCCCTTCTTGCCTTTGATGGCAAGCTGGTTTCCCAGCTTTGTCGTGACAACGGAACAAATTGGTCTGGCAATGCTCAATGCGGCGCGCCGTGGACATGGCCGTTTGGTACTGGAATCTCGGGATATTGCGCGTGGCGCGCAAGCAGGCTCAACGTTCTGAAATCGCACGGGGATGTGCCTGAAATCGACCTTGCTTCAACGCATTTCACGGTCTCCACAGCATTCATAGTCTCTATAAAACAAAGTCACCACATCCCGGCATTCCCAAATAGCGTTCCTGCTCCACTCGAAGATATTGTTCAGTTTCCACGCATGTCATCACTAATCGACTGCATCATCGCCACCGATGTTTCTTGCGCGGCCGGCGATGGTAAGAATATGGAACACGGCGCTGTAAAGCCATAGTCATGCTGGTTGATTTAACTCGGTAGATCACTTACCATCAAGCGATCTTGCTTGATGGCGACCCAGAATGCGCGTAGAAATACTAGGATGCAGCGGTGGCATAGGCGGCACCGCCCGTCGTACGACATCACTGCTCATTGATGATGACGTTCTCATCGATGCCGGCACCGGCGTTACCGATTTGCCTTTACCTGCACTCAAGGCGGTTGACCATGTGTTCGTCAGCCATGCCCACCTGGATCACATTGCCTGCCTGCCCTTCATCGTCGACGGCGTCGGCGAGATGCGCAATACGCCGCTGACCATGCATGCGACCCAGGAGACACAGGACACCATCCGCAAGCATATTTTCAACGGCCTGATCTGGCCGGATTTCAGCGTCATTACTTCGCCGGAAAACCCCTACCTGTGCTTCAACACCCTCGAAGTCGGCCGCTCCGTGGTGATCAAGAACCGCAGCATCACCGCCTTGCCGGCCAATCACACGGTTGCTGCGGTGGGCTTTCAAATCG
>Ga0302142_1000716_pt1 | contig 10575 bp, 9 predicted proteins | sample I_Bog_E1_3_FD_198557 | JGI IMG/M metagenome (GOLD analysis project Ga0302142, IMG submission 198557) | Peat permafrost microbial communities from Stordalen Mire near Abisko, Sweden - I_Bog_E1_3 | ecosystem: Environmental > Terrestrial > Soil > Wetlands > Peat | place: Sweden: Abisko, Stordalen...
ATATAAATCCCAAAGTGCTGCGGCAACGAGGGTATCCAGCGAAAGATCAGTGGGTAGAGAAACATTGAGACGCTGCCGAACACCACCACGGTGGCCACCGCGACCGCAACTTTTTCCGGCCCACCTTTGACCACGGGTTCGGTGGCGAGAACCGCCGCCGCGCCACAGATCGAGCTGCCCGCGCCAATCAAAATCGCACTTTTTGCATCCAGACCGAAACGGCGGGTTCCGAGCCAATAGGCCAGACCAAAGGTGCTGCACAGCACCAGCAGATCGCTCATGATGCCGGGCAGGCCGACAGCGGCTATGTCCTGGAAAGTCAGACGCAGGCCATACAGTACGATACCCAAGCGCAGCAACTGTTGTTTGGAAAAGCCGACGCCACTGGCACAGCTCGATTCGTAGCGTGGATAGATCGTATTGCCGATGACCATGCCGCCGATGATCGCCAGGGTCAGTGCCGATAAACCGGCATGGCTCATGATGGCAAAACTTCCCAGCCAGGTGGAGACGCCAGCTAATAGAAGTGTCAGTAATAGGCCTGGGATATAGTGTTTGTTTTGCATAAGCTAATTGCTGTATGGAATAAGTGTGCTGAGTCTAACGCGCCAGTTATAATTAGTTAAACGGATAAAACTTATTGAATTAAGTGGTAAAACTAATATGACGCTAAGAATCAGCCTGAGGGCGCTGGAGGTGTTTGTGGCGATTGCCGATTGCGCCACGGTGACATTGGCGGCTGAGAGGGTGTCGCTAACTCAGTCGGCGGCCAGTCAGGCTCTGGCCTCTTTGGAACAGGGGGTGAGCGCGCCGCTGTTCGACCGAGTCGGTCGACGCCTGGTGCTGAATGAAAATGGCCGCTTATTGTTGCCTAAGGCGCGCGCGCTGCTGGATTTGAGCTTGGAGGCACAGAATTTGTTCTCGGGCGGGGCGGCGCATTTGCGCCTGGGAGCCAGTTCTACGATTGCCAATTATCTGTTGCCGCGTTTGATTGCCGGGTTCCGGCGTTTGAATCCCAATAGCGGGGTTGAGTTGCTGGTCGGGAACACCCAGGACATTATTCACGCCGTGGCGAGTTTTCGTGTCGATGTTGGTTTTATCGAAGGACCGTGCCACCACCCTGAGTTGCGCATTTATCCGTGGCGCGATGATGAGCTGGTGGTGGTGGTGGCGGCCGAGCATGCCTTTGTTCGGCAAATGCCGGATATGGCGACGTTGGCGGCCGCGCCATGGATTTTACGCGAGGCGGGCTCGGGAACGCGCGAAGAGGTGGAACGCTTGCTGCTGCCTCGTCTTGGCACTTTTGCCGTGGCGATGGAGTTGGGCGACTCCGAGGCGATCAAGCATGCGGTCGAAGCCGGTTTGGGGGTGAGCTGTTTGCCGCGCCGCGTGGTGGCCGAGCAGCTGCTGCGCGGCGTGTTGCACGCGTTGCCGCTACCTGTGTTAACGCGCAGCCTGTACCGCGTCATGCACCGGGATAAGGCGATGACGCGGGGTCTGGCGCATTTTCTGGATTATGTGGCCGAGGAACTTTAAAGCCAAAAATCCTGGCGCTGCCGATGGGCGTCGAGCAGCTTTTGAAATACGGTGGGATCTTTGGTGTAGGTGAGCGCGCCCGGCATCGGTTGATAGAGATCGAGCAGGCGCGAGGTCCAGAAACGCAAGGCGGCGGCGCGCAGCATGAGCGGCCAGGCTTTGATTTCTTGCGGATTGAATGGCCGCATTGCCTGGTAGCCTTGCAGGAAAGCGCGCGCCAGATCGGCGTCGATTTCCCCTTGCGCGTTGCGCGCCCAGTCGTTGACCGCAATCGCGACGTCGTAAATCAGAATGTCGTTGCAGGCGTAGTAGAAATCGATAAAGCCGGCGATGCGCTCGCCATCGAGCAGTACGTTATCCTTGAATAGGTCGGCATGCACCACACCGCGCGGCAGGTGACTGAAGCGATGTTGCGACTGAAAGTGAATTTCTTGTTTCAGACTGTGGGCATCGGCCGCTGGCATCAGCGGGTACAGCTGGCCTGCGACCTGTGTCCACCAATGCGGTCCGCGCGGATTATCCATCTTATGCGAAAACGTCTCGCCGGCGCGGTGCATGCTGGCCAACATATCGCCCACGGCGCGGCACTGTGCCGCATTGGGCGCGCTCACATCGGACCCGGAGAGGCAGCTCACCAGACACGCTGGTCGACCCGCCAGCATGGTGGCCAGTTGATCGTCCTGATCGGCCAGCGGCGCCGGACAGGCGACGCCGTGCTGCGCCAGATGGCTCATCAAGCGCAGGTAGAACGGCAGCTCTTCCAGCTTCAGGGTTTCGAATAAGGTGAGAACCCAGCGGCCATGGGTGGTGGTGACAAAGTAGTTGGTGTTAGTGACACCGGCTGCAATGCCTTCTAAACCAACAAGTTGCAAATTATAGCGCTGCAACCAGACGCTTAGTTCTTGTTCGGTGACGACGGTAAAAACCGACATGGTGCCCCCATCAGAATCGTAATAATACCCAGCGCGGAATAATGAAGTGCTGGTTGGGTCCCAACTGACGCATCTGGCCAGAGCCATCATCGTCGACCAGATAGTAAGGCGCGCCAATCGATGGCGTGACCTTGACCATGTAGAGCTTGCCGTTCAGGCGGTACTCTTCGATTTTATTCTGCCCCTTCTGAATAATCCGTACTTCCGGCTCAGGGGCGGCGGTACTGTCACTGGCGCTATCGCTGATCGTGGGCGGCGGCGATAGGTCTTTGGCGTCGCTTGCCGTCGCATGGGGCGTCGGGGCGGCAAAGGCTGGGAGTGATAGTAGAGCAAAGAGCACAAGATAGCGTCTCATGGCGTTGTCCTAGGTCTGTGTTACAAATTCAGCAATTGTTCGCGCTCTTCCGGCAAAGCTTCGAAGCCGCGCGTCTCGTAATGTTTGAAAATCGTTTCGATAATCTGCAGTGGATCGTCGATGATCTGCACCAGGTCCAGATCTTCAGGGTTGATCATCTTTTCGCTTACCATGCGGGTTTTTACCCAATCGATCAAGCCCTGCCAAAAATCGCTACAGCACAGAATGATCGGAATTCTGCGGCTTTTTCCGGTTTGCACCAGCGTCAGGGCTTCAAAGGTCTCGTCCAGAGTACCGAAGCCGCCGGGCATGACAACATAGGCGATGGCATGTTTAACGAACATCACTTTACGTGAAAAAAAGTGATTGAAGCTCAGGCTAAGATCTTGGTACTCATTGGGCTTTTGTTCGCGCGGCAGCACAATGTTCAAGCCGACCGAGGGACTTTTGCCATAGAATGCCCCTTTATTTGCCGCTTCCATGATCCCGGGACCGCCACCTGACAGCACGGAAAAGCCAGCATCGGACAAAAGCCGGGCAATTTCTTCCGCCAGCTTATAATACGGATGGTCGCGCGAAGTGCGCGCGCTGCCGAAAATACTGACTGCGGGAATGATACCTTGCAGTTCTTCCGACGACTCGACAAACTCGGACAATATTTTCAACACGTGCCACGCTTCACGTGAACGGAAGCGCTGCATCATTGCATAACGGTCGCTGGTCTGCGGCAGCTTGTCGGACAAACTCATTTTTTATGCCTTTATGAAAACATTGTTATTGATTGACGGCTCTTCTTATTTGTATCGCGCATTTCACGCGATGCCCGACTTGCGCTCCAGGGAGGGATTGCCGACTGGAGCGATTTACGGCGTGGTTAATATGCTGCGGCGCCTGGAAAAGGAAGTCGAATTCGATTATAGCGCCTGTGTTTTTGACGCAAAAGGCAAGACTTTCCGCGACGATCTATACCCTGACTATAAGGCCAATCGGCCGCATATGCCCGATGATCTTGTCAGCCAGGTTCAGGCGGTGCACGAAGTGGTCAAGGCCGCTGGCTGGCCGATGCTGATGGTGGATGGGGTCGAGGCCGATGATGTGATTGGCACGCTGGCGCGCCAGGCCGAGGCCGCTGGCATGCGCGTGGTGATTTCCACCGGGGATAAGGATTTCGCTCAGTTGGTCAGCGATCGCATTTCGCTGGTCAACACCATGAGCAACGAAGTCTTGGATATTGCCGGGGTGGTGAGTAAATTCGGCGTCGCGCCCGAGCTGATCATCGATTATCTGACCTTGATCGGCGACAAAGTCGACAATGTGCCGGGTGTGGATAAGTGCGGACCTAAAACCGCGGTCAAATGGCTGCAGGCCTATGGTTCGCTTGATGGGGTGATGACGCGCGCCAGCGAGATCGGTGGCGCGGTGGGCGCCAAGTTGCAAGAAGCCCTGCCGCATCTGCCGCTGTCGCATCAACTGATCACGATTAAATGTGATGTCGATCTGAGCGCCGAACTGCCCAGCGGAATGGACGAGCTGATCTATCGCGCGCCGGATACCGCGCTGTTAGGCAGTCTGTTTCAGCGTTTCGGCTTCAATAGCTGGTTTCGTGAGTTGCAGAACGCAGCTCCAGCTCCGGTTTCCGCGCCGGTTGCCGCGCGCGCGCCGCTCGCGAGTATGTCGCGTACCACGGACCTGTTTGCCAGTGATGAACCGGCCGATGACGTCAGTGCGCCGAGCGTCGCGCCCGTCATCACGGCGCCGCCGCAGGAACGTCACTATCAGCTGATTTTGACCGAAGCCGATTTTAATCTGTGGCTGGCCAAGATCGAGGCGGCCCCGGTGGTGTCGCTCGATACTGAAACCACTAGTCTGGAGCAGTTGTCTGCGCGCTTGGTCGGCATCAGCTTTGCTGTCACGCCGGGAGAGGCCGCCTATCTGCCGCTGGCGCACCGCGCGGCGGGGGTTGCTCCGCAGCTTGATTTAGTGGCGACATTGGCCCGATTGAAGCCTTGGCTGGAAGATGAAAGTAAGAAAAAACTTGGGCAGAATCTGAAGTATGACCGTCATGTGTTTGCCAATCATGGCATCCGGCTCGCGGGCGTGCAGGATGACACCATGTTGGCCTCCTACGTGATAGAGAGTCATCTGACCCACAATATGGATGATTTGGCCGAACGACATTTGCAGGAAACCACGATTCACTTCGAAGAGGTGTGTGGCAAGGGCGCCAAGCAGATCGGTTTCGACGAGGTCGACCTGGAGACCGCCACGCGCTACGCGGCGGAAGACGCGGATATCACCTTGCGTCTCAATGAGGTGTTGCGGCCGATGATGGATGCCGCGCAGGATTCGGTGTATCGCAAGATCGAACTGCCGGTGGCCGAGGTGCTGTTTACCATGGAGCGCAACGGGGTGTTGATCGATCGTCAGCGCCTGGGCGAGCTGAGTCATCAATTCGGCAGCCGCATGCTGGAACTGGAAAGCGAAGCCTATGCCCTGGCCGGCCAGCCATTTAATCTGAATTCACCCAAGCAGCTGCAGGAAATCTTGTTTGGTAAGCTTGGGATCAGCACCAAGGGGGTGCGCAAGACGCCATCCGGTGGTTTTTCCACCGATGAGTCGGTGCTCGAAACCCTGGCGCTGGATCATCCCTTGCCGAAATGCCTGCTGGAATATCGCGGTTTGGCCAAGCTGAAATCGACCTATAGCGATAAATTGCCACTGCTGATTCGCTCCGATACCGGACGGGTGCACACGACCTACGCGCAGGCGGTGGCGGTCACCGGGCGTCTGGCTAGTTCCGATCCGAATCTACAGAATATTCCTATTCGCTCGACCGAAGGGCGGCGCGTGCGCGAGGCGTTTATCGCTCCGGCCGGTCATGTGATTATCAGCGCCGACTACTCGCAAATCGAACTGCGCATCATGGCGCACTTGTCGGGTGATGAGGGCATGTTGCGCGCTTTTGCCGCCGGCGAGGATATTCACCGCGCCACCGCCGCCGAGGTGTTCGGCGTCGAGCGCGCGGCGGTCAGCAGTGAGCAGCGCCGTTATGCCAAGACTATCAACTTTGGTTTGATTTACGGCATGAGTGCTTTTGGTCTGGCCAGCCAGTTGGAGATCGAACGTAGCGCGGCGCAGCAGTTTATCGATCGTTACTTTATGCGCTATCCGCGCGTGGCCGAGTACATGCGTGATACGCGCGAACTGGCCAAGGAGCGTGGTTATGTGGAAACCGTGTTTGGTCGCCGTCTGTATCTGCCGGAGATTCGTTCCAGCAACCCCGGGCGGCGCAGCGGCGCCGAGCGCGCGGCGATTAACGCACCGATGCAGGGCAGCGCCGCCGATCTGATCAAACTGGCGATGATTGCGGTGCAAGGCTGGCTGGAGAACAACGCCATGGCGACGCTGCTGGTGATGCAAGTACACGATGAATTGGTGCTGGAGGTGCCGGATGCCGAGCGCGAAATCGTGTTGCGCGAGCTACCGCGCCTGATGGCCTCGGTGGCCGAGCTCAAAGTACCGCTGCTGGCCGAGGTCGGCTGCGGTGCCAACTGGGAGGCTGCACACTAGGCTCGGACGTGTGAGCGGGTTTAACCCCAAAAAGCCACCGGGTTACGGTGGCTTTGTGCTTTTCAAGCGTCGCGCTGTTTTATCGCGCTAGTTCGGGCGACGATAGGGGCTAGGGCCGATGCGCGCATAGGGGTAGATGCCCTTGATCCAGAAATTCAGGTACTGCCCTTTGGATGTGGCGGCCAAAAAGGCCTCAAAACAAGCGCGCGGCACGTTGTAGTATTCATAGCGGCTGCCCTTGCGGAATAGCACGCTCAAGGTCTGGCTGGCCGCGTGGTAACCGATGGTGGCGATATTACTGGAGACCACCGGCAACGCTTGGCAGTCGAAGGGTTGGTAGGCGGCGTTGAGGCGCTCGCCGTACCCCATATCGACCGTGAACTGGCGTTGGTGTCGGGCACCGCTGGCGGTGCTGATTTCATAGTCGTCGATATAACGTTGCAACGCGCTGTCCCAGCGGCGCGCGCAACGCGACTCGGCGCCATCGTCGTTGAGGACTGACAGGCTGTAGCTGCCGTTGCCGGGGTTGAACGACAGCCGGGCCTGTGTGTCATCAACTGTCAGTTGCTCGTGCTCGCGCTTGGGTAGCAGCAAGAGATAGTCATCGGCTAGGCGCCACTCTTGGCCGGCGCGCAGGCCATTGACGGCGCGCAAATCACCCAGGGTGATCGGATTGCCGCGCAAGCGTTCGCGCGCCACAATATCGGCCAGTGTGGCGCCCGGCCGTAAAATGATCGAGGCATCGTCCAGCTGTGAGACCAAGTCGTGGGGCGATGCTCGTGGCGTTTGCGGCAGTGGGGCTGGCGTTGCCGGTGGTGTTTCCGTTGGCGCGTCCGGCGTCCGGTAGTTGGCATGGCCAAATCTTTGGCCGATTTGCGTCGCGTTGTGCTGGTGGTTTTCCCCGCAGCATCCTTTAACCCGGGTGCGGGTTTGTATTTTCCCTGATTCAGTAATGTATTCTTTGGACGTCTCTCCTCAATCGTTACTGGGCCCATATTGTAGTAAGTCAGGTAGAGGGCGTCTTTCTCGGCGTCGCTGAGCTGGGCCCAATACTCCGGGTCGGCATGCGCGCGCATATAGCGCTTGGCTTCGGCCAGCATCAGGCCGGCAAACTCGGGCACGGCGTCACCCGCAGCTAGATCGGTGGCCAACTGCGGATAATTCCCGGCATAGCGGCGCAGTTCCAGCGGGTCGCTGTCGGCCGGCGTGGTGTCGAGATAGTTTTGCAATAAGCGCATGGCGGTGGCCAGCTTGAAATTGAACGGGCCAATATCGTTGAGCACCGGGTTGATCTTGTCCCACGTGGAATGTCGATCGAGTTTGCCGGCTTGTTGCGCGCGCCGATAATCCGCGACCATGAAATCATGCGTAAGCGCGTGCGATAAGGTCCAACCATCACCCAGCCAGTTTTTGAGAAATCCCTGCCGATAGCCGTGGTTTTCTTCCACCATGGCGCCATAGATCGCTTCTGGGCGCAACTCAAGCTTGGCGGCAATGTCTGCGATTTGCGACTGGTACGGGTTGGTTTGGCTAAACGCCTCACTGCTGTAGTCCTCTCCACGTGCTTGTTTCATGATCCGTCCTTTTGTCAAAGATGCTGCATGGGAAGGCGAGGTTGCCCGGACTCAATGGCTATAGACTGTAGCTTGCATACTGTGTCAGGTACCAGCCGCCTCCAAGAGGGAGGTAGCCGCAATAATCCGAGTAAGTTTCCTCTGCCAAGAGTTCAGGCACCGGTTGGTCTAAAGAGGTTTGTAGGTAATGGCCCTGACTGCGCAGGTATTGATCGCGATCGGTTGGCAGCGTGTTCGCCTCGCCCAACTCGCTGCCCGGCAGCAGTGGCGGCACAAATAAATAGCCCTTGTACCAGCCTTTGATGCGCGGGTTGGTGTTGCGCCACCAATCCTGATCGCGCTGGCGCAACGCGTAAGCCTGGATCTTGCAAGCGGCACCGCAGTACCGGCGCCAGCGCGGGCGCCATGCCGAGTTACTCACTTCGCCGCCCCAGCCGTGGACTATGCCGAGGCGGGCTTCAATTTGATCGCAATCGCCAACCGGGCATTGCCCGGTCGCGCGCCAGTAGGCCAGGCGTTCGAATTCAGCTTGGTGTTGCTGAAAGAAGGCGCGCATGGCGGCGTCGGATGGTGGTCCGCTAAAGAAGCGCAGCAGCCAGTCGCCATGTGCTTTGATGTCCACCCAGGTCTGGCGGCTGGCGCCATGTTCGAATACGGAGCGTCCGATGCTCCACAGGGTTTCACCCAGCGGCACCCAATACAGTAGCCATGCAGCCAGCGCGGCGGTGCACCAGCGGCGGTAGCGCCACAGTACGCGTTTGAGTGTTGCTTTGGGCATGCGCAAGTTCCCCCGTGGAATCCAGGAAAACTGTGGAGCATGGGCCGCGAGCCGACAAGTGCGGGCGGTTTTAGCGTAACAAAGCCACCGGGTTACGGTGGCTTTTTGCTTTTCAAGCGTCGCGCTTAAGCGCCGGCGCCTTGGGTGGCAAGCAGCGAACGGCTACGGGCATAGCCGAAGTAAACCACCAGACCGATCAACAACCAGATCACGAAACAGTACCAGGTAATGCTGGCCAGTTGGGTCATCAGGAACACGCAGAAAATAATCGCCAGCGCCGGGATGTAGGGCACGCCCGGGCAATGAAATTTACGCGGCAGATTGGGTTCGCGTTTGCGCAGCACGATCACCGCGATCGAGATCAGCGAGAAGGCCGCCAGGGTGCCGATGTTGGCCAGTTCAGCCAGGGTGCCGAGCGGAACTAGCGCGCCCAGGATGGCAATCACAATCCCGATGATCCAGGTCGCGCGATACGGCGTGCGATACTTGGGGTGCACTTCGGAGAATACTTTCGGCAGCAAACCATCTCGCGACATGGCGAAGGTGATGCGCGTTTGGCCATAGGTCATGACCAGAATCACGGTGGTCATGCCCAGAATCGCGCCAATGTTGACCAGACCAGCAACCCAGTTCAGGCCGGCGACTTCCAGTGCCAGCGACACCGGATGGTCGATACCGGCAAACTGCGGGTAGTGCACAATCCCGGTCATGATGGCGGCCACGATCACGTACAGTACCGAGCAGATGCCCAGCGACAGAATCACGCCGCGCGGAATATCGCGTTCCGGGTTTTTGACTTCTTCCGCCGCGCAGGTGACGGCATCAAAACCCAAGAAACTGAAGAACACGATGGCGGCGCCATGGAACACGCCATGCATGCCATACGGCAGGAATGGATGCCAGTTGACCGGTTTGACGTGCCAGACGCCCAAGGCGATGAACAGCAAAACCACCGATACTTTCACTGCCACCATGACGTTGTTGACGCGCTTGGACTCCTTGATGCCAAAGGCCAGCAATGCAGTGACGGCAATCGCGATCATGAAGGCCGGCAGGTTAAAGAAGCTGTTGATCCCCGGGCGGGCGCCGTAAGCGCCAGTGAGCGCATCGGGCAGATGGAGTCCAAAACCGGCAAGCAAGTTCTGGAAATAACCGGACCAGCCGACCGTGACGGTGGATGACGCCAGTAGATACTCCAACAATAAATCCCAGCCGATAATCCAGGCAATCAACTCACCCAAAGTGGCATAAGCGTAGGTATAGGTCGAGCCGGAGACCGGCAACATCGAAGCAAATTCGGCGTAGCACAAAGCGGCAAAGCCGCAGGCCAGCGCGCCAATCACAAACGACAGCATTAATCCCGGCCCGGCGGTCAACGCGCCGGTGCCGGTCAAGACGAAAATGCCGGTGCCGATGATGGCGCCGATACCGAGCATCGTCAGGTCAAATACCCCTAATTCCTTTTTAAGTGCCTGTGTGGTTTTGCTGAATTCCAGCATGTCCTGCACATTTTTCTTGCGCATCAAACTCATTAGTCATGTCCCTGGTGCGGCCAGTCGTTCATAAGGGCGGATTGTCTTGACCCGTCCCCTATCGTCGTTGTGTTTTATCCGTCAGCGGGTAGCTGGGTGGGTGACGACTGGACATTTTCGATTGAATACAAAATATAAAGTCAAAGATAAAGCCAAAGCATGTTTATCCCGACATGGCATTGGCTGGGCTACTTTTTAAATGCAATGAAATAAAAACGCAACAGAAAATTCTCCCTATAAGGGAAAACTCTGACTGTTACATGGGTGCTATCTGAGTGGAGCGCCTGAACTCAATGGT
>Ga0302142_1000730_pt1 | contig 10508 bp, 10 predicted proteins | sample I_Bog_E1_3_FD_198557 | JGI IMG/M metagenome (GOLD analysis project Ga0302142, IMG submission 198557) | Peat permafrost microbial communities from Stordalen Mire near Abisko, Sweden - I_Bog_E1_3 | ecosystem: Environmental > Terrestrial > Soil > Wetlands > Peat | place: Sweden: Abisko, Stordalen...
CAATCACATTCGGCAGCTTGTTGACCGCAACCGCCAGGATCGCGGCGGTTTCATCGAGGCCGATCCAGATATAGGCGAATATGATCGTCACCAGCGCCGGCAGGTTGATCAGCACGATCAGCCATGGATCGGCGTAGCGGTCGACGGATTTCGAGCGACCCATCGCATAGCCTGCGATGGTACCCAGCAGCATCGCGATGACGAAAGAGCTGACCACACGCGCCAGCGTGCAGCCCATCTGAAACGGCAATTCGCCGGAACGCAGGTCGGCGAGCGTCACGGCGCCGACCGTCAGCGGTCCCGGCAGCAGCCGCGATTGCGCCAGCGCCGCGGCAAGGGCCCAAAGCGCCACCAGGGCAGCCAGCGAATAAAATCTCGGCAACGCTCAATCTCCGCGCGGAGCAGGCTGATAATAGAGACCTTGATCGAGCTCCTGCAACGGACCGACCAGTTCCGGACCGCCGATGTGCGCCAAGGTCCTGAACAGCGCGCCGGCTTCGGCCGCTTCCGCAGCCACCGTCTGCCGCGGCATCCCCTCCCGGGTCCGGTCGCGGTATGCCGTGAAGGTGCTCTCGTCCTGGGCCTTCATCAACGGACGCAGGGCATCCCATTCCTGATCGGACCGCAGCAGAATGTCGTTGGCCGCTTGCGCGATGGCGATGAAGCGGTCGATCGTGCTCCTGTGCTCGTTCGCGAACTGCTCGGAAAACGCGTAACCGATCAGCGCGACGGGTTGCTTCAGCCCGAGTGCTGCCTCGGCATCGCGCACGTCGAGAATTGACCGATAGCCCTGCGCCTCCAGCCGGGCGCAAAAATTCCAGAAATTGAGGCTTGCCTCGGCTTCGTCCTGCCGTGATTTCTGAAAAATCAGCGGCGGCGCGCCATATTCGAGGGTCGCCTCGCGCTTGAGGTCGATGCCCTGGCGGAGCGCTGCGGCCTGGACAATGAGCCAGCTCTTGTCGAGCGGGCCGCCGGCAACGGCGAGAACCCGGCCCTTGAGGTCGGCGATCTTCCGCACCGGCGAATCGCTCTTCACCATCACCGCGCCGACCGCACTGGAATAGGGATAGAACAGCCATTTGGCGCCGAGGGCCCGCGCACGGGCAACCCAAAGCCAGTCGACCACGGCAAGATCGACCGAGCCCCCATTGAGGGCGAGCTTGCCCGCATCGGGCGAAGCGAATTCGCTGACCTGCAAATCCAGGCCGGCGCCGCTGGCAAGGCCGTGGCGGCGGATCACATCCAGTTGCCAGGCGAACGTGCCGGTGCTTTGCAGGCCGATGCGCAGGGTCTCCTCGGCCAGCGCCGGGGCCGCGCCGATCAGCAGACAGAACGTGACGAAAATTCTCAGCATTTCCGAGGTTTCCGAGCGGCTTGACCACGCTGCGCCGCACGACGGATCGCGGCGCGAGGATTTTCCCCCGCCATCCATGCGAGAAATTGGCTACACTGTCCAGCAGCCGCGGCGCGGCAAGGTCCTACCATCCGGCAGCGAGACAGCAGTGTTGGGGGGAGCAACGCAATTTCCACTATCGTCGTAAATCGCTTGCGTGATGCGATGCCGCAAACTCACATCTTGCGCGATTTTTACCGAAGCAGTGCGGTTGGTCCGCGGCGACGCCGGCGCTGACAGCGGTGCTGTTGCAGCGCGGGAAGACATTCATCGGCTTGACGGAATTGCAGAATTGAACGAGCGCCTCGCACCCGCCGCTTTGTTGCCGCCCTGGCGCGCGGCCGGATGCTGCCTGTTGCTGGTTCTTGCGATGCTTCCGACCGATGCCCGCACCGAACCTATCGAGACCGAGCATCTTTTCGGCTTCACCATCGGAACCGACGTCGGGGAAGTCGGCGAAAGAGAGCTCGAGGGGTCGGTCACTGGCCGCTTTGCCAAGCAGACCGGGACCTATGATGCAAGCTCCAGCACCTTGTCGGCGGAGTTCGTGCCGATTCCGAAACTGCGAACCGAATTTACCGGCGAAGTCGTCTCCTACGACATTGCCGGCGTTGGCGGGCTCGCCGATCAGCACTATGTCGCATTTGGCGGCCTGTCCGCCGATATCCGCTACCAGTTGCTCGATCGCGCCACCGCACCGTTCGGTTTTGCGATCGGCGCCGAACCGCAATGGGGCCGAAGCGATGAGGTGAGCGGCGAACCTGGCAACCAATATGGTGTCGACTTCGTCGCCGCGGCCGATTGGGAGGTCATTCCCGATCGTCTCGTCGCGGCGTTCGACCTGCTCTATCAGCCGCAGACCATGCGGTCGAACCTGACCGGCACCTGGTCGCAGCAATCCAGCGCCGGCGTTGCGTTCGGCCTGATGGAACAGCTCCGTTCGGGATTTTTTGTCGGCGGCGAAGCCCGCTATGTGCGCCAGTACGCCGGGCTTGGACTTGACGCATTCGCCGGACAGGGATTCTTCGTCGGGCCGACGATCTATCTAAAGCTCTCCGAACGGGCGTGGATCACGGCGGCATGGAGCGCGCAGTTGGCAGGCCAGGCCAGTTCCGTCATGGGTACGCTCGACCTGGTCAATTTCGAGCGCCGCCAGGCACGCCTCTTGTTCGGTGTGAATTTTTGAGCCGTCGTCCCATGCCGGAGGCCAAGGCCGCTACTTGGTGCAATCCTTCAGGTTTTTTTCCTCAATCGAGAAAATCGAGCCCGCCTTGACCTGAATGTCCGGGACGACGCAGGTCCGCCCGCTCTTGTCGACAATCTTGACGTCGTAGACGCCGGTGGCGGTGTCGGTGATTTTCAGGCGCTCGTCATGATCGACGGTATGATCGCGATCATTGTCGGCCTGGTTCGGGCCCCATTCATTCTTGCCGGCGGACGAAAGTTGCAGCGAAGTGATGGTATTGGCCGTCAAGTTCCAGAACTGGGTGTCCTTGGCCCATGCGCTCACCGGCATCAAAGCCAGAATCAAGGCTATCGAAGTCGCCACCCTGGCCATATCCCGCCGCTCCCGAATGCCGAAGGCTTTTTGCCTGCCTCCGCTACCACCACGAATGCGTGGCGAATGCGATCTTCATAGCAATCCACTGTGCCGGTCGCAATCGCGTGGGCGAGCGATCCGATCGCCCCTCACGACGGCCAAAACGCGGAAGCCAAGCTCGTCGCGGAGCCGTTGCTTGCCCGCCGCAACAGGCTTCACGTCCATTCCACTCAAGATGCATGCAGCCGCGCGGCGTGCCAGCGCAGGTGATCTTCCATGAAGGTCGATACAAAATAGTAGCTGTGATCATAGCCGGCCTGGCGGCGCAAAATCAGCGGGATGTCCGCCTGCGAACAGGCATGCTGCAACAATTCGGGGCGAAGCTGTTCGGCCAGGAACGGATCGGCATCGCCATAGTCCACCAGGAAATCGGAAAACCGCGCGCCATCCTCGATCAGGGCGACGGCATCGTGCTTCCGCCAGGCGGCGCGCTCGCCACCGAGATATCCGGTCAACGCCTTGACCCCCCATGGGACTTGCGAAGGTGCCACGATCGGCGAGAACGCGCTGGCGGCGCGGTAGCGATCGGGATACCGCAGGGCCGCGGTAAGGGCGCCATGGCCTCCCATCGAGTGCCCGAGGATGGATTGCCGCTTCGGATCAGCCGGAAAATGCGCTGCGATCAAATCCGGCAGCTCTTCCGTCACGTAGCTCCACATCCGGTAGTGATCGGCGAATGGCGCCAGGGTCGCGTCGACATAAAAGCCGGCGCCGAGCCCGAAATCGTAGGCCCCGGCGGGATCGCCGGGCACACCCTCGCCGCGCGGGCTGGTGTCCGGCGCGACGAAGATCAATCCCAGTTCGGCGCAGGCCCTGCGGAATTCACCCTTTTCCGTGACGTTGGCGTGGGTGCAGGTCAGGCCCGAGAGATACCACACCACCGCAAGCCTGGCGCCAGCCTGGTGCGGCGGGACATAGACCGAAAAGGTCATCATGGTCCTGGTTTCGCGACTGGCGTGCTTGTAGACGCCCTGGATGCCGTCGTGCGATCGATTGAGTGCCACGGTTTCGAGCGTCATGATCCAATGCTCCGGCGCCGCGATGGGCGCGATGATCGCGAAAGCGGCCGGCGGTGCTCACCGCCAGCCGAAGCTTGCGTGAGGCCGGCCCGCTCAGGCCGCCTTGGCCCTGGACTTCGCCACATGGGTGGCGATCGCATCCATCAGCGGCTGCGACAGACAGTCATAGGGCTCGAGCCCGAGCTCCTTGAGACGCGACCTGATCCCGCCCATCTCGGCAGGGTCGACGCCGGATTCGATCACCGAAGATACGAATGCCGCAAATCCCGGAGCCGCCCAGCCGCCGCCTTCGGCGAACAGTTCGGGATGGATGAAGTCGAGGCCATAGAACGGGTGGTTCTTGTTCTCGATGCGGCCGTACATATGCGTGCCGCAGACCTTGCAGGCGTGCCGCTGGATCGCCGCCGAGGCGTCGACCACATGAAGCTTGTCGCCGTTCTCAAGAACCGTGACGTTGTCGCGCGGAACCACCGCGACCACCGAAAAGGCGGCACCCTCCGGCTTCCAGCACTTGGTGCAGCCGCAGGCGTGATTGTGGGCGACGTCGCCCTTGATGCCGACCTTGACCGGCCTGTCCTTGCATTTGCAGACCAGGGTGCCGCCGGCAAAGCTGCCCGAACCTTTCTTTACGCCGCTGTCTACCGATGGGTGGATATGAACAGTCATTGGCCTATCCTCCTTGTGTGTGACGTTTTTGATTTGCAACGCGCTTTTAGAACACGACGACCGAGCGGATCGACTTGCCTTCGTGCATCAGATCGAAGCCCTTGTTGATCTCCTCGAGCTTGAGGACATGGGTAATCATCGGGTCGATCTCGATCTTGCCGTTCATGTACCAGTCGACGATTTTCGGCACGTCGGTGCGGCCGCGCGCGCCGCCGAACGCGGTGCCCTTCCAGACCCGGCCGGTGACGAGCTGGAACGGCCGTGTGGCGATTTCCTTGCCGGCTTCCGCCACCCCGATCACGACGGATACGCCCCAGCCGCGGTGACAGGCTTCCAGCGCCTGCCGCATCACGGTGGTATTGCCGGTGCAGTCGAAGGTGAAGTCGGCGCCGCCGTCGGTCAGTTGGACCAGGTGCTGGACGATATCGCCGTCGACCTTTTTCGGGTTGACGAAATGCGTCATGCCGAAGCGGCGGCCCCATTCCTCCTTGGCATCGTTGAGATCGACGCCGATGATCTTGTCGGCGCCGACCATCCGCGCGCCCTGGATGACATTGAGCCCGATGCCGCCGAGACCGAACACGACCACGTTGGCGCCCGGCGTCACCTTGGCGGTATTGACCACCGCGCCGACGCCGGTGGTCACGCCGCAGCCGATGTAGCAGCTCTTGTCGAACGGCGCGTCGGGGCGGATCCGGGCGACCGCAATCTCCGGCAGCACGGTAAAATTGGAAAACGTCGAGCAGCCCATGTAGTGGAAGATGGTCTTGCCCTTGTGGCTGAAGCGCGAGGTGCCGTCGGGCATCAGCCCCTTGCCCTGGGTGGCGCGGATCGCGGTGCACAGATTGGTCTTCTGGCTCAGGCAGCTTTTGCACTGGCGGCATTCCGGCGTGTAGAGCGGGATCACGTGGTCGCCCGGCTTCACCGAGGCGACGCCCGGCCCCACCTCGCGGACGATGCCGGCACCTTCATGGCCGAGGATCGAGGGGAAAATTCCCTCGCTGTCGAGGCCGTCGAGCGTATAGGCGTCGGTGTGGCAAATGCCCGTCGCCTTGATCTCGACCAGGACCTCGCCCGCTTTGGGGCCCTCCAGATCGAGTTCGACGATTTCGAGCGGCTTGTTCGCCTCGAACGCGACTGCGGCGCGTGTCTTCATGCTATCCTCCTGCGCTCTTCAACATCGAAAAAATATCTTCATCCGCGCGACGCCCGCCAACGAATTTCCCACCCCGTCATTTGATCCCCGTGCAGCTTTCCTCGGCCTGCTTGGCCGCTTCTGGCTTGTCCTCGTGCGAGGGCGGACGGCCCCCCGGAATGGCGTCGTTGGCGCGGGCGCGCAGATACACATAGATGTCGTCGAGATAGCACATCACGTTGACGTTGGACGCGAACGACGGCATCACCTTGTCATTGGCGGCGTCGACGTTCTTGCGGCCGTTGGTGACGACGTTGACGAAGTCGGCGTAGCTCATGGTCTTCAGCGAGTTGGCCAGCGCCGGCGCATAGCTCGATCCCTCGCCGTTGGGGCCATGGCAGACGTGGCAGTCGGAATGATAGCGGCGGAAGCCGGAGAAGGTGTACCAGTCGACGGTCCCGTCCGGACTTATCCTGTAGGTCGGATTGCCATCCTTGTCGGCATATTTGCCGTTGTCGGATGAGGCGACGGCCGGATCGCCCGATCCATCGGCGCAGGCGGTTCCGCCGGCCAGCACACCCGCCACAACGACGAGTGCGAATTTCCAGTCACTGATACTCACGTCAAACATCCCCGGGCAGCATTTGAAAAAACATCGGCGCGCAGCGAGACAGCGGCGCGCCGATTTATCGTCACTCAACCGCGGCGTCGCCCCTATTCGGTCGGCAGCGCAAACACGGTCAACGTCCCGCCCAGAGACGTGTAGGACGCCAGGCCCGCATAGCCGCCGACCGCACCGAGGCCCGCGGTATCCACCGTCTTTTCCTTGGACGGCAGCTTGCCCTGGTCGACCGCGCCATGCCAGGCGGCGGCGTTTTCGGGCTGCAGCAGGCCGGCCGCCAGACCGATGCCGGCCCAGCCGCCGACGCCGGAAAGCACCGCGACGTACTGCTTGCCGCCATGTTCGTAGGTCATGACGTTGCCGATGATGCCCGACGGGGTCTTGAACTTGTAGAGCTCCTTGCCCGTCTTGGCGTCGACCGCCTTCAGATAGCCCTCCAGCGTGCCGTAGAACACCACGTTGCCGGCCGTGGCCAGGGCGCCGCCCCAGGCCGAGAACTGCTCCTTGTCCGACCACACGATCTTGCCGGCCTTGCCGTCCCAGGCGATGAAGTTGCCCATATTGCTGTCGCCCTTGGGCGGATACATCGCCACGGCGGCACCGACATAGGCCTGACCGGCCGTATAGGCCACCTTGTAGGGCTCATAGTCCATGCAGACATGGTTGGCCGGGACATAGAACAGCTGCGTCTCCGGGCTGTAGGCCGCGGGTTGCTCGTCCTTGGTGCCGAGCGCCGCCGGGCAGATGCCCTTGGAGTTGTGGTCCTCGCCGCCATGCTGGGTCGAATAGGCATCCACCACCAGCGGACGGCCATAGGTCTTCGACGACTTGTCCATGTCGACCTTGGTCGCCCAGTTCACCACCGGATCGAATTTTTCCGCAACCAGCAATTCGCCGGTGGCGCGATCAAGCGTGTAGCCGAAGCCGTTGCGGTCGAAATGGGTCAGCAGCTTGCGCGGCTGGCCGCCGATGCTCTGGTCGGTCAGGATCATTTCGTTGACCCCGTCATAGTCCCACTCGTCGTGCGGCGTCATCTGGTAGATCCATTTGACCTTGCCGGTGTCGAGGTCGCGCGCCCAGATCGACATCGACCACCTGTTGTCGCCGGGACGCTGCACCGGGTTCCAGGTCGAGGGATTGCCGGAGCCGTAATAGACCAGGTTCAGTTCGGGATCGTAGGAATACCAGCCCCAGGTGGCGCCGCCGCCGATCTTCCACTGGTCGCCCTGCCAGGTCGAGGTCGAGGAATCCGGCCCCACCGGCTTGCCGAGCGACGTGGTCTTGACCGGATCGATCAGCGTGTCGGAGTCCGGACCTTCCGAATAGCCGCGCCAGGCCAGCTTGCCGTCCTTGATGTTGTAGGCGCTGACCCAGCCGCGAACGCCGAATTCGCCGCCGGACACGCCCACCAGGACCTTGTCCTTGTAGACGAACGGCGCATCGGTGCCGGACTGGCCCTTGCCGGCCTCGCCGTCCATCACCGACCAGATCCTGGCGCCGGTCTTGGCGTCGAGCGCGACCAGCGTGGTGTCGGCCTGGTGCAGGAACACCTTGCCGTCGGCATAGGCCACGCCGCGATTGACGGTGTCGCAGCACATGATCGGAATCACGTTCGGATCCTGCCGGGGCTCGTATTTCCAGAGGATCTTGCCCTCGTTGTTCAGGTCGAGCGCATAGACCGTGTTCGGGAACGGGGTATGGACGTACATCACGTCGCCGACCACCAGCGGACCGCCCTCGTGCCCGCGCAGCACGCCGGTCGAGAACGTCCAGGCCACCTGCAGCTTCTTGACGTTGGACGCGTTGATCTGATTGAGCTTCGAAAAACGCGTATTGGCGTCGTCACCCTGCTGCATGACCCATTGCTTGGGATCCTTGGCCAGCTTCTCCAACGCCTCGTCGGCACGCGAAGCCGACCCATGCATGGCCATCAGGCCAACACTCGTAGCGAGTACCACCTTGCGCATTGTGAATCCTCCCAGTTGTGAGCGAAGGGTTCCGTAAAAACGGCCCACTTTTCCGATTTTCTTCGTTGGTATCCCTACCCGGTCCGGAGCCGGCAAACTTGCCCAAGAGCGAAATGCCCTTGCGCGAAAGCGAAACACGACGCTTTTTTTAACCGGCATCGATGATTTCCCCGGGCGGCCGCCTCGATGCTGCAATGCGTCAGCCGTTCTGGCCCACCGCTGGACGATAACGCGACCCACGGTTGAGGTCCCCCTTGACGGCGCCGAAACTAAGTCGGAGGATTATCAAAGGGATGTCAGGAAGCTCGGTGCGCAAATCCCTACGACCGCCTTAAATTGAGTTAAACTCGCTGCTATCATGACTGGATGCCTCTTGCGGCAGGCGGTCATGTTTCTGATCTCGAATCGGTGGCTGGATAATGTCCGACGTCCGCTCACTCAACACCTCCGGATTGGTGCCGAAGAAGCAGATCCAATGTTGGTCAGATGCGCTGACCGATCTTTGCGGCCATTTTGACATCGACCCGCTGCAGGCTTCTTCGTTCGAGGGCCGGATCAACTACACCACGGTTTCGAAGCTGAAGCTGTGCCAGATCGAGGCGAGTCAGCATCGGCTTGCGCACACCGCCGGCCGCGCAAAGCTGGGCGGTCACCCGTTCGTCAAGATTCATTTTCAGACTTACGGAATCTCGCATTTCGAGCAGGGTGGCCGCCGCATCGAGCTGGTTCCCGGCGACTGTCTCGCCTACGACGTATCCTGTCCGCACACGATCGTCAGCCCGATGCTGACGCGACATGAGGTCGTCATCGTGCCGAAGGAGCTGCTGCAGGAACGCGGCTTCCGCCTCGCCAGGATGGCCGCATGCAAGCTCTCGGCGCGCACCGGCACCGGCCGGATCGCCTATGACTTCGTCCATGCCGCGTTCGGCGAAGCCACCAAGCTGTCGCCGAACAATGCGATCGGGGTGGCCGACTCGCTGATCGACCTGCTGCTGCTGCCGCTGCGCGAACCCGACGCGATGTTCGACCGTGTCGGGCCCGAGGCGATGTATGTCCGGGCGCAGTACTTCATACGCGAGCATCTGCGCGACCCGGATCTCTCCATCGACCAGATCTCGGCGGCGCTGAACTGCACCAAGCGCTATCTGCACATGCTGTTCAGCAACCGCGGCACCACCATCAGCGACTATATCCAGCACGCGAGGCTGCAGCATTGCCGCGAGGAGCTCGAGACCCAGGCCGGAAAAACCATCACCGACGTGGCATTTTCGTGGGGCTTTTCCAGCTCGTCGCACTTCAGCCGCGTATTCCGCAGGTATTTCGGCGTGGTTCCGTCCGCCATCCACAAGGCGCAGCACGGCAGCATGTCCACGGACATTGCTTGCGAGTAGAACTTCCGGTTCGGCGCGACCGGCGGATATCAGCCTGCCATGCCGGCCGGCGTGCGTTCTTCCCGATCAAACTCCGGGCGCGCGAATCTCAGGGTAAGGTTGCGAAAGCTGACGGCGCGGTACCGGGACTTCGGATACCCGCCCATGGGCCCGGTTGGATTCGCCTGGCCGTCCGAAGGGCAATTTGACGTCGGTGAAATTCGCTGACGTCGTCGGCAGCACGCCTGCCACGGCTCGATGCAAGGAATGCCGATCGAGCCGGGCCGGTCGTTTCGACGCGGTCTACTTGCGCGCCGCGCAGGCGTACATGTTGATTTCCATGCCCACCGGCACTTCGACGATTTTGGGAGTCTTCCAGGTCATTGCATCCTCCAAGGAGTTTTGGCGCGAACGCCGCGCCGGGATCGAACCTATGACCACGCCCCATATCGCGCAAGTGGCGGAACACCGCGCCTGAGACGCTTGCGGGCCAGACCCGACCGCGATATTTCGCTCCCGGACAAGGCGATTTCCCTGTTGGACAAGAGCCCGCGGCCGCCGGTCAATCGGCAGAGAGGCAGAGAGGCAGAGAGGCAGAGAGGCAGAGAGCAAGAAACCGGCTTCGACTTCCACTTTTCAACCGCTGACCGTTGAGCGGGGGCGGAGATGCAGCTGAAGCCGGGAAACCAATCCTCCTTCGGAACGGATAATGCTGCGGCCCTTCGATCGCGATCCA
>Ga0302142_1000739_pt1 | contig 10455 bp, 10 predicted proteins | sample I_Bog_E1_3_FD_198557 | JGI IMG/M metagenome (GOLD analysis project Ga0302142, IMG submission 198557) | Peat permafrost microbial communities from Stordalen Mire near Abisko, Sweden - I_Bog_E1_3 | ecosystem: Environmental > Terrestrial > Soil > Wetlands > Peat | place: Sweden: Abisko, Stordalen...
GACCAATGCTGCGGCGCGTCGGGGGCGTGGTGCTGATCGTGATGGCGATCGCCATCAGCACGAGCCTGTTCAACTCGCTCGAGACCGACGTCCCGGGCTACACCAGCGCACTGCAACAACACATCGAAGGCTCGGCCACGGTGCGTGATCAACTGAACGCCCTCAAAGGCACCAAGGCCAGCACCGACGGTTCCTTGAAGCGCTGTACGCCGGGCGACCCGGACTTAGAAGACTGTGGCGTCGCGCCCAACTTCACCGACGTCACCGCCTGGCTCAATACCCCCGACGACAAGCCCCTGTCGATAACGGGCCTGCGCGGCAAGGTCGTGTTGGTGGACTTTTGGACGTACTCCTGTATCAACTGCGAGCGCACGTTGCCCCACGTGGAGGCCTGGTACAACCGCTACAAAGCTGACGGGCTCGTGGTGGTGGGTGTGCACACCCCCGAGTTCGGCTTCGAGCGCGTCGTGAGTAACGTGCGCGCCGAGTCGAAGTCCCTCGGGGTCGACTACCCGATCGCCGTCGACGACGGCTACGGGACCTGGAACGCCTATGGCAATGACGCCTGGCCCGCCGACTACCTCATCGATGCGAACGGCGTGGTACGCCACGTCGAGTTCGGTGAAGGCGACTACGCGTTGAGCGAGAACTTGATCCGCCAACTCCTCGTCGCGGCGCACCCGGGCCTCGCGCTGCCGCCGCGCACGAGCGAGCCCAACTTGACCCCCACCCAGCCGACGAACCCCGAGTCCTACCTCGGCTACGAGCGCATCCAGTACCTCCAGGCCACGAGCGCTCCTGCCCCCAACGTCGCGGTCAACTACCAGTTCCCGACGTCACTGGGTGCTGGTGAGTTCGCGTTTCGTGGCGTGTGGACCGACCACGCCCAAGAGGCCACCGCCGGCCAGGGCGCGGCACTGGAGTTGAGTTACGAAGCCCAAGACATCTACCTCGTCATGGGTGGCACCGGAACAGCCACGGTGTCGACTGGTAACGGGACGGCGCCCACGACGTTCACCGTGTCGGGGGTGCCGCGTCTCTACACGCTCTTCCACTCGAACTCGACGTCGGTGGGCACGTTGGTGCTGAAGGTCTCACCGGGAGTCGAGGCCTACGACTTCACCTTCGGCTAACGAGGCGCTGGCGCTGTCGCTTCGCACCCCGAGCCGGCGGGCGATCTCATCGAGCTCGAGTGAACCACTCGCGATCTCGATGACGAGTTGAAACGCCGCGTCGTGCGAAATCTGGGGATAGGCGTTGTTGAGCCCGAGGAACGATGCGACGCAGAACCAGCCGAGTCGCTTGTTGCCATCGACGAGGGGATGGTTCTTTAACAACGAGTGCAGCAGTGCGGCAGCTTTGAGTTCAAGGGTCGCGTAGGCGTCACTGCCGAAGGCGCTCGATCGAGGGCGCGCGAGGGCCGAGTCCAACAGTCCGATATCACGCACCGGACCCACGCCCAACACCCGCAGCGCGTAGATTGAGTCCTCGAGCGTGAGGTACTCGGGATCGATCACGCCGACGCGAGCCGTTCGATAACGTCGTTCCACCGCTCCAACATTTCGTCCATCGTACGAACCACGCGTTCGCGGTGGACCGTCGTTTCGTACCGATCGAGCACGGCCCGCTGGACGACTTCTTGGCGCGACACACCTTCGAGTCGAGCCAACTCGCTCAAGGCCTGCTCTAACTCGTCGTTAGTTCGAACGGTGAACGCCACGGACGAATGATACCACTTTGGTATTACTCCTTCGGGGCTGCGACCGGTGTCCGTCGGGGAGGAAGGCCGAGGACTTCCCTCACGCCCAGGGCGGATCTCGTGACCTCTGGCGTCAACGCCCGCAGGGTCTTTTCGTGCCACGCACCCGTAAAGACTCCCGTGCCGTAGGCCAGGTCGTCAATGACGCCTAGGGGCAGGTCGCGTGCGTGCACCCGATGATGACGCCACCGCCAGAGCGTGCCGATCGCGAAGAGCGCCAGTGTCCGCCGGCGCAGCCGCGGGTGCAGGGCGCCGACGAGCACGACGACGCCGAATGTCCGAATGACGGCCCGCGCCATTGGTCCCCCCGCGCTCACCATGTTGCGCGCGACGATCTCGTTGGCACTCGTTTCGGGGCTCTCTTCACCGCGAAGGACGCCGTCGCGGGCGTGGTTACGCGCCCCGCGCACGATTCGCGCTCCTATCGCTGGTTTGCCAAGGAGCACCGAGGTCCACGCAACGAGGGTCCACGCATCCGCGCGCACCGGCGCGAGTCGCGAACCGTGGCGCTTCGCGAGCGGCGCCGTCGAGGCGCCGTAGCTGGAGCGCTGTCGCCACCACGCACGCCAGTTCCCCCTCGTGGGGTGCCTGACGACGACGTCGGCGTCGTAGCGCACCAACCAACCCTGATCGGCGAGGCGCCAGACGAAGTCGACGTCCTCGCCCACGCGCAAGGTCTCGTCGAACCCGTCGCCGAAGGCCGCTCGTCGCACGAAGAGACACGCGCTGGGGACATAGGGGACTGGGCCACGCGCGATCACGAGACCGCTGCGATCTCCCATGTCCAAAGGACCGAAACTCTCCTCGAAGTGGTCCCGCCAGCCCGGTCCGCCCGCCCCGCACACGCGCGGTGCACTGGAGGCGACGAGCGGATCGGCGAGGTCGCTGTGGAGGCGTTGCGCAACGGCGCGTGCGTCGCCGAGGGTGACGTCACTATCGACGAACCAGAGGAACGGTCGCGTCGTTGAGCGCGCTCCGAGGTTGCGTGCCGCGGCGGGACCGGCGTTACGTGCGAGTCGCAGTAACGCCGCACCGTGACGCTGCGCGCACTGCGCGACGGCGTCGGTGTCGCGTGATCCGTCATCAACGACCGTGACGTGAAAGCCCCGCAACTCCTCGAGCAGCGCGTCGAGTTTCGTCACGTCGTCGTAGACCGGAACGACGACGTCGACGTGGCCGGTCTCGAGTTCGCGTTCGAAACGAGCCAGCACGAATCCTTGCTGGACGAGCGTGCGGGCGAAACGCTCCTCCCCGTCGCGCACGACGTCCCCACTGCGCCAGCGCTCGACGATGGCCCGAGACGGGCCCGTCAAACGAAGCAGTCGCCAGGGACTACCGCCGCTGAGGAGGTCTCGGTCGACGAAGGTGACGTGCTCGTCGACGATCACTCGCGTACCGACGGGGATGGACGCATCCAATGACGCCGGAGCAAGGGGGACGAGCGCACTCACGGCCGAAGTCTTTCACGCCCGCTCCAGGCGACGACGTCGGATGGGGCAGAATGGTGTCGTTCGAGGAGGAACCGTGACCCCAGAGACCCAATTCGTGGACGTTGTCGTGATTGACGCCGAAGTCGAGGAGCTGCTCATCGAAGAGGTCTCCATCGACGGTCTCTGCGGCGTCTACTAAGTCGTGTCCGTCACGGCGATCGACGCCTTCGACGCCACTCGACCTTGGGCGCTGAGCGAGCAGGTCTCCTTGCGCGATGAGTCCTTCGGGGCCCTCGCCTACCACCACGTCACTCGGCGACTGGTGTTCTTAAAGTCTCGAGAGCTCGTAGCCCTCGTGCGTCGACTCGCAGAGTTCGACAGCGCCGAGGCCGCGGTCACCGAACTCATCGAGACCGACCAACGAGAGCGCTACGTCGCCGCCCTCGCGTCGCTCGCGCACTCGGCGTTGCTCGATGTGCGCTGACGTACGGCTGCGCGACCGCTTCGAGCGGGGACTGGCGGCGCCGATCTGTCTCACCTGGGAACTCACCTACGCCTGCAACCTGGCCTGCACGCACTGTCTGTCGTCCTCGGGTAGCAGAGACCCGCGAGAACTCTCCACGAGCGAAGCGACGGCACTGATAGACGAGATCGCCGCCATGCAGATCTTCTACGTGAACATCGGTGGCGGCGAGCCGATGATCCGCCGTGACTTCTTCGAGCTGGTTGAACACGCGGTCGCGCAGCGCGTGGGCGTCAAGTTCTCCACGAATGGCACCCGCATCGACGCCGCCGCCGCGCGCCGCTTGGCGGGGATCGACTATCTCGACATCCAGATCTCCATCGACGGCGCCGATGCGACGACGAGTGACAAGATCCGCGGTCGTGGTTCCTACGACGCCGCGCGCCGCGCCATGGACAACTTGCGGGCCGCTGACTTCGGACAGTTCAAGATCTCGGTCGTGATGACCCGCGAGAGCGTCGAGCAACTCGACGCCTTCGAGTCCCTCGCCGCGACGTACGGGGCCGAACTTCGACTCACGCGACTTCGACCATCGGGTCGCGGCGTCGAGGTCTGGAACGAACTGCACCCCACGCTGGAGCAAAATCGGCGGCTCTATAGGTGGCTGCTCGATCGGCCGAACGTCTTGACCGGCGATTCGTTCTTCCACCTCTCGGCGCTCGGGAGCCCCTTGGAGGGACTGAACCTCTGTGGCGCCGGACGGGTCGTCTGCCTGATCGATCCGATCGGCGACGTCTACGCGTGTCCCTTCGTGATCCACGACGAGTTCCTGGCGGGCAACGTCCGCGACGCGGGATTCAACGCCGTCTGGAGCGAGAGTGAGCTGTTCCGCTCGCTGCGCGAGCCCGGTAATGCCGGAGCGTGTTCGTCCTGTGGTTCCTACGACGCGTGTCGCGGGGGCTGCATGGCCGCGAAGTTCTTCACGGGACTCGAGATGTCCGATCCCGACCCCGAGTGCGTGTTCGGTCACGGCGAAGCGGCGCTCGCCGCCAAGGCCGTCGCCATTCGTCCAGCGTCTTCGTCGGACCACTCCAAGCGAGTGCCGGTCGCGCTCTCCACTCGCTGAACCCACGGCACGGCCGGGTTCGCGACCGCTAGAACAAGGTTGAGGGTGAGCGAACGGGGGAGAGTTTGAAAGCAGCCGTCTACTACGAAACCGGGTCGCCGGACGTGTTCCGTTACGAGGACGTGCCCGACCCGGTCGTCTCGCCCCAGGACGTGTTGGTGCGGGTCGAAGCGATCAGCATCGAAGGGGGCGACACCTTGAACCGCCTGCGCGGTGAGATGAGTCGCGTGCCGCACATCGTCGGCTACCAGTGTGCCGGTGTCGTTGAGGCAGTTGGTGGCGAGGTCACGGGATTTGCCGTCGGCGACCGCGTGGTCACCACCGGCGTGGATGGATCACACGCCGAACTGCGCGCCTCGCCGCCCGCGTTCACCTGGGCGATCCCCGAGGGCGTGAGTACCGAAGATGCGGCGTGCGTGCCGATTCCCTTCGGCACCGCGTCGGACTGTCTCTTCGAGTTTGGCCATCTCGCGAAGGGTGAGACGGTGCTCATTCACGCGGGCGCGGGCGGCGTGGGCGTCGCCGCGATTCAGTTGGCCAAGCGCGCGGGCGCGCGTGTGCTCTCCACCGCGTCGAGTGACGAAAAGCTGGAGCGACTCAAGACGCTTGGCCTCGATGAGGGCATCAACTACCTGACGCACGACTTCGTGACGGAGGTGCGACGCCTCACCGACGGACGTGGCGTCGACGTCGTCGTTGACTCGGTGGGCGGTATCACACTGCAGGGGAGTCTTGACGTGCTGGCCTACCGGGGGCGCTGCGTCAGCGTGGGTGACGCGGGTCGTTCGAGCGCCGAGCGTGTCGATATCTCGAGGATGCGGGGGAACAATCAGACCCTGTCGGGCTACTTCATGGGGGCCGAGTTGTTCTTCTATCCTCGCGCGCACGAACTGGTCGCGACGCTGTTGGACGACGTCGCGAAGGGTGAACTGCGCGTCGTGATCGACCGAGCGTTCCCGCTCTCGGACGCCGAAGGGGCGCACGCCTACATCGAGAGTCGCCAGTCCTTCGGACGAGTGGTACTCATCCCCTAACGGGGTCGTCGGGCGCGACGATCGCCCAGTTCCCAACCGCCGTCGCTCGCCCGTCGCGGGGAGCGAGGGACGGTAGTGTCACCTTGGGTCGCGAGGAGGGTGATGTCAGAGAAGTGGTTCGAAACCGTGGCGATCGCTCAGCGTCGCGCCGAAAAGCGCCTGCCGCGCTCGGTCTACGGCGCCCTGGTCGCGGGCTCGGAGAAGGGACTCTCTTCCAAAGACAATCTGGCCTCCTTCGACGAACTCGGCTTCGCCCCCCACGTCGCGGGGCTCTCGAACGACCGCACCCTCGCCACCACCGTGATGGGTCAGTCCCTGTCGATTCCCGTGATCATCTCGCCAACTGGCGTGCAGGCCGTCCACCCCGACGGCGAGGTCGCCCTCGCACGGGCGGCCGCCGCGCGCGGGGTCGCGATGGGATTGAGTTCTTTCGCCAGTCGCTCCATCGAGGACGTCTGTGCGGCGAGTGACCAGGTCTTCTTCCAGCTCTACTGGTCGGGAGACCGCGACCGGCTCCTGCAGCGATTAGAGCGCGCGAAGGAGGCCGGGGCCAAGGGCATCATCTTGACCTTGGACTGGTCGTTCTCTAACGGGCGCGACTGGGGGAGTCCCTGGATCCCCGAGAAGATCGACGCCAAGGCCGTCATGAAGTTGGCGCCCGAAGTACTCGCGCGGCCCGCGTGGTTCTGGTCCTTCGCCAAAACGGGGCACCTCCCGAACCTGACGACCCCCAACATGGCTCTGCCCGGTGAGCCCGCACCGACGTTTTTCGGCGCGTACTACGAGTGGATGCAGAGCACGCTGCCGAGTTGGAGTGACGTCGAATGGTTGCGCAGCCAATGGAGCGGGCCCTTCATGGTGAAGGGCGTCGCTCGCGTGGACGACGCGAAGCGCGTTGTCGACCTCGGCGCGACCGCGCTGTCGGTCTCTAATCACGGGGGCAACAACTTAGATGGCACGCCGGCGCCGCTGCGTTCGTTGCCCGCGGTCGTCGATGCCGTGGGTGATCAGATCGAGGTGGTGCTCGATGGCGGTGTTCGCCGCGGCAGCGACGTCGTCAAGGCCCTGGCGCTCGGGGCGAACGCGGTCATGATCGGCAGGGCGTCACTGTGGGGGCTCGCCGCGGCGGGTCAGGCGGGGGTTGAGAACGTGTTGGACATACTGCGCGGCGGTATCGACTCGGCGTTGATGGGACTCGGTAAATCTGACGTCAAAGAACTTGACCGCACCGACGTCGTCGCGCCCGCGGACTTCTTTCGCAGGCTCGGCTGATGAGTCGCGTCGCGATCGTCACCGGTGCGGCTCGCGGTATCGGCGCCGCGACCGTCGACGCGCTGGTCAATGAGGGCTACCGCGTGGTCGCCGTCGATCGCTGTCGCGACATCGATGAGGTGCCCTACGCGCTCGCCACACCCGCGGACCTCGACGCCGTCGTGGCGCGACACGGCGACGCGGTGCTCGGACTGGTGGGCGACGTGCGCAGCGCGACCGACATGCACCTCGCGGTCGAGACGGCGACGCGACACTTCGGGCGGCTCGACGCCGCGGTGGCCTGCGCGGGCGTCCTCGGGGTCGGTGCACCGCTCTGGGAGATCGGCGACGCCGCCTTTGACGCCGTGTGGTCGGTGAACGTGCTGGGGACGCGTCGACTCATCGAAGCCGCCGCCCCGGTGCTGATTGCGAACGGGAAAGAGGCGAATGGTCGCATCGTCGCGGTCGCGTCGGCCGCGGGGCACACCGGGCTGTTGCGCTTGGCCGCCTATTCGGCCGCGAAGCACGCGGTCGTTGGGATGATTCGCGGCGTCGCGATGGACTTGGCCCCCTTCGGCGTGACGGCGAACGCGGTGAGCCCCGGCTCGACGCGCACCGCGATCCTCGACGCGTCGGCCAAGGTGTACGACTTAGAGAGCGTCGAAGCCTTCGCGGCACAACAACCTATTGGTCGCCTGCTCGAACCCGCCGAGATCGCCGCGGCCATTGTTTGGCTGTGTTCGTCGGCGGCCTCAGCGATCACCGGGGCCGACATCGCGGTCGACGGCGGGATGACGGTCTCTTAGCATCGGCGCCGTCGTCGCGGCGCAGTGTTGAAAGTGGCAATTTTTCAGCGGTTAGGCTCGTCTCTGGCCCATCGCCATCGTCGTCAAAGGTCTCGAGAGGTCGTCCGTGAACGAAGTCCACATGCCCCGACGTGTCCTCATCTTGGGATGCGGCTCGGTGGTGCAGTGTCTGTTACCACTACTGCTGGACCATTTCACGTTCGAGCCGAGTTCCATAACGATTCTCGAAAGCCGCGATAATCGCGAACGAATCGTGGGGTCAATTGAGCGAGGTGTGCACTATCGCCAGTTCGAGATCAACCGCGAGAACTTAGAAGCGACGCTCGGCGCGTACCTCAGTGATGGTGATCTGCTGATCGACCTCGCGTGGAACATCGGTCTCGAGGAGTTGCTCGAGTGGTGTCGCGATCACAACGTCCGATATCTCAACACCTCGGTGGAGGAGTGGAATCCCTACGGCGATCCCGCGAGCACGTCACCCCAAGAGCGCACGCTCTACTGGCGTCACATGGACCTTCGCCGACAGATCGCCAAGTGGGGATCGAACGACGGACCCTCGGCCGTCGTGGAGCACGGGGCTAACCCGGGTCTGGTGAGCCATTTCGTCAAGCAAGCGCTCGTTGAGATCGCCGAAGCGGTCCTGCGCGACGGGCTGCTCGCCGAGCGCCACGAGGAGATTACTGCCGCAGTGGCCGAGGGTCGCTTCAACGTCCTCGCACAACTGCTCGAGGTCCGCACTATTCACATCGCCGAACGCGACACGCAGATCACCAATCAGCCAAAGGAAGTCGGCGAGTTCGTGAACACCTGGAGTGTGGACGGGTTCTACGAGGAGGGCGTCGCACCCGCGGAACTCGGATGGGGCACGCACGAAAAGACCCTGCCCCCGCTCGCCCTCACCCACGAGGGCGCCGAAGGTCCAAAAAACCAGATCTGTCTCGCCCAGATGGCCCACAAGACCCTGGTACGAACGATGGTCCCCTCCGGGCCGATTATCGGCATGGTGATCCGCCACGGCGAGGCGTTCACGATCTCTGACCACCTGACGGTGTGGGAGGGCGACGCGCCGCTCTACCGGCCGACGGTGCACTACGCCTACTGTCCGGCCGACGTCGCCTGGGCGAGTTTCGTGGAGTTAGAAGGCAACGACTACGTCTACCCCGATCGCATGCGCGTCATGAACGATGAGATCATCTCCGGTCGCGACGAACTCGGCGTCCTGCTCATGGGCCACCCGTATCGTTCGTGGTGGACCGGGATGCGCACCACCATCGAAGAGGCGCGCGAGGTTGCACCTCACCAGAACGCGACGACGATTCAGGTGGCCGCGTCAATACTGGGTGCGCTGCAGTGGATGTTGGAGTCTCCGCGCGAGGGCGTGCGCGTGCCCGACGAACTGCCCTGGCGTGGCGTGCTCGACGTCGCCGTCCCCTACCTGGGCACGCTCTGGTCGGGTCCGCTCGACTGGGACCCCGTGACGACGCGCACCGACTGGTTCGACCGCTGGACCGGTCGTCACATCGACCACGACGACCCCTGGCAGTTCACGAACTTCCTGGCGTAGCGCGGCACGTCGGGCCGTCGACGACGAGGGGCATCGACGTAGGGTGGTGGGCACACCCTGGCCGAGAGGAGAACCATGGCGTCTGCGTACCAAAACGGAGCAACGGTGCTCGACGCCATTGGATCGACGCCGATGCTGCGCGTGGACGGCATCTTCGTCAAGCTCGAGTACCTCAACCCTTCGGGCTCGATCAAGGCCCGCATGGCGCGCTACATCATCGAGCGCGCGCAGCGCGAAGGACTCCTGCACCCGGGCGACACGATCGTCGAGGCCTCGAGTGGCAACACCGGTAACGCGATGAGCATGGTGGCGGCCGTACTGGGCTACAAGATGCTGGTCGTCATGCCCGAAGGGCTCAGTCCCGAACGCGCCGCGATCTCGCTCGCCTTCGGGGCTGAGATGCTGCGCGTGGGCACCTTTCACGTCAATGAGGCGCTCGACGAAGCGACTCGACTGGGCACGATGCCTGGTTACTTCGCACCCCACCAGTTCGAGTCAGAGTGGAACGTCGAGGAGAACCGCACGTGGCTCGGACCGGAGATCCTGGCGCAACTCCCGCCCGGCACGACGCCGGACGCCTTCGTGATGGGCGTGGGCACCGGCGGCACGCTCATTGGTGTCGGACAGGCGTTTCGTGAGGTGAACCCCGAGGTGCGAATCGTCGCGCTGGAGCCGAGTGAGTCCTGCACCATCCAATGCGGCGACACCGGGCTGCACCGGATCGAGGGCATCGCCGACGGATTCATCCCGACGATCTATGAGCGACACCAGTCCCTGGTGGATCAAGTGGTGGCGGTGCACAGTGACGACGCGATCGCCGAGATGCGCCGGCTCGCGAGCGAGCACGGGCTCTTCGTCGGTCCGAGCTCTGGTGCGAACATGATTGCGGCGCGGCGCATCCGCGACGAGCTCCCCGAGTCGGCCACGATCGTGACGATCCTCTGTGACGAGGGAGAGAAGTACTTGAGCGAGTACTTCATTCCTGCGTCACTGCTCTAATCGTGCTTCGAGCGACGAAGGTT
>Ga0302142_1000760_pt1 | contig 10308 bp, 6 predicted proteins | sample I_Bog_E1_3_FD_198557 | JGI IMG/M metagenome (GOLD analysis project Ga0302142, IMG submission 198557) | Peat permafrost microbial communities from Stordalen Mire near Abisko, Sweden - I_Bog_E1_3 | ecosystem: Environmental > Terrestrial > Soil > Wetlands > Peat | place: Sweden: Abisko, Stordalen...
CTCGCAACAAAGATATAGGTCCCATCCTTGGCGGCGCGAAACTCAGCCGAATAGCGAAGGCCCTTGGGTTGTGGAGCCTGCGCCGGCTCCACGTTGATGAGAGTGTCCACATGATCGACAAAGCGAGTAACGACAGGACTGCCACGAAACTCGGCATTGTCAAACTGCTCCACCATCACGCCGTGGCCCTTCGCCGCAGAAAGGCCGGCAGCAGCGATGCGGGACGGCAGACTGAATTCGGTCTTCGATAACATCTCATCCATCGGAGGGACGCCGCGAGCGTAAAGTACCTTCGCCTTTCCGATGTAGTAATCGCTGAGACCTGTCATCAGACTGGGAGCGGCGTATGGAGTAACTTGCGAACTTCCTCCGCCCCCAGTGACCGCCGGCCACGCATCGGGACCGAGCACCGCAATGGTCTTCAATTTGCTCTGGTCCAGCGGCAATAGGGAATGTTCGTTCTTCAGCAGTACGATGCTTTCGCGCGCCTCGTCCAAAGCAACCTTGCGGTTCTCCTGGCTGTAGGTCGGAAGTGAATAATCCTGCTGGTCGTGATCAAGAAAGCCGAAGCGAATCGCTGTTCTGAACAGCCTGCGCACCTTATCGTCAATCACCAACTCAGATACCCTGCCGTCGCGCACGGCCGGGAGCAGTGTCTGTGCGTTAAGAAAGTTGGGATCGGGCATTTCAAGATCAAGGCCCCCATTGGCAGCCGCCACGCCATCGTAAGTAGCCCACCAGTCGGACATGAGGATTCCCTTGAAAGCCCACTCCTTCTTGAGGATTTCGCTATTCAAATGGTAGTTTTGCGTGGTGTGCTCTCCATTGAGCAGGTTGTATGAATCCATCACGGCGCCCACATCGGCCTCACGCACCGCGGCTTCAAAGGCAGGCAAGTAGATCTCACGAAGTGTGCGCTCATCCATATCAGAGCTCACGCCGTGCCGGTCGTACTCCTGGTTGTTAGCGGCAAAGTGCTTGACCGTGGCGATGACTCCGCGACCCTGCAATCCACGGATATAGCCAACCACCATACGCGATGAAAGGAATGGATCTTCGCCGTAGTATTCAAAATTTCTGCCTGCCATGGGAGCCCTGTAAATATTGACTCCAGGCCCCAGCAGCACATGCACTCCGCGTGCGCGGGAGTCATCGCCGATGGCAGCGCCAACTCGCTCGGCCAGTTCAGAATCCCATGTCGCAGCCATCGCGATGCCCGCGGTGTATGCGGTGATCGGACCCCAGAAGCGCGCGCCGACGGGCCCATCGGACATCTTGAGTCGCGGGAAACCAACCGCCGGCTCGCCCCGTGAAAAGACGCTGTCTTCTCCTCCCAGCAGGCGAATCTTCTGCTCCAGAGTCAGCTTCGATACCATCTGATCCACGCGCTTCTCAATCGCCGGACTATCCGGCTGAGGTCCCTGCGGTAATGCCGCCGGCGCGAAGACGAAGAAACCAACAATAAGAATAAGGAAAAATGCCGGCGCCATCCAATTCACTTTCCGCATGAAGTAACTCTCCTTGAATAAGATCGAAGTGACTCTGTCGCATCTTCTGCGCAAATCGCAGCGGCTTGATAACTCGTCTGTCAAGCCATCCGGATCTGATGCCGCGGGCTCAACCCCTCCAACGCAATTGTGAGCAAGACTGCGGACATGCCGAGGTTGGGCACTCCGAGTGGCGCTCCCGTCTGCGAATCGTAATGTTCACTGATTCCGACCTTGAGCGCGTTATCAAGCAGGTGACCCGCGAGTTTACCTGCCAATTCGGTGTGGCCGTATGCTTGAAGACCTTCAAGCGTTTGATACACGGAGGATGGCCACACATCTCCGCGCCAGAAGCCGTCGCTGTTGTACTCGGCTGCCAGACAGTCGACCGAGGGCAGCGGAACAGGCGTGTTCCAATGCGAGCCAGCCAAAGCTTCTGCCATGCGCGCAGCCTGTGCCGCGGTGGGGATATGGGCCTGGAGCGGAACCATCCCGCCGATGGTTGCAACCGGCATTTTGCGCAACCCGTCGCGGTGCACGCTCAGAAAACATCCTTGCTTCTCGTCCCACATGTGGCGCCGCATGGCCTCTATTCCCTTGGTCAGAATCGGCCTGCGTCGCGCAGCCATCTCCTTCTCTCCGGCGGCTTCCGCGAGGCTTATCAGGCTCTGTTCGGAAAGAAGCAAATAGCCGGTGTTGGCGGGGATATAAATGTCGCCATACCATGGGCCGTTATCAATCCCTACGGGTCGACCGGGGTGCGGAATGAGCTTTAGGGTATCTAGATCGACTTCGTTGTCATAAGTCTCGAAACGCGCATGCTCGACGACGCCATCATAGACTCCAACGGTCACCATGCCGACGTTGTCCAGGTCACGTTCCCGCCAATACCAGTCGTGGAAAGCTTCGAGATGCGGGAGTGCCGCACGGACTAACTCGAGGTCTCGATTGCGCCGGTAGACACGATCCACTCCCCAGGCCAGCAGCGGCGCCTGAGAGTAAGCGGGAAATGTCAACCAGTCCTTGCCGGTAAAACCCGGAGGTCCGTTATCGGGCGCAATGAAATTTGCGATCATGCCCTGCGCGTAGGCAGGCTTGACGCGGTTCCATCTCTCCTGAGACTCCCAGTAATTTGCATAGACGCCGCGAATGAAATCGCGCTGATCTGGAATGATAGCCACCAGGTCGGTGAGAAATGTTGTGTCCCAGATCCACTGGCCAACATAGATGCCGCCCGGCACGAGCCAAGGATGTTTGAGCGGTGGCTCCGCCGCTTGCATCCGCCCGAAGATGCAGTGCTCAAACACGTTAACCGCAAACTGAAACAGCGCTGGATCTTGGCTGATCAGCAGCGGCTTCAACAACCGTTCCATATCGTTGCGATTGAGAGCGGACTCCGCGGCCATTGTGCGTCCCTGTAAAGCCGTCGATAACATCACGGCCCCGAGTCCGCCCAGAACCTGGCGACGGTTGAACGGCACATAACTCCCGATGACTGTCAGTCGACTCTGATGTAGGTCAAGTTTTGACCGAGACTCTTGCATGAGTGTTTTCCTTGTCGTTATGGGTTCCGACCGGCAGCGATGTGTTGAGGGACGGATACTTCTTCCGTGTGTATTTGTCGAACGCTGGAGTTTGCCGTCGCCGTTTGCTTCGACGCGGGACAGGGTTTGTTGCCGCATGACACGGCGGTGATCCCGTTGCCTTCAGTAATCGTGTAGAAGCGGTCCACCGCGGGGATGTGAACGGCTTGCTTTGCACCCGATGGCCACTGAATCTCGACGGACTTTACTGCGTCCTCATCGCCAAGACCAAAATGCGCACGCTTGTCGCCGGAGGATTGGTAACTTCCGCCTGTGGTCACGGTAAGTGCCTGAAGCGTCTTCGCGGTCGTCAAGCGAATCTCGGCGCCAATGCCGTCGCGGTTGCTCAGCCCGCCGACCAACTGGATCGTGATCCAGTGATGCGCAGTCCTGGTTTCGTTACGCAGTACGAAGGCGCGACCATCATTGCCGGTCATCACTACGTCTATCAGGCCGTCATTATCAAGATCTCCGCTGGCAAGGCCTCGCCCTGCAAACGGCAACGAGGCAATCGCGCCGAGACACGCGGAGAAATCCTGAAAACCATGACCGATGTTGCGCAACAGTGCGGGGGGCTCAATGTAACGAAGCTGGGGATTGTCCTTCTGGATATCCACGTTGACATGGCCGCGCGTTGCGATCAGGTCTTTCCATCCGTGGTTGTCGACGTCGATGGCTTGAATGCCCCAGCCCGAGTGGGCCATTGTCGAACGAGCTATACCGCTGTTGGCACTCGCATAGTCGAAGGTTCCGTCTCCACGATTGAGATAAAGCGCATAGGTCTGGAGAGCCAGGTTGTCCACCACAATGTCCGGGAGTCCGTCGTTGTTCAGGTCCTGAAACACCACGCCCATTCCCGCGAAATTCCTTCCGTTGTCGTCCGCCGCAACGTTGGCTGTCAATCCGGTCTCTTCAAATGTTCCGTTGCCCTTGTTGTGATAGAGAAACTCATCCATTCCGTCGTTAGCCACAAACAAGTCGATCTTCCCATCGCGATCGTAGTCTGCTATTGCTATCCCGAGACCCTTGCCAGGCTTTGACAGACCGAGTTTCTGACCAACTTCAGTGAAGTGGCCATGGCCGTCGTTGTGATAGACGAGTGGCACAATTGAGGGAAATGCCTTGGGATCGCAATAACTTCTCTTTCCGTCCGGAGTTGGACAGAACTTATCGTCGAAGTTCCACTGAAAATAGCGAAGAACTACAAGGTCCAGAAAGCCATCCTGATCCAGATCGACCCACACCGCGCTCGTTGACCAGCCATCTCCGGCGACGCCGGCCGCAATCGTGGCATCGGTGAAAGTTCCATCTCCATTGTTGTGGTAAAGATGATTGTGAGGAAAGCCTGCGACAAAGAGATCGTCAAACCCATCGTTGTCGTAGTCGCCCACAGCAACACCCATTCCGTAGTCTTCCCCGGCAACCCCAGCCTTGACCGTCACGTCCTCGAAAGTGCCATCAGCCCTTTGATGATAGAGGCGGTTCCAATACTCGGGGCCGCTCTTGCGAGGAGCTTGCTTGCCTGGATTGGGATCGGGAAACGCCGCGCCATTGGCGAAGAAGACATCCAGCCGCCCATCGTTGTCAAAATCGAACAGCGCCACACCGGACCCCATTACTTCGAGCGGATAGCTCATTGAAGTGTGGTTTGCATGGTGGCGGAAGTCGATCCCGTATGCGTCTGCTTTCTCAGCGAAGTGGATGCCGGAGGCGGGATCGCAACTTTGCGCGCAGATGCCTGGATCTCCGTAGCAGAGCAAAGCTGCCAGGAACACGGCGGTCATCCATCGTGCGGCGTTCCATCGCGCGGTCATTGCGGATTGCTCCCGTTGAGCTTCGCGTATTGCTCGAACTCGCGATCCGCCTTTTCCTTCTCGCCCAGCGATCGGTAAGTCCGGGCAAGCATCAGATGCAACCGGGCGCTGTCGGGCTGAAGACGAATCGCCGTTTCCAACTCCTGCGCGGCTTCCGGTGTGTGCCCAGTCTTTGCAAAAGCCAGGCCAAGTTGTTCGTGAGCTTCAGAGGAAGTGGGCGCGATCTTCTCCGCTTGTTGCAGCCACGAAATGGCATCCGCAGGCTGGTTATTTACGAGCAGCACCCGGCCCAGCGCAATGAAGGGAACAGCGTCCTGGCCTTTGCCGTCGGTCTGCCATTGGATGGCTGTACGGTAGGCTGTCTCGGCAACGTCGAGCCGTGCCAGACGCTCGTTGGCCAACCCGATCAGCGTCTCCGCCGAAACCATTCGCGGCGTGAGTTGCAACGTATGCTGGAGAGCGTCGATCGCTTCCTCATAGTGTTGAGAGGAGAAGCGGACATGCCCCAGCGCCTCCCATGTCGCTGCATCACGATTGTCTTTTTCAAGAGAGCGCAGCAGCCACTTTTCCGCCTCGGGAAAGTCGGGAATCGCTGCGCAATCCATGGCAAAGATGCGCAGGTCGAATGCGGACAAATCCGTCGATTGCGACGCTTGCAGATACTCCGCCATGGAAGCCCGCGGTTGATGCTCACGATAAAGGATGAGTCCCATGAGCGCATGTGCTTCGCCGGAGTCGGGATGGGCCACAAAATATGCCTTCACCACTGGAGCGGCGTCTTGCCAGTGTTCTGTATTGAGCAACTCGCGGGCGTGATCAAGCGGGATAACGGCATGGGCTTGTTCGCGTTGTCCAGTTGCGGTTGGAGTGATTGAAGGAACCTGAGATGCCAACGAGTTAGCGGCCATGATAGTCAGCACACTCATCACCAGGGAGCATCCACCACATGGAAGCAGTAGCCTCCGAGGCAATCGGCGCTGGCGGGGGCTGGATGGCATCCGTATCTCCGGTGTCGTGCGGGGTGGAACCAATGACTGAAACAGTTGCACGCTTTGATATGCCTGTGAGAAGCGGGGCGAGAACCGGTGACCAACACGAGATTCGCGCCCCGCAATTATAGGACTATCCTATGACAGGCTCTACCATTCGAAGCGCGCTCCGACCTGGCCCTGCCTGCTCCCGCTCACGCTGGTCACGTTGCCAAAGTACTGGCCACCGATGTTCCCGGTACTCGGGGAGCCCCAGTGGTGGCGGTTCAGCACGTCAAAGAACTCGGCCCGTAGAGTAGCCCGGAAGCGGTTGTCGTGGAAAGAGAATTTCTTCAAGATGCTCAGATCTTCGTTGTAGTAGGCCCAGCCTCTCCAATTGGAATAGAAGGGTAACTGGTTGCCGAGTGTACCCAGAAATCTCCCCGAACCATCCGATGTGTAGAGGTCCGTAAAGCTGGATGGGCTCACAAACTGGTTGCTCACGTCATTCAGATTATTCAGGTCGAGCGTCTTGAAGTGATTAGCCAGCGCTCCTGGTTGCTTCACCACATTAGCAAAGGTGTTGCCCCAGTTTGGATAGCTCCAGAAGCTCGGACGCACAGCTCCCATTGGCTGGCCGGCATGGTAATCGACCTGCGTAGCAAGATTCCATCCACCTACTGTCTGTCTGACAAGCTCGTTCCCCGTGGAGAGCCAGCGCCGTCCCGCGCCGAATGGCAGGCCATAGGAAACATATCCCTTCACTTCGTGACGAACGTCGTTGGGCGAAATGAGGTTCTTCAACTGATCCATCGCGTAGGGATCCTGGTAAGGATCGCCTCCGCCCCAGTTCTCCGCGAAGTTACCATTGCCGCGATTGACGTTGCCGGCCTCATGGGAGAAGGTGTAGCTCAGGTCGGCGCTCAGTCCATTACTGCCGCGCCGCTTCAGTTCCGTCACCAGCGCGTCATAGCGGCTGCTTCCAATGGGAGAGTCGGTGAACAGAACTCCACCCTGGAATGTCTGTGGGAAGGGCAGAAACGCATTTGGGGCATTGTATCCACCCCATCCATTCGTCATGGAGGTCATGAATGGATACCACGGGACGCCAGCCTGGGCAGCGTTTGCCTGGCTACTGATCCACATTCCCGCGCAGGAGGAATAGCTGGTCGAAGTGCCGCAGTTACTCTGCAGTAATGGTTGATAGTTACCCCATGTTGGCGAGTTACGCGAATCGTCCGCGCCGTCATGGAGATGGCCGCCGCGGTTGCCGAGGTAGTTCACATCCACAACAGTGTTCTTGGCCACTTCATATTCCACGCCGAGATTCCAGTTGTTGGTGTGACCGAGATCGAGCTTGTTGGGATCAACCGAAACCGCGCACCATGGGCAGCTCGTGTTTGCATTCGGGTCGCGGGTAGCAGGAGTCGGATTTCCCGGATACGTTGATCCGCCGTCCCACTGATAGATTGCATTCACTGGCGAAGCCGCCGCGGGCATGATGTTTTGACCTACGTAGCCGAAGGATGCCTCACCGGCGAACGGAGCGCCGCCCCACTGGTTGATGCCAAGCGGAACATAGAAAAGTCCGTAAGAACCGCGCGCAACCAGTTTTCTGCTGATCTGATACGAGGCGCCGAAGTGCGGCGAAAAGAGCCGCCAATCCTGGTTCTTTTCGAACGACTGGCTTCCGTTTGAAAGGAATTGAAATGCGCCATTCAGCGGAGCCCAACTGCTGTTGGTGGCGTTCAGAACGAAATCGGACCACTGGCCGTTGACCTCTTTCCAGGCGGTGTTGAAGTCCCATCGCAGGCTGGCGTCCACGGTCAGCTTGGGTGTCAGCTTGATCGTGTCTTCTCCATAGAAATTCAGTCCCTTGCGGCGTCCGCGCAGGTGGCCGCCAACCGCTTTGGATGCGGACCCGACCTCGCCCAGTTCGAAGTTGGCCAGACCATAGCCGATGTACGGCGCAATCGAACTATTGCTGACAGCCAGCGACTCGCCGGTGTTGGAGTTGAAGGCGTAGTTCAAATATCCGTCGGCCTCTGTGCTGTTCGCCCCGTAGGCAATAAACTCTCCTCCGAATTTCACCACGTGTCGCCCGCGCACCCAGGACAATTCATCCTTGTAGTGGCCCTGGTAATACGGAAGATGGTCGGCCTTGTTTGCGCCCAGCGACGGCTCGCCGTAGTTGTTGTTTCCGCCAAAACTCATGTTGGGAAAATTGCTGGCGCCGCTGCTGGTGGAAGGGAAGCCGAGCGCACCATTGTCCACCGGATGCGATGTGTCATCCCAGCGCAGCCAGTAGTTATAAGCCGCGGAAGCAAAGTTCACCAGGTTTGCAGAGAGCGTGTAATAGTCCTGCACGCGTACTTCCCAGCCCAGGGTGCCCTGAACATAGCTCTGCGTGAATGGTCCGCCATCGGCGCTGCCGTGCTGCCATAATCCGCTGGTTTCGATGGGGGTTTCATTGTAGCGATTGTAGGAGACGTTAGCGTGATTCTTCTCAGAAAAATTGTGATCGACTTTGAGATCGAGGTGGTAGTTCGTGTTAATCGGGAAATTTCCAAATGTTGCAAAGCCCCAGTAGTTATTGCTTAGATTTCCGTTTTCAGGAGCGTAATCCTGTTGGAATATCTGGATGACCTTTTTCGACTCCGCACTGATGCTGACTGAAGGAATCATGTTGCCGGGGAAGACGCTGCCGGGACTCGCTGGGTTGAAAATCGCGCCGAAATAGATCGGGGTGCCCGAGGCATCCAGCTGGCCGGTGGGGCAGGGAGCGGTGCAGGGATTGCCAGTCAACGGGTTGGTCGTAACGGCATTCAAAAGCTCGCTAAAGTCGCCGCCGAGCATCCGGGTGGTTGGCACGGTGGCGCCGTCAGGTTGATAAGTCATGTTCTGCTTGCGAAAACGCTCATAAGACCCAAAAACGAAGGTGTGCTTCTTCCAGACGGGTCCGCCGGCGCTGAAGCCAAAGTCGTGATATCGATCAAGGGGGCGCCGGTAATTCGAATTGCAGGTGGCGTCGCCTGCGCACTGTGAAAGAAAGTAGTTGTTGTCCCAGCCGTTTGCGTTCAGGTCTTCGTTGGCCAGGAACCCGAAGGCACTGCCGTGGATGGAGTTGGTTCCGGACTTGAGCTCGTACATCAGTTCGCCACCGCCCGTTTGCGCGGAGGCAGCGGAGATGCCACTGGTCTGCACCTGGAATTGATTGATGGAATCCATGCCCGGCGCATTGACGATGCCAAAGAGCCCAGCGTCGGCGCTGGTGCCGTCAACCGAAGTGGCCTGCGAGACGATCTGGGAGCCTGCGACGCTATTGTTGTAGCCAAGCTGCGGCCCCGTCACCGTGCTGTAAGTTGCTACCACAGAACGAGCGAAGTTGCGCGCGTCACGCCCGCCATCCGCAGTAAGAGGCAGGTCCGTCAACACATCGCCCGACACTGTACTCCCCAGCATCGCATCCTGGGTGTCCAGCAGCGACGCATCCGAGCTGACGGTTACGCTATCCACGCGGCTACCCACTTCGAGCTTCGCGTTCAGAGTCACGTTTTGTGACATCGACACAGTCACACCGGTACGTTCGTAGGTTTTGAATCCGTCCTTGGAAAAGGTGAGGGCATATTGGCCGACAGGGAGATTGAGAACGCGGTAGATGCCCAAACCGTTTGTCGTGTCGCCCTCGTATGCAACGCCTGTCTGCATCTCAACCAGCGTGACAACGACCCCGGGGAGCGCGGCTCCCGTGGGATCGTTCACGGTACCCGTGATGGAACCTCGATCGACCTGCGCCCACAAGACACCCGATGCACAGACGCAGAACAGTAACACCCTCCAAAACGTGCGCATAAAGCCTCCAAATTCATCATTTCAATCAGATTGCCGGACAGTAACGAAAGCACCGTGCGGCAGTTTCCCGGTGAGCCACTGCGGCCAACTGACCGCCGATTCGACAGATCTCCGTGCGCGCCCGGGCGGTTCCGTCCTTGCTCGCAACAACCACCGGAGGGACAAGTGCCAATGCAGGCTGGCTGCAACGGTCAGGCCTGACGGCCGGTTTCGCCCTTTGATTTTCAATCGCGGCGATTCGGTTCCGTGAGCCAGTCATTCTCGTCCTTCACTGAAAGGTCGTCGGGAGCTCTGTGGACTTCCACCGCGCAATCGCACCGATATGGATCCCCAAAGAGGTCTGTCAAACTGAAGGCATTTGACACCCAGATGCATGCTACTGAAATCGTAATGCGAGAATAAATTTACAAGTGCCTGCAGCGCGGTGATGTTAAGCACTCGGCAATCCGGCTCTCCGCGTTGCATTGAGCAAAGCGCAAACGCGCGACGATGCGCGCCGTGGAACAGCTGAAGGATCTCAGGGGTGCAGGCCTCAAGATCCGTCTTGTTCAAACATTCGTGATCGACCTCGCGAGTATCCACGACTCGCCTGGTAATGGAACTC
>Ga0302142_1000786_pt1 | contig 10182 bp, 14 predicted proteins | sample I_Bog_E1_3_FD_198557 | JGI IMG/M metagenome (GOLD analysis project Ga0302142, IMG submission 198557) | Peat permafrost microbial communities from Stordalen Mire near Abisko, Sweden - I_Bog_E1_3 | ecosystem: Environmental > Terrestrial > Soil > Wetlands > Peat | place: Sweden: Abisko, Stordalen...
CTTGAAGGCGTGGGTGTACCGGTCGAGTATGGGCTGCACGATGCCTACTACCGGGCTGACCTCGACAAGGTCTTCATGCCCGAGCGCTTGGCTTTCGACCATGATCTCGATCTGGTGTCCACACTCGCACATGAGGTCACGCACGCGAGTGGACATGTGAACAGGCTCAACCGTGAGACGCTGCGCGATTACCACAAGGAACGGGCGATCCGCGCGAGGGAAGAACTTGTGGCCGAACTCGGCGCATCCTATTTGATGGCTGATCTGGGGCTGGCTTATACGCCTCGGCCCGATCATGCCGCTTACCTTGCCAGTTGGCTGAACGCGCTTCGCCACGATCCCAAGGCCATCTTCACTGCCGCCGCCCAGGCACAGGCGGCAGCCGACTGGATCCACAGCGCGCACAAGGCTGCGGCGCAGCCGCTGCCACTAGCCGCGTGAGTGGTGCGATGGAGCGCATCAGGGGAGGTCGTTTGACGCTCCGTGCGCAAAGCTTCAGTAGTTGGAACTCAGCGGTTTACGACCGACAGCTTTGGCGCGCGCTTCTATCTGACCAAGCATTTCGCGCTTGGCCGGGGTGCGCGTCCTACCGGAATTGCGCAGCGCTGCTGTGCTGGCCTCATCATCGACCCAGCCGATTGCGGCCTTCTTGCGCTCGACCTGTTCGCGAAGTGCGGTCAGGGTGATAGTCTTCATACGCCGCCCGCCTCCTTGCCTTCGAGTAGGTCGAAATTTCCGCCTTCGTCGGCGATACGAACACGCAAATAGCTCACATCGAGGTCTTCTGCCAGTCGGAACAGCAATTGAGCCTGAGCAAGGCGGCTATGGTCACGCTGACTTGAAGCCGCATATTGGCCGAGCCGGTCGGCAATCATGTCCTCGAAAGAAGGAATGACAATGCCTTTGGTTTCGTGAAACAGCACGCGGATCAAGCGGGTTCTGTCTGCGCGGCCATCGAACAACTGCCCGGAAATGGCCTCGACGCCATACTCGGGGAACTCAGGGTGATAGAAGCCACCCGCCAAGCGGCCACGCCGCTCTTCCCTGACAAAGCCGGAATGCAGCAAGGCGGTCTCTAGGGCCGCATCGCTCGGCGCGTAGAGATCAAGGTCGCCCGACATGAAAGCACCTTGCGTTTGCACAGCAACGGCACCGCCGCCGACCAAAATGGCGCAATGCCCGGTTGCCGTCTCATAACGTGCGAAGGCGTCGGCCAAAATGTCGAGAAGCGCGAGGTATGTATCCGGGATGGCCATAGGAACGATCTATCGCAAGCATCAGGATATGACCAGCGTCGGGCTATGCTCTGGGTGGCATCTCCCAAACTGCAGAGTGGAGGGGGGAGGTGAGGGGCGAGCAGTCGTGCTCGTTTGAAGGAACACGTCCATGCCGAGCCTTGCCATCCGCAGAATTCCGCTGGCGACGATTGAGCGCCTCAACCGTGAACGCACTATCCCGCTCGATCGCTACCAGGCCGACGGTGCGACCGACCGCTTCGGCTATCTCGAAAACCTAGCCGCCGATCATGGCGTCACCTTCGAGACCATTCTTACCCTCGTCGACGTGCTTGGCCCGGACGAAGATTTCGATGGGTTGGTGACCACGCTCGAAGACTATCCGCTGTAGGGCAAGGCTTCCCGGTGGAGCGGAGAAGAGCGGGAAATGGAGAGCGAGCAATTCCGCTCGTGTGAAAGTTTCACCGCCGATGCTAACCGACAGCGAACGTTTTGCCTTCCTGGTGCGCCGCTACCACGGCTTTGCCTGCGGATTCCGACGAAGCCGCCCCCTCGTTCCGAGAAGATCGCGCCCCCTTATTCCGAGATGATGTCGCCCCCTCGGGAACGGGGCCTTTCCGGCATTGATCGTTTTGGTTTCGTTCTTGGCCGCCGTCAAGCGGTCGGGTTTGTTTTCAGGCGGCGCATACTGTCGCCTTCGAGGTTCAGTCGGTGGGCGTTGTGGACGAGGCGGTCAAGGATGGCATCGGCATAGGTCGGGTCGCCGATCACCTCATGCCAAGCAGTCACAGGCAGTTGGCTGGTGATGATGGTCGAGCGGCGACCATACCGCTCCTCAAGGATTTCGAGCAGGTCATGGCGGGCCAGGGCATCGAGCGGATCGAGACCCCAATCGTCCAGAATCAGAAGTTGAACACTACCAAGGGTGCGCTGGAGCCGGGCATGTCGGCCATCGCCCCGGGCGAGCGCCAGACTGGCAAACAGCTTTGGGACGCGTTGGTACAAGACGGAGCGATCATCACGGCACGCCTTGTGGCCGAGTGCGCAGGCAAGCCAACTTTTGCCGACGCCTGTTGGGCCAGTGATGACCAAGCTGTCATGGTTGGCAATCCAGTCACCCGCAATGAGCTTCATGAACAGCGCACGGTCCAAGCCGCGATCACTGCGGTAATTGACATCTTCAGGCGCCGCCTGGTGGCGGAGTTTGGCGAAGCGCAGGCGCGCGGCCAGCTTGCGATCGTGGCGGAAACTCCACTCGCGATCGAGCAGCAACGCCAGCCATTCTTGGTGGGTCAGGCGCTCGGCTTCAGCATTGCTGGCCAGTTCGCCGAACGCGCGCGCCATGCCGGCAAACCCCATGGCGTTCAGCCGTTCGAGGGTTGGATGTGGTAACATTCTCGTCTCCTTCAGTGATAATATCGGGAACCCCGGATGTTGGGGTGGTCGATGGGTGGACCGTTTGCGGGCCGTTCGGCGGGCAGCTTATCGAGGCCATGGTCGAGGATCGATTTGACCGAGCCGTAGGTCCGGGCCTCAATGTCGAGTGCCCTGCTGCAAGCCGCTTCAACCCGTTCGCGGCCAAAGCTTTTCACCAGGCGCACGATGCCAAGACATGCCCGGAAGCCCTGCTCGGGGTGTGAGCGCTCGACCAGGATCTTCTCGCATAGCAGGGCGGCGCGCTCGCCGATCGACGCCGCCTCACGGTTGATCCGCTCGATTGTCCAATCGGCAAACCGGCGGTGCGAAGACGGCATGTGGTCGGGAATCGTCGTATGCCGGCCATTGCCCGATCCGCGCATATGTGCAGCAATGCGTTCGCCCTGGTGGAACAACTCGATGGTGCGCGCTGTGATCCGTGCCTCGATAGGCTCGCGGGCAAAGCGATATGGCACCGAATAATAGTGCCGGTCGATGTCGACGTGATAGTCGAGTCCGGCACGTCGGCGGCGCCACTCGGCATAGACATAGCGCTCTACCGGCAGCGGTTTGAGCGCTGGCCGATCCAGCTCCTCGAACAACTGCCGGCGGGTCTGACCGAGACGGCGCAGAACACGTTTGTCGTTCAGGTCTGCCACCAGCTCCCTGATGGCAGCATTGAGTTCGGCGAGGCTGTAAAACGTCCGGTGCCGCAAGCGCCCGAACAGCCAACGCTCGACGATGAGCACGGCGCGCTCAACCTTGGCCTTGTCGCGCGGTTTCCTGGGTCGTGCCGGCAGCACCGCACTGCCGTAATGGGCCGCCATCTCGGCATAGCTGCGATTGACCCACGGGTCGTAAAGGCACGCCTTGATGACTGCGACCTTGGCGTTGTCGGGCACGAACAGCGCCGGCACGCCACCGATCGCTTCGAGCGCATTGACGTTGACCGCGATCCAGTCAGGCAGTGCCTCGGTCCACGTCGCCTCCGCATAGGACAGGCTGGACGCACCCAGCACCGCGACAAAAATGTGCGCGTCACGGACCTCGCCGGTCAGTCGATCCACCACCACTGCCAGCTTGTCACCGGCATAGTCCACGAACAGCTTGTCGCCGGGCGCGTGGTTCTGCCGCATCGTCACGGGCAGCTTGAGCGCCCATCCACGATACAGGTCGCAGAAACGGCTGTAGCGATAGCCGTCGGGATGTGCGGCGATGTACTCGTCCCACAAGATCTGCAACGTCACATGTTTGCGCTGCATCTCACGGTGAAGCTTCGGCCAATCGGGCTCGGGACACCGCCGGAAGCCGGTCTTCTTGCCAGCCTCGCGATACAGCGCGGCCTCCAGCGCCCCATCGCTCATGTCGTCCGGCAACGGCCAACTCAACTCGGCCGCCGCTACGCGCTTCAGCGTTTCGCGGACCGTCGAGGGCACCACGCCCACGCGATACGATATCGCCTTGTAGCCCAGTTCCTGTTCGAACCGGTATCTCAACATCTCGCGGACACGCCGCATAGTTACCCTTTCCGCCGGCATCAGACGCTCCCTTGGACATGCCCAAAGCAGCGATCTTAACCCCGCCGGCGGACCCCGTTCGATATCGCATCCAAGGGGGCGACATCATTTCGGAATCCGGGGGCGACTATTTCTCGGAACAGGGGGGCGGCATCATTTCGGAATTGGGGGGCGGCTTCCCTCGGAATCTACATCGCGCTGCGCGAAGTGGTGAAGGACCACCTGATGTGGCGGATTCCCCAAGGCCGTCGGCTTTCTTTTGTCGGTTCGGCACACGAATTGTCTTTGGGCCTCGACACCGTCGGCGTGGCGGTTTGACGCCGCTGGTGAAAATCGTGGCCCCACCGACTGACGTCCGCATGGTGCCGAGACCATTGCCAACCGGATGGGCAAACGCCAAAGGAGACCTATGCCCAAAGATCAGGCCCTTTGCGCCGCGTTGCGCGACTTTCGCCTGACGGCGTTTGCCGCGTCGCGGTATGGAAGACTGGCCTGACATGGCTAGCAACGGCAGCACGGGATCCTATCGCCGCCTGACGGGCGCACTCCGCATGGCAGGCCACAGCGCGATGCTGGAACCAACGATGATCGCATCCTGCGATTGATCACCGCAGAGGATCTGACGCCCTATGACGGCACCCGTGTGATCGTCGAAGGCAATTTGGCTGGGCCGGACCGGCTCAATGTCGAGTGGATCGGTCCCGCGGCATCGTAACCGGGCGATCTTTCTCTGACGATCAGCTTTCGACGGGCGGGATTGCTTCAAACGCCGGAGCCAACTTCTTCCGCCGAGGCGCCTTCGCCTTTACGGGCTCAGGTGCCGGCGCTGGCGTCGACTTGCGGCCTAGGCCGATCTTGACCGCCAGTTCCTTGCGCTTGGCCGCATAGTCTGGCGCAACCAGAGAATAACTCGAGGGCAAGCCCCAGTAGCTGCGGTATGCGTCCGGCGTCAGGTTGTGATCAGTTGCAAGGTGGCGCTTGAGCATCTTGAACTTGGCGCCGCATTCGAGGCAGGTGACTGCGTCAGGCTTTACCGACGACCGGATCGAGACAGCCGGCTCGCGCTTTTCCGCAACTGGCACCTGCGCTTCGCCAAGCTTGGCCAGTGATCCGTACACAGACTGGATCAGCGCCGGGATATCGTTGGCTGATACAGAATTGTGGCTGACCTGGGCCGAAACGATATCGGCAACGAGTGCGAGCAGTGTTTCGTCAGCCATGGGATATTTGTCTTTGCATCTTGGGGGAAACGGCTTCCTACCGGATTATCTCCATTTTAGCGAGAGTTTGACCGTCGAATTTGTGGACCTGTGCGAATAATTTGCCGGGCGCGATGAATTCAGGCCTTTGGCAAAGCCGCACGCCGCATCTCAAAGGCGCAAAAAAATGGCCAGCCCGAAAGCCAGCCATTGGAAAGTTTGGGAGAGGATGCCTGAAAGGCAACTACGAGATGGGTCACGCCCGGCCATGTTGCAAGTGCGAACGGCGACTTTTCAGTTGCGTGTACGTCAATCGTCGTAGGCATCAGGGGTAGAGCCAAAGGGGGGAGCGGCCGGTTGGCGAGCGATGAGGCTCGCGAAAGATCGGAGACTTTCCCCATGACCTGCCTTGAAATCCGCGGCGTGCCGCTTGCCACGGTCGAGCGGCTTAACCGGGATCGTACCATTCCCCTCGAACGCTACCAGGACGACGGCGCGATCGACCGCTTTGGCTATCTCGAGAGTCTGGCCGACGATCATGGCGTTGAATTCGATGTGATTCTGACGCTGGTCGATGTGCTCGGGCCCGAGGAAGATTTCGACGGCTTGGTGACTTCGCTCGAAGACCTTGCCGCTGGCGCGTTTTGAGGAGCGACACCATGGCAACGAACCCCACGGTTGATCGCACCGAAACGATCGCCCGCCTCAACGACCGCGCCCGGCTCTGCCTCGATCCGAAGGCGCGCATCACCTTCACCCGCAATTGCCTCGCGGCGTTCTGCGATCCAGACGCCATCGAAGTCGTTGTCATCCAGTCGCAACTGCTGGCTGCGTTCCGAACCTGCAAGTTCGCCGACGACAGTCCAGAGCGCGACTTCGGAACGACCGAATTCCGGGCTCGGAAGGTCTGGCTCAAGGTGGATTACTACGATTCCGAGCTTCTCTACGGATCCGATGATCCTGCCGATGCGTCGGTGACGACCCGGGTCCTGACCATCCTTCTCCCGGAAGAATATTAGGTCATGGCCGCGCTGCTTGCGGTCGACCGCCGTGCCGAATTGTTCGGTGCGGCGGTTACCATCGCCGACCTCGCGCTGCATTCGTTCCCTGATCACGACGGGGACGCGGTCACCATCTACCAGGTTTGGGAGGTGTTGGAGCGCGACTGGTCCTTCGAACTCGATGCTGATGCCAGCGAGGCTGAATATGCCGTCGGCGTCACAGCCAGGTTCCGTGACGGGTCCGTCCTCAAGATCGCAGCCCGCGCCGATTGCTGCGACGGATCGGGGTGCCGGCACTGTCGCGGCTATTGATCCTCACCTTTGCAAAGGGCGCGTTACAATGACCTACCAGCCCACAGCGGAAACACTTGCCCTCGTCCAGCGGCTCGGCGGCCGCTGGCAGGGTGGCTATGCCATGGTCCGGTGCCCGGCCCATGGCGATCGCACCCCGAGCCTCTCGATTCGCCAGGGGCGACGATCGATCCTGGTCCACTGCTTTGCCGGCTGCGACGGCGCGCTGGTCATGCAGGCCATCTCGCGCACGCTTGGTGGTCGGGTTCCCGTATCCATGAACCTGCCGGTTCCGGCCAATGATCGAGGTGCGCCGTTCCAGCGGATCTGGGACGAGGCCGGCCCCATCGATGGCACGCTCGGCGAGCGTTATCTCGTCGACGTGCGCGGCATCCGATTCCGGCCGCCCGATGTCCGGTTCCATGGCCGCTGCCCCAAGGGCAAGGGACATGCCCTCGCGTTCCTGCCAGCACTGCTGGTCGGGGTCTTTCGGCGCGGCAACCTGATCGCGATCCAGCGGCTCTTCCTTGATCGCGACACTGGCCAGCGCACGGCGCGCATGATGCTGGGCAACTCGCGTGGCGGCACCTGGCCGTCGCGGATTATCGGACCGGGCATGACCATTGCTGAGGGCTTTGAAAGCGCCTGCGCCTATTGGCAGGTTACCGGCCGTCCGGCCGGGACCTGCTTCGGAGCCCGGAACTTTGGCGGCTTCGATGTGCCCGAGGGCAAGGACACGATCACCCTGCTGCCTGACAACGATGACGAGGGAAGTGCTCAAGCGGCACTTGCCGTCGCCATCCGGCAATCGCAGGGCATCGACGTATTCATCGAGCCATGCCCGGCGAAGGCAGGCGACTGGGCTGATCTGGTGCGTCCGCATGGCCCCGTTGTGCTGTGTGCCTCGACATAGCTCAGCGCGCTCAAAGGTGAGGGGGAGGGGCCTGGCGAGACAACAGGAGCTTCACGCCATGCCCTTGATCCCCGCCTTTCCCGAGCACGCTGATCTTGCCGATTTCGACGCCTTCCTCGCCAGCGACGCCGGCGCCGACTGGATCGCCCAGCTTGCTGAGGCAGTGCCGCATACGCGCTACTGGCGCGACCGCAGCGACTGCTGGTCGCTCAAGCAGCTCAATGGCTTGGCAGCCAAAATCATCGACGCCCTCTATGAGGGGCAGGATGCCGAATTCGCGATGGAAGCCGAATTCCCGCCCTCTGAATTCGGCGACACATGGCACTATCAAATCGCCCGTCCGCTTCGAGACCAACTCGATGCTGCCGGTATCGGCGACACCGATGGTGAAATCCGCGACGAAATCCGTTCGGCCTGGGAAGACGCCGCTGCCGATCGCGACGACAGCCAGGTCGCAGATCTGTTTGCCAGCCATGACCGCTGCGAGTTGCTGTTCCGGTTCAGCACCGAACAGTGGCTCGACGACAGCCTGATCCATTCGCGCAAGCCCTGGCCTGAGGCATCAGCCCTGTCAGTCACGCGCAACCTGCAATTTGCGTTGTCCAACCTCGGCTACACGGTCACGGAATTCCGCAAGCGGTCAGAGAACCCGCATCCGGCGTGCGAATACCTGCAGCGTAGCGCGCGTCGTAGGCGTGCGCCGATTGTCACCTGGGACCAGTTGAACGAGTTGATCGACAACGCCTGCTCAACGTCATTCCTCTTCTGTCTGTATGCGATCGTGCCGATCCCCGATCTGATCGGGCTCGATTTGAGCAAGCCAGTGACTTTTGAGAAGTGCTGGGTTGCCAGCCTCGATCCGATCAACGGCACCTTTCACGACGTCGAAGCCAATGGGCCGGTTACCGTTGGTCCGGATGATGGGCGCTTCCTGTCGGGCGGTCATCTACACTGGTCGCCGGAGAACATTTGCGGGCTCTATACCCCGCATTATCATGGTGTTGTGTGCAACTGATTCAAACCAGCAGCACGGTTTGCACGTCGCAACCGTCGTTGCTCAGTTCTCAGTTTCCTCTCACGAGCCGAGGATCATAGAGCCATTTCCGGACCTTTCGTGCCGTTATCCTGGCCGCATCGCCATGGGCTGGATTGATCAGGACGTTGGTCTCCTCGGGGACGACGATCGAAGGGACGACAAGCAAGGCAGAGCGCTGACTTGTAACCCATACCGTTCCGAAATCGATACTTGTCTTCCCCGGTGGTTCGGCATCCCAGCCAACATCAAGGCGTTGTGTGGGTGAGACATCCGCAGCCGCCCAGACGTCATCTGGAACCGTGATCTCGACCAGAAAGCGATTGAGCGGGAGCCCACCAGCATTCAAGTGAACCATCGTTTCGAGACAGGCAAGCGCACGGGTGGTCGATGTGTAGACCATCGCGACGCCCTTATCGTTCCAGCGGCCTCCGGTGTTCTTGGCACCGGTGCCGGACAAGTCGTCAGCCGTGTAGCTCGGGGCCTCTGTCGCAATCCGCCATAGCGTGACACTCACGCATAGGCTCCGCTCTGGATTTGCGCGAGCGCCTGCGACACAAGTGCCTGACCTTCCATCGTGTCGAGTAGGTCCATCGGTTTGCGATTACCCAGAGCTGGCAAGGGCTCGTGCAACCAGCGAGAAAGCCACAGGTTCGCATCGAACCCTGCCGCATCGCCCGATTCCTCGAGCATGACTTCCAGCTGGCCGACCAGCTTGGCCAGCCCCAACACACGTTCGCTTTCGTCTGCCGTCAGCGCTTGGCCTGCCGCAGCCTTCTTGTTGACGGTCGCGGTTTTCAGGCGAAGCGCTTGAAAGAATGTCTTCTGCTCGAAGTGCAAATCCGAGATGAACAGCTTGAGCTGGCGCGCAGACACGCCTGCCTTGATCACCTTTATTCTGTCGACTGGAGCCGCACGATAGAAGGCCGCATAGGCGTACCTGGGTTCATTTCCACCGATGAGAGAATCATGGACGATTGCTGGCCCCGCCATAATAAATGCTCCTTTGAGTAATATAATAGCTCAATCGAGCACTGACGCAACCATATTCGCTCTGGCTGAGCGACATACGAGGGCCTCTTCGGCGATATGCTTGATCGAGCACGGGGGCGAGCAGGCGTTCGGCACGTGCCGAGCCAAACTCCTTCACCGCGCGCGCCAGACGCACGCGATCCATTTCGCTGGCCTTGGCGAGGGCGAGCGGAAGGACCGTCGACTTGTCTTCCGGCAACCGGTCAAGGTTGTGAAGCAGATCGACCAGAAGGACTTCTTTCGACAGGTGCGTGGGCACAGACGTTCGCATCCGGAAGTCATAGACACGGCCATCGAGCGTGAACTTGCCATGCCGCTTATGGTTGTAGACCACCGCCTCGTTGTGAAGCTGGGTCGTGCCGACGCCAAGGCTGTTAAGCGCGCTCGGCGAAACCATCAGGAAGCGATCATCGCCGAGAAAGGTCTCGATCAACTTCTCTGGCTTGTGGATCGGCGTGCAAAAGGAACCCGGTTAGCGGGGTGATCGGCGTCCAAAAGGGAACCACCATTCCGATGGTTTAGACAGCGGCCTGGATTTTCAGGTG
>Ga0302142_1000800_pt1 | contig 10116 bp, 6 predicted proteins | sample I_Bog_E1_3_FD_198557 | JGI IMG/M metagenome (GOLD analysis project Ga0302142, IMG submission 198557) | Peat permafrost microbial communities from Stordalen Mire near Abisko, Sweden - I_Bog_E1_3 | ecosystem: Environmental > Terrestrial > Soil > Wetlands > Peat | place: Sweden: Abisko, Stordalen...
TGTCCGGCGGCGTCGTGGCGCTGCATTCGGGCTGGCGTTTGTGATCTCTGCCCTGACCCACATCGCGCGGCTTGCCCGCGCCGGTTTCGTGTTCGCGCGCGAGGGCGTGTTCGGCGTGGTCGATCCCAGCCTGGTGCCGCCTCCCGGGCAGCTGGCGCTGCGCATCGCCCGGCTGATCGAACGTCCCGGCGCCAAGTCCGGCCCGCGGCTGTCGCGCGCGCTGACGCGGCTCGGGCCGGCCTATCTCAAGCTCGGGCAGTTTCTCGCCACCCGTCCCGACGTGGTCGGCGTCATCATGGCGCGCGATCTGGAAAGCCTGCAGGACCGGCTGCCGCCGTTTTCGCAAAGCGAGGCCGAAGCGGTCATCGCGCAGTCGCTGGAACGCAGCGTGGCGCAGGCGTTCGCGAGCTTCGGTCCCGCGGTCGCCGCCGCCTCGATCGCCCAAGTGCATCGCGGCGAAACCGAGCGTGACGGCGTCCGCACGCAGGTGGCGGTGAAGGTGCTGCGGCCCAACGTCGCCGCGCGCTTCCACCGCGACCTCGCGGATTTCTTCTTTGTCGCGCACCAGGCCGAAACCTATTCGGCGGAAGCGCGCCGGCTGCGGCTGATCGAGGTCATCAACACCATGTCGCGCTCGGTGGCGATGGAGATGGATCTGCGGCTGGAGGCCGCCGCGGCCTCGGAAATGGCCGAGAATACCCGCAACGATGCCGATTTCCGGGTGCCGATTGTGGACTGGGACCGCACCACGCACAACGTCCTGACCATGGAATGGATCGACGGCATCGCGCTCAGCGACCATGCGCGTCTCGAGCAATCCCAGGTCGATCTGCCCGAACTCGGGCGCAAGGTGATCCAGAGTTTTCTGCGCCACGCGCTGCGCGACGGCTTCTTTCATGCCGACATGCACCCCGGCAATCTGTTCCTCGACGATGCCGGGCGTCTGGTGGCGGTCGATTTCGGCATCATGGGGCGGCTCGGCGTCAAGGAGCGGCGTTTCCTTGCCGAGATTCTGCTGGGCTTCATCACCCGCGACTATCGCCGCGTCGCCGAGGTGCATTTCGAGGCCGGCTATGTGCCGGGGCATCACTCGGTGGAGAATTTCGCGCAGGCGATCCGCGCCATCGGCGAGCCGATCCACAACCGCACCGCCGAAGAAATCTCGATGGCCAAGCTGCTGACGCTGCTGCTCGAAGTCACCGGCCTGTTCGACATGCGGACCCGCCCCGAACTGATCCTGCTGCAAAAGACCATGGTGGTGGTCGAGGGCGTTGCGCGCAGCTTCGATCCAAAACTCGACATCTGGAAGGCCGCCGATCCCGTGGTGCGGGAATGGATCGAGCGCAATCTCGGCCCGGCCGGGCGCATCCAGGGCGCGCTCTCCGGCGCCGGCGATCTCGGCCGCGTGCTCTCTGGCCTGCCGGCAATCGCTGCCCGTTCGGTGGCGGTGCTGGAGCAGCTGGAGACCATGACCCGTGAAGGCATTACACTTTCGCCGGAGACCATTGCGGCGATGGGCCGGACCGAGGGTCGCAAGAGCCGCTGGCGTACCATCGCGCTCTGGATCATCGCGCTGACCTTCATCGGCATCCTGTTTGCTGTCCGGCAACTTTGATTGCAATGCATGCTTCCGCATGCTAGCATTGCAGTCACAGCGCTCGGAAATAACCCATGGCCAGCCTGACGATCCGAAAACTCGACGACGCCATCCGCGACGAATTGCGGCTGCGCGCCGCCAGGAACGGACGTTCGGTCGAAGACGAGGTGCGGGTGATCCTGCGCGAGGCGTCGCAGAGCCACCCCCCCTACGCTGCCGCTGGAGGCCTTGCTTTGGCCCCAGCAGCGCCCGCCGCCGCGCATGACGCCGGCATCGGCCTGCCCCGCGTCACCCTGATCATCGGCGGCGGCATTGCCGCCTACAAGGCGCTGGACCTGATCCGGCGTCTCAGGGAACGCCATATTGAGGTCCGCTGCGTGCTGACCGAGGCAGCGCAGCAGTTCGTCACCGCGCTGACCGCCAGCGCGCTGTCCAACCAGCGCTGCTATACCGATCTGTTCGATCCGGAGAGCGAATTCGATGCCGGCCACATCCGCCTGGCGCGCGACTGCGACCTGATCGTGGTGGCGCCCGCGACCGCGGACCTGATGGCAAAGCTGGCGCACGGCCATGCCGACGATCTTGCGACCGCCATCCTGCTCGCGGCCAGCCGGCCGGTGCTGCTGGCGCCGGCGATGAACCCGCTGATGTGGAGCCATGCCGCGACCCGGCGCAACGTCGCCCAGCTCGAGCGCGACGGCGTCGCCATGATCGGGCCCAATGCCGGCGAGATGGCCGAAGCCGGCGAGGCCGGCATCGGCCGGATGGCGGAGCCGCTGGAAATAGCCGCTGCGGCGGAGCGCATTCTGCGTCCACCGCAACCGCGCCCGCTGGCCGGCAAGCGGGTGTTGATTACCGCCGGCCCGACCCATGAGCCGATCGACCCGGTGCGCTACATCGCCAACCGGTCTTCCGGCAAACAGGGCTATGCCATCGCCGCGGCGGCGCAGGCCGCCGGCGCCGAGGTCGTCCTGGTTTCGGGCCCGGTCGAACTCGCGGCGCCCCCCGGGGTGACGGTGAAGCAGGTGCAATCCGCGCGCGAGATGCTGCACCGGGTGGAAGCCGCGTTGCCGGCCGATGTCGCGATCTTCGCCGCCGCCGTCGCCGACTGGCGGGTCGCCCATCAGGGCGAGCAGAAGCTGAAAAAGACCGCCGCCGGCATGCCGCCCCTGCAGCTGACCGAAAATCCCGACATCCTGGCCACGATCGCACGATTGCAGGACCGGCGGCCGAAACTCGTGATCGGATTCGCCGCCGAAACCGAACACCTGATCGACAATGCCAGGGCCAAGCTTGTGCGCAAGGGCTGCGACTGGATCGTCGCCAATGACGTCTCGGCGGCGTCAGGGGTGATGGGCGGCTACCGCAACACGGTCCACCTGCTGACCAGGGATGCGGATACGCCTGACGCAGATATCCATATCGAATCCTGGCCGGCGATGAGCAAAGAGCAGGTCGCCGGCGCGCTGGTGGCGCGCATCGCCAAGATCTGCATCCAACAGTCCTGATCGACAGGCGGGGGAGAAGCCATCTTGAGCGCCATCATCACGGTCGAGATCCGGCAATTGCCGCATGGCGAGGGCCTGGCGTTGCCGGCGTACCAGAGCGCGCACGCCGCGGGACTGGACCTGCTGGCCGCGGTCCCGCAGGAATCGCCCGTGATCCTGGCGCCCGGACAGTACACGCTGGTGCCCACCGGGCTGACCATCGCGCTGCCTCCCGGCCATGAGGCGCAGGTCCGCCCGCGCTCCGGCCTCGCCTTCAAGCACGGCGTCACCGTGCTGAACGCCCCGGGCACGGTGGACGCGGATTATCGCGGCGAGATCGGCGTGCTGCTGATCAACCACGGCGCGGTGCCGTTCCCGATCCGGCGCGGAGAGCGCATCGCACAGCTGGTGATCGCCGCGGTGGTGCGGGCGGAACTCGTTGCCGCCGCATCGCTGTCCGAGACCGATCGCGGCAGCGGCGGTTTCGGTTCGACCGGGCGCTAATTCGCATCGACTGCGGATTCATTTTCGCGAAAATCATGCCGATCAAGTTTAATACCGCATTTTTTCGCGATGCGGTTTGCGTTCACGGTTCGGACTCTTACCGGCCGACTCCGGTTGGGGATATTGTCACTCGATTCGCGAACGGCCGTCTGGAGCGTGATCCGCAAAGTGAAACCCGGTTCCGTGTCCGCGCGCTCTGAAATTGTTCAAAGGGCGTATGACAGTTAGCGTCGGACCGCTGTCACTTTGGCAAATCAAGCGCCAGTCGCCGGGCGTAAAGTCGTGCGGTTTGGGGCAAACCATGTCGGGCGTGATCGCGTCGATGCGTCGGACTCTGCTGTCGTGCACCTCCCTGGCGCGCGACGGCCTGACGGCTTTCGGCATCGCCGCGACCCTGTCGAGCACACCGGCGCAGGCCGGCGAGCCGGCTCTGTTCGATGCCATATCGAGCTTCCTCGACCTCAACCGCCAGGAAATCGCCGTGCTGGCGACCGCATTGGCGCTGCTCGGCTTTTCGGTGGTGGCGGCGATCCTGTTGATGCGCACCCGGCTGCGCGCGGTGCGAAACGAGGCGCGGCTGCGTTCCGATATTCAAGGCCTGCAATTCGAGGCCGACCGTTTCCGCGCCCTGCTGTTCGCCGAGCCGCAGATCCTGATATCCTGGGCGGCAGGCGACGATCGACCGCAGATCAGCGGCGACATCTCGCTCTTGATGTCGCAGGATTCCCAGCATCATTCGCCCCAGCGCATCCTGGCCTTCGGCAGCTGGCTGCCGCCGGAACCGGCGCTGCAGATGGATCACGCGGTCGATGCCCTGCGCGAGGCCGGCGAGGGCTTCCTGCTCAATCTCACCACCTCGAACGGACACGCCTTCGAGGCCATGGGCCGCGCCATCGGCGGCCAGGCCATCGTGCGGATCCGCGAACTCAGCGGGTTGCGCCGCGAACTCGCTGAAACCAACCTCCGGCATCAGGCGCTGCTGGAGGAAACCGAGATGCTGCGCGGCTTCGCCGCCGCGGCGCCCTGGCCGATCTGGGCCAGGCGCGGCAAGGGCGGCCTCAGCTATGCCAACGCCGCCTATGCGCGGGCGACCGAGGCGGCCAGCGTCGCCGACGCGATCGATCGCGACCTTGGGCTGCTCGACAGCGGCAGCCGCAGCGACATGGAACGCGCCCTGAAGGAGCAGGCGGCCTTTACCGCGCGGCTGCCGATCGTGGTCGGCGGCGAGCGGCGCATCTACGACGTTTATGCACGCAATGTCGGCGGCGGCAGCACCGGCATCGCCATCGACGCCAGCGAGGCCGCGGCGCTGGGCGCCGCGCTGGTGCGGATGGCCGAGGCGCATCGCCGCACCCTCGATCAGCTGTCCTCCGGTGTCGCGGTGTTCGACGGCCAGCGGCGGCTGGCCTTCTACAACGATTCCTATCGCCGGCTGTGGGACCTCGACCGCGCGTTTCTCGACAACAATCCCGACGATTCCAGCGTGCTCGACCGGCTGCGCGCCGCGCGCAAACTGCCCGAGCAGCCGGACTTCCGGGCCTGGAAGGCGAGGCTGCACGAGGCCTATCGCGCGGTCGAACCCGAAAAGGACACCTGGTATCTGCCCGACGGCCGCGCCGTGAGCGTGGTCACCACGCCGAATCCGGAAGGCGGCGTCACCTATCTGTTCGACGACGTGACCGAGAGCCTCGAGCTGGCGCGGCGCTTCGACGGCCTGATCCGGGTGCAGCGCGAGACACTCGACAATCTCGGCGAAGCCGTCGCGGTGTTCGGCAGCAACGGCCGCGCGCAATTGTTCAATCCGGCGTTCGCCAGGATGTGGAAGCTGTCGCCGGCGGCGCTGCAGGAGCAGCCGCATATCGAGACCGTGGAAGCCTGGTGCCGTCCGCTGTTCGATGATTCAGCCGTCTGGCGGACGCTGCGCGAGGCCATTACCGCGATCGAGAACCGGGTCGAGGTGCCGCTGAAGCTGGAGCGCAAGGACGGCAGCGTGCTCGACTGCATGACCATGCCGCTGCCCGACGGCGCCACCATGCTGACGTTCCAGGACATCACCGATACCGAAAACGTCGAACGGGCGCTGCGCGAGCGCAACGAGGCGCTGGAGACCGCCGACCAGATGAAGGTCGATTTCGTCCACCACGTGTCCTACGAACTGCGCTCGCCGCTGACCACCATCATCGGCTTTGCGCACTTCCTGAGCGACCCGGTCACCGGTCCCCTGATGCCGAAGCAGGCCGAATATCTCGGCTACATCACCGCCTCGACCAACGCGCTGCTCGCCATCATCAACAACATCCTCGATCTCGCCACCATCGACGCCGGCGCGATGTCGCTCAATCTCGGCTCGATCGACATCCGCAAGACCATCGAGGCCGCGGCCGAGGGCATCCAGGACCGGCTGGCGACCGACCGCATCGACCTCAAGATCGACGTCGACGCCAATATCGGCAGTTTCGTCGGCGATGAGCGGCGCGTGGTGCAGGTTTTGTACAACCTGCTGGCCAATGCCGTCGGATTTTCGCCGCAGGACGCCAGCATCGGCCTGAGCGCCAGGCGAACCGACCACAGCGTGATTTTCAGCGTCACCGATTCCGGTCCGGGCATTCCGCCCGACGTCAAGGACAAGGTGTTCGACTGGTTCGAGAGCCATTCCAACGGATCGCGGCACCGCGGAGCCGGCCTCGGCCTGTCGCTGGTGCGCTCCTTTGTCGAACTGCACGGAGGCAAGGTGCGCGTCGATTCGATCGTCGGCAGGGGCACGACCGTGACCTGCGACTTCCCGATCGATCAGGCCGCGCATCGCAACGCCGCGGAATGACCGATCCCACGACATTCTCGCTGACGCTATCCGACGAGACGGCCACCGCGCAGCTGATGGCCGACCTGGCGCTGCTGATCGGCCCCGGCGACCTCATCACCCTTTCCGGCGAGCTCGGCGCCGGCAAGACGGCCGCCGCCCGGGCCATGATCCGCTATCTCGCCGGCGACGACGCGCTCGAAGTTCCCAGCCCCACCTTCACCCTGGCGCAAACCTACGACCTGCCGGCATTTCCGCTGCTTCACGCCGATCTTTACCGCATCGGCGACGCCTCCGAACTGGAGGAAATCGGCCTGTCGCCGTTGCCCGAGGGCACCGTGGCGCTGATCGAATGGCCGGAGCGCGCCGCCGGCGCGCTGCCGGCCGACCGCATCGACATCGCGCTGGAGCATCGTCCGGAACTGGGATCGACCGCCCGCGCCGCCGTCATCACCGGGCATGGCAAGGCCGCCGCGCAAGTCGCGCGGCTGCAGGCCCTTCGGCAGTTTCTCACCGCCACCGGCTATGCCGACGCCAGCCGGCGGCGCATGGCCGGCGACGCCTCGACGCGATCCTATGCGCGGCTTGGGCGCGACGACGGGATCGTCATCCTGATGAACTCGCCGCGGCGCCCCGACGGGCCGCCGATCTATGACGGCAAGTCCTACAGTGCCGCGGTGCATCTGGCCGAAGACGTCAGGCCGTTTGTCGCGATCGCCAACGGCCTGCGCCAGCGTGGATTTTCCGCACCCGTCATTCATCATGCGGACCTCGATGCCGGGTTCCTGATCACCGAGGATTTCGGCAACGCCGGCTTCGTCGAAGGCGATCCGCCGCGGCCGATCGCGGAACGCTACCAGGCGGCGACCGACATGCTGGCGGCGCTGCACCGCGAGCCGCTGCCGAAGGTTCTGCCGCTGACGGCGCAGACCAGCTACACCGTGCCCGCCTTCGACACCGACGCATTGCTGGTCGAGGTCGGATTGATGCTCGAATGGTATCTGCCGGACCGCGGCATCGAGCCGACCGACAGCCAGCGCGTCGAATTCGTCGCCATGTGGCGCGATTTGCTGCGCAAGCCCGCCGCCGCCGCCAGGACCTGGGTGCTGCGCGATTTTCACTCGCCCAATCTGATCTGGCTCGATGCGCGGCCCGGCACGGCGAAAGTGGGCATCATCGATTTCCAGGACGCCGTGCTCGGCCCGGCCGCCTATGATCTGGTGTCGCTCCTGCAGGATGCGCGGATCGACGTTCCCGAGCAGCTCGAGCTGGCGCTGCTGACGCGCTACATCAAGGCGCGGCGCGCCGACGACGACAGCTTCGATGCGGTCGAATTCGCCGAGCTCTATGCCATCATGTCGGCGCAGCGCAATACCAGGCTGCTCGGTACCTTTGCCAGGCTCAACCGCCGCGACGGCAAGCCGCAATACCTGCGCCATCAGCCGCGAATCTGGACCTATCTCAACCGTTCGCTGGCGCACCCGGGGCTGGCGCCACTTCGGCAATGGTATGCCGGCAAGGTTCCCGCGCCGGTCCCCCGGTTTACCTCTTGTTAGCCAGCCGCCGTCTAATCTGCGCCGGACCTCGCCTTCGCGTGCGGGGGCGACTGCTTGAGGGCGGAGTCAACCATGGTGGCCGAGCGACGCAAGGGCGAGCGCGTCATTTTCGAGCGCGGCATTGCCGCTCACATGATGGGCATCGACGGCACCTGGCGGCGAAATTGCACCATGGAAGATGTCTCGGAGATCGGCGCGAAGCTCACGGTCGAAGGCTCCGTCGAGGGGCTGCATCTGAAGGAATTCTTTCTGCTGCTGTCCTCCACCGGCCTCGCCTATCGCCGCTGCGAACTGTCCTGGGTCAATGGCGACCAGATCGGCGTCAGTTTCCTCAAGCAGGGCGACAAGAAAAAGAAGTCGGCACGGCGCGGTTCGCCGGAGGACGCGGAAGTCTGAACAGAACCCTTGTTGCAGGACCCGCCTTCCGAAAATGCCGGCGGAGCTCTGCAACGCGGCGCGGGTCGTACAATCGTCATATCGGACGGTTAAGTCGAAACGATCGATGCGCGACGCTGATCGCCGTGCTACGATCCGTCCTGATTTGGCCAGTTGGCGCGTACTCCACCGCAGATGATTCCAAGCAATCGGCGCGAGCCTGAGCGCAATAAACCGCCGCCACAACCATCCGAGAATTTCCGACATGTCCGTCACCCCCACCAAAGCCATGGTCCTTGCCGCCGGCCTTGGCGTGCGCATGCGTCCCCTGACCGACCGGATGCCCAAGCCGCTGGTACAGGTCGCCGGCCGCGCGCTGCTCGATCATGTGCTCGACAAGCTCGCCGACGCCGGCGTCGCCGAAGCCGTCGTCAATGTGCATTACCTGCCCGACCAGATCATCGATCACGTGACGTCGCGCACGCGGCCCCGCGTCATCATCTCGGATGAGCGCGACCAGGTGCTCGGCACCGGCGGCGGCGTCGTCAAGGCGCTGCCCATGCTGGGCGATGCGCCGTTCTTTCATGTCAATGCCGACACCCTGTGGATCGACGGCGTGCGGCCCAATCTGGCGCGGCTGGCCGAAACCTTCGACCCGGCGCGGATGGACGTCCTGCTGCTGATGGCGCCGACCACCAGCAGCATCGGCTATGGCGGGCGCGGCGATTACGCCATGCTGCCGGACGGCGCGCTGCGCAAGCGCCGGGAACACCAGGTCGTCCCCTTCGTCTATGCCGGCGCCGCGATCATCTCGCCGTCGCTGTTCGCCGATGCGCCAAGGGGTGAATTCCCGCTGACCCGGATGTTCGATGCCGCCAACGAGCGGGAGCGGCTGTTCGGGCTGCGGCTGGACGGCGTCTGGATGCATGTCGGCACCCCCGAGGCGGTTCAGGCCGCGGAAGAGGCTTTTCTCGCCAGCGTCGCGTGATTTCGCGGTGATTCCGGGGCATCCGAAAAATGATTCACCGATGCGCAATTGCACATCGCTGAATCCCGAGATTCCGTGTTCGCGGCCTGGACGCGGCCCGGCATGACTGAGCCGCAATAGCCGACTCCCTCCCGCCACCGCGCATGCCATGATACGACCTGATCGCGAATCAGGAATCCCATGCGCGTTTTCAGCGTTCCCGTCTCCGTGCCGTTTCTGCGCACCGTCATTGCGGCGCTGCTCGACGGCAAATTGACCGAAGGCCCAGACCTGCGCGCCGATCCGGCGCGGCTGGCGCAGGCCACGCTGTATCTGCCGACCCGGCGCGCCGGACGGATGGCGCGGGAAGTCTTTCTGGATGAATTGCAGGCCGACGCCGCGCTGCTGCCGCGCATCGTCGCGCTCGGCGACATCGACGAAGACGAACTGGCTTTCGCGGAAGAGGCCGAGCCGTTCGGCGGCGCGGCGGCGCTGGAACTGGCGCCGAAACTGCGGGAGATCGACCGCCGGCTGACGCTGGCCAGACTGGTTGCAGCCTGGGCAAAAAGCCCGGTATCGGCCCCGCTGGTGGTCGGCGGCCCGGCCTCGACCCTGGCGCTGGCCGGTGATCTGGCGCGGCTGATGGACGACATGGTCACCCGCGGCGTCGGCTGGGAGGCGCTCGACGGCCTGGTGCCGGACCAGCTGGACAAATATTGGCAGCACTCGCTCGAATTCCTACAGATCGCGCGCCAGGCATGGCCGGCTCACCTCGAGGAAATTCAGAAGATCGAGCCGGCGGCGCGGCGCGACCGGCTGATCGAGGCGGA
>Ga0302142_1000808_pt1 | contig 10066 bp, 8 predicted proteins | sample I_Bog_E1_3_FD_198557 | JGI IMG/M metagenome (GOLD analysis project Ga0302142, IMG submission 198557) | Peat permafrost microbial communities from Stordalen Mire near Abisko, Sweden - I_Bog_E1_3 | ecosystem: Environmental > Terrestrial > Soil > Wetlands > Peat | place: Sweden: Abisko, Stordalen...
GACCGGACGATCGCGGCGCTGGGGCTGGACCTCCGCCTCCACACCAACCCGGACGGCCTGCGGCAGAACATCAATCCGTTCGACCACGACAGTGCGCTGTACACGCAGGTCATGAAGACCGATGCGCTGAAGCAGGCGCTGACGGACGGAAAATACGATTACGCGATCGGCGGAGCCCGCCGCGACGAAGAGCGCTCCCGCGCCAAGGAACGCGTGTTCTCGGTGCGCGGCCCGGGTCATAGCTGGGACCCCAAGCGGCAGCGGCCGGAGCTGTGGAACCTGTATAACGGCCAGCTCGCGCCGGGCGAGACGATCCGTGTCTTTCCGCTGTCGAACTGGACCGAGATCGACGTCTGGACCTATATCCAGGCGGAGGGCATCGAGGTCGTGCCGCTGTATTTCGCCGCCGAGCGGCCGACGGTGGAACGCGAAGGCCAGATCATCGTGGTCGATGACGGGCGGATGCGGTTCCGCCCCGGCGAGACGCCGGTGATGCGCATGGTCCGGTTTCGTTCGCTCGGCTGTTACCCGCTCTCCGCCGCCGTGCTGTCGGAGGCGGCCACCATCGAGGACATCATCGAGGAGATGCGGACCACCCACGTATCCGAGCGCGCCGGGCGGCTGATCGACCAGGACCAGGACGCCTCGATGGAGAAAAAGAAGCGCGAGGGATATTTCTGATGCCCGAATCCCTTCTGCGCGTGCTCGCCTGCGGCAGCGTCGATGACGGCAAATCGACCCTGATCGGCCGGCTGCTGTTCGAGTGCGGCACCATCCCGGATGACGTGATGGAGGCGCTGGAGCGCGATTCCCGCCGCATCGGCCGCGGCGGGCGGATCGACTATTCGCTGCTGGTGGACGGGCTGGCCGCCGAGCGCGAGCAGGGGGTCACCATCGACCTCGCCTATCGCTTCTTCGAAACCCCGAACCGCCGCTTCATCCTGGCCGACGCGCCCGGACACCAGCAATACACGCGCAACATGGTCACCGGGGCCTCGCGGGCCGATCTCGCGATCCTGCTGGTGGACGCGCGCAATGGCCTGCTCGTGCAGACCCACCGCCATGCGGCGATCGCCTCGATGCTCGGCATCCGCCAGCTCGTGCTGGCGGTGAACAAGATGGACATGGTCGGATTCGGCCAGGCCGTGTTCGATTCCATCGTCCGCGACTTCGCGGCGCTGCGCGACCGGCTGGGCGAGCTGGCCGTCACCGCGATCCCTGTGGTCGCGCGCGACGGGGACAACGTCACGCAGCCGAGCAACCGGATGCCGTGGTACACGGGGCCGACCTTGCTCGATGCGCTGGACGCGGCGCCGGCGTCGGTTGCCGGGGTGGACCGCGCCTTTCGGCTGCCGGTGCAGCTCGTCACCCGGCCCGATCAAACCTTCCGCGGCTACGCCGGCACCGTCGCCGCCGGCACCATCCGGCCGGGCGATGCGCTGGTGAACGCCGCCTCCCGCACCGAGGCGCGGGTCGCGCGCATCGTCACCATGGACGGCGACCTGGATGCGGCGGCCGAGGGCCAGGCGGTCACGCTGGTGCTCGACCGGGAGATCGACGTCTCGCGCGGCGACGTGCTGGCGACGGGCACGCCTCCGGTGCTGACCGACCGGATCGAGGCCTGGGTGGTCTGGATGGACGAGACGCCGCTGATCCGCGGCCGCGCCTACACCCTTATGCTTGGTACCCGGCTCGTCACCGCGACGATCGCCGACATCACGAACCGGCTGGACATCGAAACGCTGTCCGAGATCGAGGTCCGCGAGCTGCAGTTGAACGAGATCGGCCGGGTGTCGATCGTGCTGTCACAGCCCGTGCTATGCGAGCCCTACGCCGACAGCCGGACGCTGGGCGGGTTTATCCTGATCGACCGGCTGACGCGCGGCACCGCCGGCGCCGGCATGGTAAACACGCTGCGCGGCGTGCGCAGCGACGTCTACTGGCACCATCTGGACGTCGACCGGAAGGCGCGGGCCGCACTGAAGAGTCAGCAGCCGGCGGTGCTGTGGTTCACAGGGCTGTCGGGCGCGGGCAAATCCACCATCGCCAACCTGGTCGAAAAGGCGCTGCACGCGCAGGGCAGTCACACCATGACCCTGGACGGCGACAATGTGCGCCATGGGCTCAACCGCGACCTTGGCTTTTCCGAGGCGGACCGGGTGGAGAACATCCGCCGGGTCGCCGAGGTGGCGAAACTGTTCGTGGAGGCGGGGCTGATCGTGATCGTCTCCTTCATCTCGCCCTATCGCACCGACCGCCAATTGGCGCGAGAATCCGTCGCGGACAGCCAGTTCATCGAGGTGTTCGTCGATACGCCGGTGGACGAGTGCCGCCGGCGCGACCCCAAGGGCCTGTATGAGCGCGCCGACCGCGGCGAACTGCGCAGTTTCACCGGGGTCGATGCGCCGTACGAGGCGCCGCTGGCGCCGGAAATCCGTCTGCGGACGCTGGAAGCCACACCCGAGGCGCTGGCACAGCAAGTCGTGGATGAGCTGCGCCGCCGCGGCATCACGGGCTGAGAGGCAGCGCGCGGCAACGTCGTCGTTGCGCGGCAATGGTTCGGCGGTGCGGCTTGCCGGCTGTCTTCAGGGCGCTCATACGGCGCCATACAGGGCTCCAGCGGAAGGCGGCGGTGTCCCATCATTTCTTCGGGTCGTCGTCGAACAGGATGCGGTTTGCCGCACCGTCCATATCGTCGTATTGGCCGGAGCGCAGCGACCACAGGAACAGCGCGAGGCCCCCGGCTCCGAGGCCCAGGCTCAGCAGCATCAAATACAGGATGGACGTCATCAGCGTGACCTCGCCCGCAGCCGGAAGCTGTTGGCCATGACCAGCAGCGAAGAACTCGACATCGCGGCCGCGGCCAGCCACGGCGTGACCAGGCCCGCCACCGCCAGCGGCACCATCAGAGCGTTATAGCCGATCGACAGACACAGGTTCTGCCGCATCACCGTGCGTGCCCGCCGTGCCGTTTCGATCAGTGCCGTCACCGGGCCGAGCCGGCTGCCCTGGAACACCACGTCGGCGACGGTCTGGCTGACATCCGCCGCGGAAGCCGGCGAGGCCGAGACGCTCGCCGCGGCCAGCGAGGGCGCATCGTTCAGCCCGTCGCCGACCATGAGAACTTTCCGGCCCCCGGCGACCAGCGCCTCGACGGCCGCGACCTTCGCCACCGGAGAGCGCGCCGCTTCCCAGTCGGCGATGCCGACGTCGGCAGCGACGCGTGCAACCGAATCGGGCCTGTCGCCGGACACCAGCCGCACCGTCAGCCGCATGGCGGCAAGGCGGGCCACCACCGCCGCCGCATCGGCGCGCAGCGTCTCATCGAAGGAAAACCGCACCCCGGGAACACCCGGCCGCGCCAGCCACAACTCGGGCATCGCCGCGGCCGGAGCGCCGGCATCGCCGCAGAAGGCGCGGCTGCCGAGCCGGATCTCGCCCGCCGCGGTCGTCAGCGACAGCCCCTCGCCGGGATGCTCGACCACGTCCTCGGCGGCCGGCACCGGCCCCGCCGCGGAGCATAGCGAGCGCGCCAGCGGATGCCGGCTGCTCGCCGCGAGCGATGCCGCCACGCGCAATGCCGCCGCATCAGGCGCGCCCTGCAATCCCAGGACGGGCTCGGTCAGCGTGCCGGTCTTGTCGAACACGACGGTGTCCACCTCGGCAAGACGCTCCAGCGCGGTGGCCGATTTCAGCAAAATGCCGGACTGGAACAGCCGCGAGGTGGCGATCACCTGAACCGCCGGCACGGCCAGCGCCAGCGCGCAGGGGCAGGTGATGATCAGCACCGACGCCGCGGTCAGCAGCGACGCCTCCAGCGATGCCCCCCAGGCGAAATACCAGAACAGGAAGGTTGCCAGCGCGCAGACATGCACCGCCGGCGCGTAGCGGCGGGCCACCCGGTCGGCGAGCACGACGAATCGGCTCCGCTGCGCCTCGGCGGCGTCGATCAGCCGCACGCACTCGGCGAGCAGCGTCGCGTTGCCGGTGGCCACGGCGCGCACGGTCAGCGGGGCGCCAAGGTTCAGCGTGCCGGCGAACACCTGCGTCCCAGGCGCGGCTGGCATCGGCAGGCTCTCGCCGGTGACCATGCTCGCGTCCAGCGAAGATACCCCCCGCTCCACCGTGCCATCGACCCCGATCCGCTCGCCGAGCCCGACCAGTACGACATCGCCCGGCGCCACCGCCTGCTGGCCGCGCCGGACGGTCGAGCCATCGGGCTGCAGCACCGCGACATCGGTGGCGTGCAGCGTCAGCAACTGCTCGGCGGTGGCCCGCGCCTGGCCGCGCGCGCGGTGATCCAGCACGCGGCCGATCAGCAGGAAGAACAGCAGTGCGACGGCGGAGTCGAAATAGGCGTGCGCGCCGCCGGCAATCGTCTCCGCCAGGCTCATGCCGGTGACCAGCACCACGCCGATGCTGATCGGCACATCCATGTTGGTGCGCCCCTGGCGCAGCGCGGCGACGGCCGAGGCGAAGAACGGCCATCCGGCATAGGCGATCGCCGGCATGGCAATCAGCGCGGAGACCCAGTGCAGCATGTCGCGCGTCGCCGGCCCCATCCCGCCGGACCAGATGCCGATCGACAGGAACATCACGTTGCCCGCGGCGAAGCCGGCCACCGCCAGCCCGCGCAACAGCCGCCGCCCGGTCGCATCCTGGGCCGCGGTCAGCGCGCCAACGGTGAACGGCACCAGCCGGTAACCGAGCCGCTCGATCCCTGCGACGAGCGCACTGCCGTCCTCAGCGGCACCGCGCCAGACCAGCTTGAGCCGCCGCGTGGTCATATTGACGCGGCCCTGCGCCACGGTGGGCTCGCGGGCGAGCACGGATTCGATCAGCCAGACGCAGGCGCCGCATTGCAGCCCGTCGATCGCCAGCGACAGTTCGTGCAGCCCGTCAGGGCGGGTGGTGACGCTGCGGGTCAGGTCCCAACGCTCGGCCGGTTCGGGGCGAGGCGCACGCAGGGCGGCATCCAGCACCCGCCGCTCATAGTAGCGACCGAGGCCGAGCCCCTGGATCATCTCGAAGGCGGCGGCGCAGCCGGGGCAGCAAAAGCGCCGTCCGGGGGCTGTCGGCAGGCCGCAATGGATGCAGGTGGCGTCGGGCGCAGCCGCCACGCTCTTGATGGAAAAACCGCCCGCGGCAGTGACGCTCACCTTGTGACCACGCGGCGCGTAGCCGCGAATGAACCCCCATTGGCGCGTGCGATGATCGAAAGATCCCACTGGCCGGCATCGATCAGCGGCATCTCGGCCATGTAGCGCCCCTGCCCTGCCTCATGGAACGGCAGCGCCGTGGTTTGGGGCGGCCCGACCGGCCGCTGGGCCTGGGCCTCGATCGTCGCACCGGCGATCGGCGTGCCGCCGGCATCGACCAGCCGAACCACCGGATGGCGGGACTCGTCAGTCCCCACGGCCAGCGTCCAGCCGAGCGCGGCCTGCTTCTCCGCCGCCGCCAGCACCTGAGCGTAGCTGTTGCTCATGGCGAAACCGTCATTCTCGGTCTGCCCGGGGAAGGTTTTCAACGCCGAGACGACCAGCCCGGCGTTCACCGCGAACACGAACGCCATGCAGCCGGCCAAGGCCCAGGGGAACCAGCGCCAGCCGGACCGTCTCGGCGCCGGCACGCGATCGGGATGCCGAGGCGGAATTGCCTGGATGAAGCTCATTGAAATTGGCTCCTCGGGTAAAGCCTCGCGTCAGTCCTTGCCGCCGCTATAGGTCGGAGGCCCCATGAAAACGGATCGGTAGGCCGCCTGCTCGCCCGAGTTCGTGTTGCGCAAGGTGAAGTCAACAGGCTGCGAGCCATTGTCCAGTTTGGTCGGCCGCCCGGTCACCAGCACACGGAACGTGCCCTCCGAATCCGCCGCCACAGGCAGGGTCAGCTCATCGCCCGGCGCGGCACTCGCTTCGGCCACCGCCATGGTCTCGCCCGGCAGGCCGGTCACGCGAAGCTGGAAGGTCGCTGGCTCCGCCGTCTTGTTCAACACCTTCACCGTGTAGCCGTTGCGCAGGCTGCCATCGGCCAGCGGCACGAACAGCGGCGCGCGATCGCGCAACACGGATAGCCCGATCTGCGCGCGCGTGGCGAGCGCCGTGCCCATCGCAATCATCGCGGCCACCAGCACGCCCGCGTAGATCAGGGTGCGCGCACGAACCAGGCGCAGCTTTTCGTGCCGGCCTTGCGCTTTCGCCGCCTGGTCGGCCAGCGTGCCCCAGGTGATCAGCCAGGTCGGGCGATGCAGCTTCGCCATCACGTGGTTGCAGGCGTCGATGCACAGGCCGCAGTTGATGCATTCGAGCTGGATGCCATCGCGGATGTCGATGCCGGTGGGGCAGACGGTCACGCAGGCGTCGCAATCGACGCAGTCACCGGCCTTTGCCCCGTCCTCGCCCCCGACGCGCTTGCCGCTGGTGCGCGGCTCTCCACGCCATCCTTGATAGGTGACGGTGTAGGTCTGCTCGTCCAGCATCGCCGCCTGGAAGCGCGGCCACGGGCACATGTAGGTGCACACCTGCTCGCGCGCCCAGCCGGCCAGCAGGTAGGTGGTGAAGGTAAAAATGCCGGTAAACAGATAGACCGCGCTCGGGGCTTCGCCGCGCCAGAACTGCATCGTCACCGTCGGCGCATCGACGTAGTACATGATCCACGCGCCGCCGGTCCAAAACGCGATGCCGAGCCAGACCGCGTGTTTCAAGCCCTTCCGCCACACGTTCCCCAACGCGAGTGGTGACGCATCGCGCTTCATGCGCTCATTGCGGTCGCCTTCGATCCGCCGCTCGATCCACATGAACAGGTCGGTCCACACGGTCTGCGGACAGGCGTAGCCGCACCACACGCGGCCAACCAGGCTGGTTACAAGGAACAGGGTGACCGCGGCCATAATCAGCAGGCCGGTCAGGTAGACGATGTCCTGCGGCCAGAGCTCCAGGTTGAAAAAGTAGAACCGCCGATGAGGGAAATCGAGCAGCACAGCCTGGTTTGGCACGCCCGCCCCGCGGTCCCAGCGCAGCCAGGGCAGCAGGTAGTAGACGCTCAGGCAGAACACCAGGATGGCCCATTTGAAGCGACGGATCGGGCCTTGCACCGCCTTTGCGTAGACCCGCACTCGGTTCGCGTAGAGGTTGCCGCCGACCTGCTCCATCTGAAGCTGAAGCTGGCGATCCGCCTTGCTGATGCGGGACATCTTACGCTTGTCCTCCTTGTGCCTCCCCAGGGAACTTCCCCGGGGCGCTTCCCCGGGTCCCGGCGCGGGGTTATTCGCCCCCGCCGAGCGCATGGACGTACAGCGCCACCGCCTTGATCTGCGCCGTATCCAGCCGCGCGTTCCAGTTCGGCATGACGCCCATCCGCGGGTCGGTGACCTGCGCCACCACGGTCTCGCGCGCATCGCCATACAAATGAACCCGCGAAGCGAGTCGCGGCGCGCCGATCGTGCGGTTGCCCTGGCCTTCAGCGCCGTGACAGACGGCGCAGTTGGCGGCAAAGATTGCCTTGCCGGCGGACACGTCCTTTCCGTCCTCGCCCTTGCCGTACAGCGTCATCACGTAGTCGGCGACCTGTTGGATTTGCTCCGGCTTCAGAATGCCAAAGGCGCCGAACCGGAGCATCTGGCTGCTGCGCGCCTTGGCGTCGCCGCTGCGAATGCCATAGGTGATGGTCTGCTGCAGCGCCGGCAAGGTGCCGCCCCAAATCCAGGCGCCGGCGGCCAGCGCCGGGAAGCCCGGTTGCCCGCCGCCGCCCGCGCCGTGGCAGGGCTGGCAGTTGTCAGCGAAGATGATGCGGCCGGCGGCCATCGCCACCGCCATGAGCTGCGGGTCCTTGCGGATATCGTCGAACGAGGCCGCCGCGATCTGGTTCATCGCCTCGGCGCGCTGCGCCTGCACATCCGCCACCGCCCGGTCTACCGCCGTGCGCTGCGAGTAGCCGAGCAGCCCGGGGAAGTAGCCGGTGATGCCGGGAAACGACGGGTACAGCAGACACTGGATCGCCGCGATCACGATGCAGGCGGCGAAGACGATGACCCACCAGTTCGGCAGCGGCGTGTTCAGCTCCTTCACACCGTCCCAGTCATGACCGGTCGTGTCGCGGCCGGAGACGATGTCTTTCTCGATCTTTGTCGGCACGGCTTCGTCTCCTCAGCGATCGTCTTCGAGCGGGATCAGCGCATTCCGCTCGATACGGGCCTTGCGGCCGGGCCAGTAGGTCGTGACCACGATCAGGATGAACACGCCGCCGACCACGACGATCGAGTGCTGCATCATCCACACCATGACATCCATGACGCCCATGGGTCGGCCCCCGCTACTGCTGCAGCTTCTCGGCGCTGGTGTCGGCGAAATCGACCATGGTGCCGAGCACCTGCAGATAGGCTACCAGCGCGTCCATCTCGGTCGGGCCGCTCGGGCCGCCGGGCACGGTATTGGCCTTGGGATAGCGCGCCAGCAGAGGCGCCGCGCTGGCCCGTGGATTGGCCTGCGCCAGCAGGTCAGCCTTGGCGTTGGCGAGATCGTCGTCCGTGTAGGGCACGCCCACCATCCGGTTGACGCGCATGCGCGCCTCGATGTCGTCGGTGCGCAGCGGTGTTTGCGCCAGGAAGGCATAGCGCGGCATCAGCGATTCCGGAACCAACGACTGCGGGTAGGTCAGATGCGCGTAGTGCCAGGCGTTGGAGTATTTGCCGCCGACCCGCGCCAGGTCCGGACCGATGCGCTTCGATCCCCACTGGAACGGGTGGTCATACATGCTCTAGGCGGCCAGCGAGTAGTGGCCGTAGCGCTCCACCTCGTCGCGCAGCGCGCGGATCTGCTGGGAATGACAGAGGTAGCAGCCTTCCCGCACGTAGATGTCGCGGCCGCGCAACTCCAGCGGCGAATAGGGGCGGACGCCCTTCACGTGCTCCACCGTGCTCTCGATGGTGAACAGCGGCACGGCCTCCACGATCCCGCCGATTGCCACGGTCAGGATGGTGAGCACCACCAGCAGGAAGGTGTTCTTCTCGATGTTTTCTTGACGGAACCACATGACGGCTTACTCCCCCGCCACGGCGATGCCGGCCGGCAGGATCGCGGGCACCGCAGTCTTCGGGCTGCGCACGGTGCGAACCAGGTTGTAGACCATGATCAGTGCGCCGGTCAGGAACAGCACGCCGCCCAGCATCCGGATCACATAGTACGGATGCACCGCGACCACGGATTCAGCGAACGAGTATTGCAGGAAACCGAATTTGTCATAGGCGCGCCACATCAGCCCTTGCATGATGCCGGCCACCCACATCGAGGAGATGTAGCAGACGATGCCGAGCGTCGCGATCCAGTAGTGCCATGCCGCCAGCTTGGTGGAGTACAGCCCGGTCCGCTTCCACAGCACCGGCACCAGGTAGTACATCGCGCCGAAGGTGATGAACGCCACCCAGCCGAGCGCGCCGGAGTGCACGTGGCCGACCGTCCAGTCGGTGTAGTGGCTGAGCGCGTTCACATCGCGGATCGCCATCACCGGGCCTTCGAAAGTGGACATGCCGTAGAACCCGACAGCGGTCACCGAGAAGCGCAGGCCGGGGTCGGTACGCAGCTTGTCCCACGCGCCCGACAGCGTCATCAGGCCATTGATCATGCCGCCCCAGGACGGCATCCACAGCATGATCGAGAACGCCATGCCGAGCGTCTGCGTCCAGTCCGGCAGCGCGGTCCAGTGCAGGTGATGCGGGCCGGCCCAGATGTACAGGAAGATCAGCGACCAGAAATGTACCACCGACAGGCGGTAGGAGTAGACCGGCCGGTTCGCCGCCTTCGGGATGAAGTAGTACATCATCCCGAGGAAGCCGGCGGTCAGGAAGAAGCCCACCGCGTTGTGGCCGTACCACCATTGGATCAGCGCGTTCTGCACGCCGCCGGCGACCGGATAGCTCTTGGCGCCGAACACCGAGACCGGGATCGCGATGTTATTGCCGATATGCAGGATCGCGACGGTCAGGATGAACGCAATGTAGAACCAGTTGGCGACGTAGATGTGCGGTTCCTGGCGCTTCACCACGGTGCCGATGAACACCACCGCGTAGCAGACC
>Ga0302142_1000817_pt1 | contig 10001 bp, 9 predicted proteins | sample I_Bog_E1_3_FD_198557 | JGI IMG/M metagenome (GOLD analysis project Ga0302142, IMG submission 198557) | Peat permafrost microbial communities from Stordalen Mire near Abisko, Sweden - I_Bog_E1_3 | ecosystem: Environmental > Terrestrial > Soil > Wetlands > Peat | place: Sweden: Abisko, Stordalen...
CTCCGCGAGTTACAGGCCGGTCTTGACGATGAACCCGCGCCCGTCACAGACGCTGCAGACGACCGAGAGTGACTCCAAGAGCCCCTCATTGACGCGCTTGCGGGTCATTTCGACCAACCCCAGCTCGGAGATGTCAAAGACCTGGGTGCGGGTCTTGTCGCGCGAGAGCGCCTGGCGCAACGCCGAGGCGACCGCCTCACGGTTGACCTTGGACTCCATGTCGATGAAGTCGATCACGATGATCCCGCCAATGTCGCGCAGGCGCAGCTGTCGAGCGACCTCGTCGGCGGCCTCGAGGTTGTTGCGAAAGACGGTCTCTTCGAGGTTGTTGGTCCCGACGTTCTTGCCGGTGTTCACGTCGATCACCGTGAGGGCTTCGGTGCGCTCGATGATGAGCGACCCGCCCGAGGGCAGGAAAACCTTGCGGTCGAGGGACCGGTGGAGTTGCTCGTGGACGAAGTAGCGCTCGAAGAGGGGCAGATCCTCGGTTGCTCGGTCGTAGTACTCGATGCGGTCGGCCAACTCGGGGTTGACGGCGTTGACGTACTCCAGCACCTTCTCATAGAGCGTGCGGTCGTCAATCAAGACGGCGCGGTACTCCTCGTTGAGTTCCTCGCGCAGCACGCGCACCGCTAAATCGAGGTCCCGGTAGATCAGTCGTGGTTGATTGGACTTGGCGACCTCGGCCTCGATGGCCGACCACTTCTCCACCAGCGACGTCACGTCGCGCGCTAAGTCTTCGGCCGAGACGCCTTCGGCGGCCGTACGGATGATGATGCCGTGGCGTGCGGGCTTGACCTCGTCGATGATGCGACGTAGTCGTCGTCGTTCGCCGTCGGGCAGTCGCTTGGAGATGCCGATGGTCTGCGAGTTCGGGACGAGCACCGCGAAGCGCCCCGGCAGCGAAACCTCCTGGGTGAGTCGAGCGCCCTTGGCACCAATGGCGTTCTTGGTGACCTGGCAGAGCACGGTCTGGCCGGCGCGGATCATCTCTTCGATGCGCTTGTTGTTCGCGTTGGCGACGGGCGCGCCGTCGACGTCCTCGGTGTCAAAAGAGACGTCGCCCTTGTAGAGCACCGCATTCTTCGGTATGCCGATGTCGACGAAGGCGAGTTCCATACCCGGCAGGACGTTTTGAATCCGCCCGACGTAGATGTTCCCGTCGATCTGGTTGGTCTCGTCGGCGTTCTTCGCCAGCGTGTACTCAACCATCGAACGACCTTCGAGCGTCGCGATGTGGGTGCCGTCGGGTGTGGTGTGCACGGCCATGAGGTAGCGGCCCTGGGCGCGAGTGCGCCGCTCACCGCCGCGGCGCTTACGACCGCGTCCGGGACGATTGGGGTCGAGACCGGCTTCGGGGGCGGAGGCCTCCACGGGGGCGTCGACGACGCGCCGAGGAGCGGCGCCGTTGGTCTGGGTGGCGCGGCCTGGATTCTCGCGGTTCTCGCGGTTGCCTTGTCCCGAACGACCACGACCGCCGCGTCGGCGTCGGTTTCCGCCACCTTGGCCCGTGGACGATGGCGCGACGGCGCCGGTCGAACTCGGTGTGCCGAGGCTGGGCCGAGTGTCGCCTATTTGCGGTGCGGGTCGGGTGTCGCCTACTCGAGGACTAGACGATGAGGGCAGGGGTTGGATGGATTCGTCGCTCACGACGGGTACTCCTTGCGTTCTTGGGGGCTAGGGCGTGACGGGCCACGCCGCGGGATGAAACCGCGTGGGACGAGTGACTCGCGACCGCGGTGGATGGAGAATTACTACGGACTCGTTGGGCCGTGACGATGAGGGCGATCCCAATACTTAGAAGAAGTACCGCACTGGCGTGTACCACGAAATGTCCTCAATACTGTGCGAAACGGAGCGAAACCACTGCGTTAGCGCGACGATCTTTTGCGTCCGACACCCCGTGTGCCAGTACGCCCAACGCCACCAGGTTACTCCACTGGGCCATTAACTTGACTTCTTTAGCGTCGTCGTCGTGCCCGGAGCGCCGGATTTGGCCCCGCCCGTGGGGGTCGTGAGGGCCGAGCTGATTTTCAGCGCCGGCACCGGATGGGCGACGAGGTAGTTAAAGGTCTTCGCCACCACCGGGGCGGAGGCGTCCGCCCCGTAGCCCCCTTCGTCGATCACGCAGAGCACCACGTATTCCGGGTGGGTCGTTGGACCAAAGCCCACGAACCACGAGTTGGGCTCGAGACCCGGTGCGTTCGAGGCCGTGCCCGTTTTACCCGCGATGGGAAAACTCGAGAGCGAGAAGTTGATGTTGGCCTTGAAGGGGTCGTACGCGGTGCCCTTGGGGTTGTCGACCACCCCGGTCAAACCTTCCAGAATCGGATCGCGCACGCTCGCGGGCAGGCTGACGTGACCGAGCACGCGCGGTTGGTAGCGAATGACGACCTTGCCGTGCGCGTTGACGACGGCGGCGGCGACCTCGGGGGCGTAGCGAGTGCCGCCGTTCGCGAAGGTGGCGTAGGCGTTGGCCATCTCGATCGGCGAGATGGCGGTCGTCCCCTGGCCGAAGGCCATCTCGATGTTGTCCCCGGTGTACCAACTCACGTAGGGAAAGGCCGTCGGGTCCTCGGCGTGGAGTTCCTTGCGCACTTCGGGCGAGTCGACTCTTCCCTGAGCCTCGTCGGGCAGGTCGATATTGGTGGTCTGGCTGAGTCCGTAGTCCGCCGCGACGTCCTGGATCGGCGTCTGACCGTAGCGGCTCTGGTTGTTCCAAAAGAGGTAGCCGAGATTGTAGAAGTAGTAGTCCGACGAGACGGTGAGGGCCGTGGACAGATCCACCGGACCGGCCGCTTCGTTGTCGTCGTCGTGAAAGACGCACAGCGAGTGCTTCGCGGCCTTCTCACAGCCCGGCACAGTGAACGTACCGGTGTCGTCGATCGCCTGATAGGGAGAGAGGACCCCCGTCTGTAACTGCGCCGTGGCGGTGATGAGTTTGAACGTACTGCCTGGCGTGTAGAGACCCTGGATGGCGAAGTTATTAAAGGCTCCTTCTTGGCGCAGCTGCTCGTACTCGGCGTTCGAGAGTCCGTTCACGAAGGAGTTGAGGTTGTAGGAGGGATAGCTCGCCATTGCGTACACCTCGCCGTTATTTGCGTTCATCACGATGGCCGCGCCGTTGGTCGCCTCGGGCGTCTTGCCCGAGACGGGGTCGATCGACTGACGGTCCGCCAAAATCTCCGAGGAGAGATAACCGGTGAGGGCCTTCTCTAAGGGCGTGTCGATGTTGAGCACCACCGAATCACCCACCGTCGGTTCGGTCGTCTTGATCGCGCCGAGCACGTTGCCCGTCGAGTTCACCTCCAAGGTGCTGGTGCCGTCTTTGCCGCGCAGGTACTGCTCGTAGTACGACTCGATGCCGGTCTTGCCGATCGTGGAGTCGGCTTGGTAGCCGTCGTGGGGATTCTCTTGGATCTCTTGGATTGTGATTGGACCGACGTAGCCGAGCACCTGCGCCGCGACGTCGCCGCCGTTGGGGTACGAGCGCGTCGACGCGTCGAGCACCGAGACCCCGGGGAACTCGCTCGGGTGGAGTTTGATGAACTCGACCACTCGCGCGGGCGCATTGCTCATGATGGGGGCTGGCTGGTACGGGTCGTACTGCTGGTTCGCCAGGTCGCTGTTGATCTGAGCGACGCTCAACCCGGTCAGTGACGAGAGCGCGCCCTTGATGGTGGGGTGCAGCGACGCCTCAGCCCGCGAGAGGCGGATCTCGGTGGTGGTGACGTTGCTGACGAGTGGCTTGCCCTCTCGGTCGTAGATCTCACCGCGCGTCGCGGGAATGGTCGTCTTTCGCAACGAGTTGTTCTGCACCGCGTTGACCGACTCGCGATAGTCGATGACCTGGAGGAAGAACAGCCGCACCACGAGCGCGACGAGCAAGATGGCGAAGAACCCCCCGATCACGATCCAGCGACGCTCGGGACGAGACTCGACCTCATCGGGCGACGCCATGAGGTCACGGATGCCGACCGGTTTGGGTTCGTTAATGCGGCGTCCGCGTCCGCGAAAGGGGTGGAGCGAGACCCACGGGCGCCAGAGGCGAGAGAACCAGGAACCGGTGGGCCGGTCCCGCCACGAACTCTTCACCGTCGCGCGCCCCCGAGGTTCCCCGCCCAGCGCGCCAGTCTCGTCATCGGTCGGGCCAGGAGGAAGAAGGCGATGGCGTTGACGACCATGGCCGCGAAGAGACCGTCACGCCACAGCGAAAAGTTAAACGTGACGAAAGTCGTTCCCACGTAGAGCAACGGCGCGATGAATCCCGCCCCGGCCGCGATCATCGGCGTCACCCACCAGGCCGCCGAGTCGAGGTCCCCCACGCCTTCGCGACCGAGACGCGACGCCCCGTAGGCGAGGGCGACGGCGACGATCGCGGTCAGTCCGAAGGGCGTCGTCGTATGGGTGTCGAAGAACACCCCCGCGACCAGCGCGCACCATAGCGACAGCGCGGTGAGTCCCGCCAAACCCATCGCCAGTGGCCAGAGCCACACGAGCATGACGACCACGCCGGCGAAACGGAGACTCGAAAAGATTGAGAGCTGTATCGCGACCACGAAGAGCGTCACGATGGTCACCGTCACCAGCACCCGTCTCACGCGCGGGGCTCCCAGAGCACGACGTCTAAGTAACTGAGATGGCGGAGGTTCGCGGCTGGTTTCAGCGTCAGGTTGTAGGTCGCCGCGCCCGGGGTCAGGACGACCGTCGTTACGGTCGCCACCGGGAGCCCCGCCGGATAGAGGCCGCCGTTGAGGCCGTCGGTCGAGAGTTTCGTGCCCGGGGCGATCTGGGTACCGAGCGGCACGGACGTCGCGCCGAGCCCGTTGTCGAGGCCTCGACCGCCGATGATCAGGTCCGTTGTCCCCTTCTTGAAGGTCACCCCGACCGAGGAGGCGGTATCGGTGATGAGCCGCACCGTGGCGCCGTGCGGCGTGGTCGCGATGACGCTCCCGACGAGTCCACCGTTCGCCACCACCGGCATGCCCACGAGGATCCCACTGTCGCGACCCTTTGAGATATCGACCGTGTCGGCGAAGTTGGTGGGCGAGAACGTGCTGACCTGGGCCGTGACGGTGGGGAGCGAACTCACAAAGGGGACGTTGAGGTTGGTGGTGAGTTGTTGGAGTTCTCGCGCGTACGCCCAGCCCTCGTTGGCCCGCTCCTCGGCCCGGCCGAGTTGATAGCGGAGCTTCTGGTTCTGCGCGACGACGTCGCTGTAGTTAATGGTCCCCGCGAAGAAATGTCCGACGGGTCGCGCGATGGCGTTGACCGCCCAGTTGAAGGGTGTGACGACGACGTTGGCCCCGCTGCGCAGTCCCGAGGCGACACCCGTGGTGAGCGCCAGCACCAGCAACGTAGCGAGCGCCGCGAGGGTAAGGGTCCACGTTCGACGGCGCGAACGTTCGGTGGCCACGCGTTAACGCGAAGGACTGGTCTTCAACATGCGCGCGAAGACGTCAAGCTCTTCGAGACACATTCCACTTCCGAGCGCCACGCAGTTCAACGGGTCATTCGCCACAATGATCGGCATGTTGGTCTCGTACTCGAGTCGCGCGGCGAGCCCCGCTAGCAACGCACCACCACCGGTGAGGACGATGCCCTGTTCCATGAGGTCCGAGGACAACTCCGGCGGCGTGCGGTCGAGAGTGACCTTCACGGCGTCGATGATGGCCTGCACCGGTTCTTGAATGGCTTCTCGAATCTGTTCCGTCGAGATCACGACGGTCTTGGGCAGACCCGTGACCAGGTCGCGACCACGAATCTCGGCGCGCAACTCTTCTTCAAGAGGAAAGGCCGAGCCCAACTGCATCTTGATCTCTTCCGCGGTGCGCTCACCGAGGGCGAGCTGGAACTCTTTTTTCACGTAGGCGACCAACGCTTCGTCGAGCTCGTCACCACCGACGCGAATGGACTGACTCGTGACGATGCCACCTAAGGAGATGACGGCCACTTCGGTCGTGCCGCCGCCGATGTCCACCACCATGTTGCCGGTTGGTTCGTGAATCGGAAGTCCCGCACCGATGGCCGCGGCCATGGGCTCTTCGATGATGTACGCCTTGCGCGCGCCGGCGAACTCGGCCGCTTCCATGACGGCGCGCTGCTCGACACCGGTGATACCCGAAGGGACACAGATCACCATGCGCGGCTTGGCGAAGCGTCGCTGGTGTACACGATGGATGAAGTAACGCAACATCTTCTCGCAGATCTCGAAGTCCGCGATGACGCCATCCTTCAGCGGTCGGATGGCTTGGATGTTGCTCGGGGTGCGCCCGATCATCCGCTTGGCCTCGGCGCCGACCGCCAGGGGCTTACCGTCTTTCACGTCGACCGCCACTACTGAGGGCTCGTTCAAGATGATGCCGCGACCGCGCACGTACACCAGGGTGTTGGCCGTACCGAGGTCCACCGCCATGTCTCGGCCCAGCAAAGAAAATCGACCGTCAGCCATCATGCCCCTCTTTTGTGGCGTCCGACGCGCCACGCTTTCCTACAAGGCTAGGGCAAGAAGGTGGTCGCGAACCAGTGGAAGCGTCAGACCAGGTCAGAAAAGAAGATGGCGATCTCTCGCTGCGCCGATTCCTCAGAGTCTGAACCGTGAATCAGATTCTCGGTGCCGTGGGTGGCGAGGTCGCCACGGATGGTTCCCGAGGCGGCTTCGAGTGAATTCGTGGCGCCCATCATGGTGCGCACGATCTTCCAGGTCTCCTCGGGTCCCTCGATGATCGCCAGCAGTGACGGACCACGCGTGATGAACGCCACCAGCGTGTCGAAGAAGGCCTTGCCCTCGTGTTCGCCGTAGTGTCGCCGGGCCGTCGCCTCGTCGATGGTGCGCAACTCGGCCGCGGCGAGGCGCAGTTGGCGTCGTTCGAAGCGTCCGAGGATCTCCCCCACCAGTCCCCGTTCGACGGCGTCGGGCTTGAGAATGACGAAGGTTCGACTCACGGTTGGCACCCTAACAGTCTCAAAGGGAATGTCGAGATGCGACGTGCAGCACCTCGCCACGTACTTCCGCGACGAGATAAAGACTCCCCGCGACCACGATGAGGTCGTCGTCGCTCGAGCGCTCGCGCGCGTGCGCGAGGGCCGATTTGGCGTTGGGGTGCGCGAAGGCGATCACGCCGTGTCGCTGCAGCACCGCGACGAGTTCGTCCACCGGCACCGCGCGAGGCGAGCGCGGGGCGCAGCAGTGGAACTCGACGAAGCCTGCGCCCACGAGCGGGGTGACCATGTCGTCGAGGTCACGGCCGGTGAGCATGCCCAAGACGCATCGTCGTTCCCCGCGCACGTCAAAGGCGCCGTCCAAGGTCGCGACTAACGCGCGCACGCCGGCGGGATTGTGCGCGCCGTCAATCACGATCATCGGGTTTCGACTGATGACTTCCATGCGTCCGGGCATCTTCGCGTGCGCCAGCGTCTCGGTGACCACCGCCTCGCCGAGGGCCCGCCCGAGAAACGCTTCGGCGGCGACAACGGCCGTGGCGGCGTTCACCCCCTGATGGATCCCGTGGAGCGAGACGAGCACCTCGTCGTAGTGCTCGAAGGGCGTGCGCAGCGATATCGCCCGCCCGCCGAGGGCCAGTTCGTTCTCCTCGAGTGCGAACGCGTCGCCGAGTAGCCACAGCGTCGCGTGGAGTTCGTCGGCGCGCCGCTGGGCGATCTCGACGACGATCGCGTTCGTCGTCGCGACGACCGCAATCGCGTCGCGGCGAAAGATGCCGACCTTGTCCGCCGCGATCGCCCCGACGGTGGTCCCGAGCACGGCGGTGTGATCGAGGTCCACGTTGGTCAGCACCGCGACCTCACTGTCGATGACGTTGGTTGAGTCCCACGTCCCGCCCATGCCGACTTCGATGACCGCGACGTCGACGCCCTCGTCGGAGAAGTGCAGCAACGCGGCCACGGTGAGCAACTCGAATCGCGTCAGGGTGATCTGCGACACCGTTTCCACGTCGGAGAGTCGCTCCATCAGCGAGACGAACGTCTCGTCGTCGATCGGCTCACCGCCCACCGCGATGCGCTCGTTGATCGCGTGCAGGTCGGGACTCGTGAAGGTTCCCACGCGCAGACCCGTCGCCCGCAACAAGGCGCTAATCAGCGTCGTCGTGGTCCCCTTGCCGTTCGTGCCGGTGACGTGGATTGACGGATAGTCGCCCTGGGGGTCGGCGAACTGGGCGAGGGTGTCGCGAATGGGCTGCAGGGTGGGGTCGGGTTGACGATTGGGCGCGACGCGCTCGTAGTCAACGTGTGTTTCCAGCCAGCTCAGCGCTTCGGCGTACGAAGCGAAACGCACGGATTAGCTCGCGCGACGGGTGCGCGTCGCCTTTCGCATTTCGTAGGTGGGCGCCTCGTGCTGGCGGACGGTGGCGGCGGTGACGACGCACTTGACCACGTCGCTGCGACCGGGCACGTCGTACATCGGCTCTAACAACACGTGCTCGAGGATCGAGCGAAGCCCGCGCGCGCCGGTGCCCCGCTCCAGCGCCAAGTCGGCGATGGCTTCGAGGGCCTCAGGTTCGATGACCAACTCGACACCGTCCATCGCGAGCACTTGTTGGAACTGTCGCACCAGGGAGTTCTTCGGCTCGGTCAACACGGCGATCAACATCGTGCGGTCGAGTTGCTGGACCGCACCGACGATGGGGAGGCGACCGATGAACTCGGGGATGAGGCCGAACTTGACCATGTCCTCGGGCAGCACGTGGCGGAAGAGTTCGATGTCGCCCTTGCGTTTGGACTCAACGGGCTGGTTAAAGCCCATTGACTTCTTCCCCAGTCGACGCTCGATGATCTCCTCGAGCCCGGCGAAGGCGCCGCCGCAGATAAAGAGGATGTTGGCGGTGTCGATGTTGATGAACTCTTGGTGCGGGTGCTTGCGACCACCCTGGGGCGGCACGCTCGCAACGGTGCCTTCGAGGATCTTGAGGAGCGCTTGTTGCACCCCTTCGCCCGAGACGTCTCGGGTGATCGAGGGGTTCTCCGCCTTGCGGGCGATCTTGTCGATCTCGTCGATATAGATGATCCCGCGTTCGGCACGCTTGACGTCGAAGTCCGCCGCCGAGAGGAGTTTTAAGAGGATGTTCTCCACGTCTTCGCCGACGTAGCCGGCCTCGGTCAGGGCCGTGGCGTCAGCGATGGCGAAGGGCACGTTCAACATCCGCGCGAGGGTCTGGGCGAGGAACGTCTTGCCACAACCCGTCGGTCCGAGCAACAAGACGTTCGACTTGGCGACTTCGACGTCGTCGTCGTGCAGTGGTCCGGTTTGAATGCGCTTGTAGTGGTTGTAGACGGCGACCGCGAGGATCTTCTTCGCGTCGACTTGTCCGATCACGAACTCGTCTAAGAACGCGGAGATCTCACGCGGGGTGGGTAGTTCGTCGAGGATGAACTCGGGACGGTCGCCGAACTCGTCAGCGATGATGTCGTTGCAGAGGTCGATGCACTCGTCGCAGATGTACACGCTGGGTCCCGCGATGAGCTTCTTGACCTGTTTTTGACCCTTCGCGCAGAAACTGCACTTAATAAGGTCGCTGCCTTCACCGAACTTTGCCACGGACACCCTCCGACACGCCTACCGCCGCGCCTATCCTACGGGCCCGGACCCCAAAATCGAGGTACCTACGGCCGTGCGGTAATAACTTCGTCAATCAGGCCGTATTCCACCGCTTCTTGCGCGCTCATGATGAAGTCGCGGTCGGTGTCCTTATTAACCCGATCCTCGGACTGGCCGGTGTCTTCGGCGAGCATCGAGTTGAGGAGGTCCTTCATGCGAAGTATCTCGCGGGCCTGGATCTCGATGTCCGACGCCTGTCCCCCGACGCCGCCCCAGGGCTGGTGCAGGAGGACTCGAGCGTGCGGCAACGCGAAGCGCTTACCGTGCGCCCCCGCGCCGAGCAGCACCGCCGCCGCGGACGCGGCTTGACCGAAGCAGAAGGTCGACACGTCGGACTTGATGTACTTCATGACGTCGTAGACCGCGAGCAGTCCGGTGATGTCGCCAC
>Ga0302142_1000849_pt1 | contig 9871 bp, 3 predicted proteins | sample I_Bog_E1_3_FD_198557 | JGI IMG/M metagenome (GOLD analysis project Ga0302142, IMG submission 198557) | Peat permafrost microbial communities from Stordalen Mire near Abisko, Sweden - I_Bog_E1_3 | ecosystem: Environmental > Terrestrial > Soil > Wetlands > Peat | place: Sweden: Abisko, Stordalen...
GCGTCTGCGCTGGGCCACAAGAGCCGCCAGAGGCGGAAACGCCCCCCCCTTGAGCTTCCGCGTTGACTGGTGCTTCACCCATCTAGCCCCCACAGTGCTGGTTGATCTTCATTTGATGCTTCTCAGAGTGATTCCTCTCAGGTGCTCAGTCTGTGACGGCGGTCACAAGCAGGTCCTTGTTGCAGTGGTTTTGTTCAATATTCTATGTATTTTCATAGGATTGCAGCGAACCTTCGTTGCATGAATGCGGCGTAGCCTGAGGTCGGGTGAGTGGAATTATGATGTGCGCACCGCTCGAGCGACTCCGGCTCAATGAACCAACGAAAGGAAGATGGATCATGGAATGCACAAGCAGACAGGCGGGAAGCAAGAATATGGAGTTGTCGAAGAAGTCCTATGTGAAGCCCACCGTTGAAAAGCATGAGACTGCAACGCGGATCGTGGGATCGTGCATTTGCGGTATCTCAGTCTCTACTACTAGCAATGGGTGCGGTAGTGATGCCAGAGGGTCCGGCAATCATCCAGATGGCTGCGAAGTTTACTATGTCTGAGGTGGCAGATTCGCGGGATTTCGAGGCAGGAGCATTGATCGATTGACGGAGGATTCCAGCGCGGAGATAGGGTTGGTGCTGTCGTTCGCGCGGCATTGCATGCGGCGGGCGGTCTTCGTCAAACGCGCGATCAAGCGTTGCAAAAGCTTTGAAGAGATGGTGGCCAGCCTGTCGCCTCCGGCGGCTGCGGGGAGTTCTTCCTCGGAGGCAATACCTGAAGCATGGATCACGGGAATCGGTGAGTTTTGCGCCTTTCTCTTTCCGGTGCTGTGGGGCAGGCGATGCCTCTTTCGCAGCCTGCTGATTCTGGACTGGGCGCATCGGCGCGGAATTCGGCCGGAGCTGAACGTGGGTATGCAACTCGGCTCGGATCGCGATCAGGGACACTGCTGGCTTTCCCGCGGAGACAGGCTCTTCTGCGAAGCGGGTGGCTGGCCGGAGCGCTACGGCGCTCTCTTTCACAGTGGGCGGGGAGTGAGCTACTGGACCGCGTTGAGCGAAGAAACGCTTGAGTCGAATGCCGCCCAACGACCGGCGCCCTAAAGGCGAGAGTAAGTTTGCGTGGAATATAATCTGAACAACCTGTTGTCATCAGAGACAAATTTCCGTTGCGCCGCCGGCGCGCGCTCCCCGGGCTTGCGTTTCCTTGGTCAGCTGGGATTGGGCGAATACAGAAAGAGTATTCATCATGAACGAACCGCTTGCGATTGTAGGCATAGGCTGCCGGTTTCCCGGGGGCGCGGATTCGCCCGAAGCATTCTGGAAGATGCTCTGCGCGGGGACGGATGCGATCACGGAGATTCCGGCGGATCGCTGGAGCATGGCCGCGCACTACGATCCCACGCCGAACCGCGCGGGAAAGTCGATCTCGAAGTGGGGCGGATTCATCGACGGCATCGACGCCTTCGATCCGGCATTCTTTGGCATCTCGGCGCGCGAGGCCGAGGCCATCGACCCGCAGCATCGCCTGCTGCTGGAGGCTGCCTGGGAGGCCTTTGAAGACGGCGGCCAGACGATGGAGCGGCTGCGCGGCTCAGAGACGGGCGTCTTTGTGGGCATCTCGACGACCGACTATGCGGGGCTGCAATGTGAGAGCGACGGGCGCGGCATTCCCGACATCTACACCGCCACCGGGACGACCTTCAGCATCGCGGCCAATCGCATCTCGTATTGCCTGGACCTGCGCGGCCCGAGCGTGGCGATGGATACGGCCTGCTCGTCGGCGCTGACGGCCTGTCATGTAGCCTGCCAGAGCCTGTGGAACGGCGATTGTTCGATGGCCGTGATCGCCGGGGTGAATGCGCTGCTGCATCAGGGCAACTTTGTCGCCTTCAGCCGGATGTCGATGCTCTCGCCCGACGGCCGCTCGAAGGCCTTCGACGCGAGCGCCAATGGCTTTGTACGCGCCGAGGGCGTGGGCGCTGTGATTGTGAGGCCGCTCTCGGAGGCGCTGGCGGCGGGCGACAGGATCTATGCCGTGATCCGCGCGACGGCGGCCAACCAGGACGGGCACACCAACGGCATCACGGTTCCCAACCGGCAGGCGCAGGAGGAGATTATCCGCCAGGCCTGCGAGTCGGCCGGCATCGAGCCCAGGCAGATCGGCTATGTGGAGGCGCATGGGACGGGCACGCCGGTGGGCGATCCGATTGAAGCCTCCGCGCTGGGCGGCGTGCTGGGCAGGGGACGCAAGCAGCCCTGCCTGATCGGATCGGTGAAGACGAATATCGGCCATCTGGAGGCGGCCTCGGGCATTGCCAGCCTGATCAAGGTCGCGCTGATTCTGAAGCATGGAATCATTCCTCCCAGCCTGCACTTCAACCATCCCAACCCGAAGATCGATTTTGAAAAGCTGAATCTGCGCGTGGTCCGGGAGTTCGAAGCCTATCCGGAAGGCGCGCTGGCCGGGATCAACTCCTTCGGCTTCGGCGGCGCAAACGCCCACGCCATTCTGGAGGCTGCGCCGCAGAGTGGAGAGAGCCATGCCGCTCCGCAGGAGGATGAGGCGGAAGCGCCTTTCATTCTTCCGATAAGCGCGCACAATGCGGAGGCGCTGCGAGCGGCGGCCGGCAAATACTATTCGTTGTTACTGGGAGGCGAGAGCGATCTGCAGGCTGTCTGCGGCGCCGCCGCCACGCGCCGCTCGCATCTGGCGCACCGGCTGTGCGTGGCGACGGGCGAACGGGAGCAACTGCTGGAAGCGTTAAATGGCTTTGCCGCGGGCCAGGCGCACGCGGCCTTGCGCGCGGGAGTGGCCGCAGCCAGCACCGCGCCGGTCTTTGTCTGCTCCGGCCAGGGTCCGCAGTGGTGGGCAATGGGCCGCGAACTGCTGCGCGGCGAGCGCGTCTTCCGCGAGAAGATCGAAGAGTGCGACGCATTCATTCAAAGCCTGGGAAACTGGTCGCTGATGGATGAGCTGCTGCGCGATGAAAAAAACTCCAGGATTCAGGAGACGGAGATTGCGCAGCCGGCGCTCTTTGCGCTGCAGGTGGCGCTGGCCAGCCTTTGGCGATCGTGGGGCGTGGAGCCGGCGGCGGTTGTCGGCCATAGCGTGGGCGAGGTTGCGGCGGCGCACATTGCCGGCGCGCTTTCGCTGCGCGAGGCCGTGCGTGTGAACTTCCATCGCGGGCGCGCGATGAGCGTGGTGCCGGAGACAGGCCGGATGCTGGCCGCCGGATTGAACGAAGGCGCGGCGATGGAGCTGGCCGCGCGCTTTCCCGGCCAGGTTGCAGTCGCGGCCATCAACTCACCGGAGTCGGTGACCTTTTCCGGCGATGCGGAGGCGCTGGATGCGGTTGCCGGCATTCTCGAATCGCGCGAAGTCTTTCACCGCTATTTGCAAGTGAAATACGCATTCCACAGCCATCATATGGACGAGGTCCAGCAGGATCTGATTCACTCGCTGGGCGTTGTGGAGACGATGCCGGAAGAGCGCCCGCTTTTTTCCTCAGTCACCGGCGCGCAGATACATGGCGAAGAGTTGAATGCCAACTATTGGTGGCGCAATGTGCGCGAGCCGGTGCGCTTCTTTGCCGCGATCTCGGAGCTGGGCCGGCAAGGCCACGGCCTCTATCTGGAGTTGAACGCGCATCCGGCGCTGGCCTCGTCGATCACCGAGACGCTGGCCCACTGCGCGGTGACGGGCAAGGCCTTTTTCTCGCTGCGCCGCAAGGAGCCGGAGCGCCCGGCAATGCTCGGCAATCTTGCCGCGCTGTATGCCGCGGGCGCGCAGATCGAGTGGAGCAAGCTGTATCCGGCGAGCTACGCCGATGTTGCGCTGCCCGCCTATTCGTGGCAGAAGAAAAGATATTGGTGCGAAACGCGCATGATGCACGCGGCGCGGCTTGCTCCGCCGGATCATCCCTTCCTGACGCTCAAGCTGCCCTCGGCCGAGCCGGCCTGGAATGCGCGCCTGGACCTGAACGCGCGGCCCTGGCTCGAAGATCATCGCATTCAGAATCATGTTGTCTTTCCCGGCACAGGTTACATCGAGGCCGCGCTGGGCATGGGCGCTGCGCTCTTCGCTGCGCAGCCCCTCGAAGTCGAGGACGTCGAGTTTCGAAAAGTCCTGATTCTGCCCGAGGGCAAAGGGCCGGTGCGGTTGCAGTCGTCGTATTCGGCGGCGGATGCAACGGTGAGGTTTTCCAGTCTTGGCGAGGATGTCGACGACGAGTGGACGCTGAATGCGACGGCCAAACTTCGTCCTTGTTCATCCGCGCCTCCGCCGGCAATTCAACTGCGACAGTTGAAGCGATCTCTTGCGTCGAAGATCGAAAAGGATGCGGTCTACGCGAGCTTTCAAGAGAACGGCTTCTTTTATGGTCCCGCATTTCAGAATATCGATACGGTTTGGTCGCACGACGGCGAGGCTTTGGGAAGGATCACGCTGGCGCAATCGTTGCAGGACGGAGCCGACAGCTTCCAGATACACCCGGCGCTTTTGGACGCTTGTCTTCAGGTGACTCAATTCGCCGTCGCCGAGCCGATCGGACACGGCACATTCCTGCCCGCGCGCGTCGATCGCCTGGCATTTTTTGCGTCTCCCGGCGCAACCGTCTACTGCCACGCCAAATTGGTTCAGTCCAGCTCCAGCGCGATCACCTGGAATCTGCTGGTATCGGACGAGGCTGGCCAAGTGCTGATCTCCATCGAGGCCTTTCGCGTGCAGGCCGTGCGCGGCATGAGCGCCTCACACAACGATTCGCCCGACCATTGGCTCTACGAGACGCAGTGGGTGGAGTCGCCGCTGGAGGTCTCCGACGCATCGGCTCAAGGGAGCTGGTTGATTGTCGGCGGCCGCTCGGGCGTTGCGCAGAGGCTCGCCGCGCTGCTCAAAGAGCATGGCCGCGATGCTGTTCTTTTTGATGCAGCTCAACTTCGCTCAGGCGCCGAAGCGGAGAGTTTGCAACTGGAGTTACAAAAGCAACAAAAGATTGCGGGAGCGATTCACCTCTGGGCTCTGGATGCGCCCGCGGCCTCCGAACTCACGTCCGGGGCAATCGCGGCTGTCGAAGAGAGCGGCTGTTCCAGCCTGCTGCGCCTGGTGCAGGCGCTCGATCCCGATTGCGCGGAGCTGCGCCTGCTGATGGCGACGCGCGGCGCGCAAGCGGTGGCCGCGGATGAGACAACCTATCCGGCTCAGGCGCAGATGCTGGGCCTGGGCCGCGTGATCATGACCGAGTATCCGCAGTGGAACTGCCGTTTGATCGATCTGGAATATAGCAATGCGGAAACTGCGGCGCGTCTGCTATTCGATGAGCTGATCCACGGCGGCAGGGAGACGGAGATTGCATGGAGGAAAGGATCGAGGCTCGCCAGCCGCCTGGTGAAGACCACGCTGGAGGCTCATTCTGCGCGCGCATCGCGGCATCGGAAGACGGGCTATCGGTTGAAGGGATCCGCGGCGGGCGTGATCGACGAGCTGGCTCTTGTGGAATCTTCGCGGCGCAAAGTCGGCGCCGATGAAGTCGAGATCGAAGTCTGCGCGGCTGCCTTGAACTTCCGCGATGTGATGAAGTCGCTGGGGATCTATCCGCTGGAGACGGATCGCGATTCTCTGCTGGGCGATGAGTGCGCCGGGCGCATCGTGGGCGTTGGCAGAAATGTGCGCGGCTTCAAAGTTGGCGACGAGGTGATCGCCTGCGGCGCGGGCAGCTTTGCCTCGCATCTGACCGTGCCCGCATTGTGCGTTGTACGCAAGCCGGCGCGATTGAGCTTTGAAGAGGCCTCGACGATTCCCGTTGCCTTCATGACGGCCTGGTATGCGCTGCATCAACTGGGCAGAATCCAGCGCGGAGAAAAAGTTCTGATTCACGCGGCCACGGGCGGCGTGGGGCAGGCGGCCATTCAAATTGCGAAGCTGACGGGAGCGGAGATCTTCGCGACCGCGGGCAACGATGAGAAGCGCGCGTACCTGCGCTCGCTGGGCATTCGTTACGTGATGGATTCGCGTTCGACGGCCTTTGCCGATCAGATTCGCTTGATCACGAATGGCGCGGGCGTCGATCTGGTCTTGAATTCGCTCTCGGGCGACGCGATTGCCAAGGGGCTTTCAACACTGGGCGCGGGCGGCAGATTCCTGGAGATCGGCAAGCGCGACATCTATGCCAATACCGCCATCGGATTGCGTCCCTTCCGCAACAACCTCTCCATGTTCGCGATCGATTTGGGGCAGATGATTGCGGAGCAGCCGCGGATGGTGCAGAGCCTGCTGCAGACCATTCTCAAGCTCTTCCGTGCAAAGAAACTGCGGCCGCTGCCGCAGCAGTCGCTGCCCATCACGCAGGCCGTCGATGCATTCCGCTGCATGGCGCAGGCGCGGCACATCGGCAAGATCGTCCTCTCCATGCAGGCAGCGAAGGTTGAGCCGCAGCCGATGCAGCCGAGCGGGCAGGTCGAGTTTTCCGCCAAGGGCTCTTACCTGATTACGGGCGGCCTGGGAGGCTTCGGCCTTGCGCTGGCAGAGTGGCTGGTGGAGCGCGGAGCAAGGAATCTGATTCTCACAGGGCGCAGCGGCGCGGCAACGCCGGAGACAAAAAAGGCCGTGGCCGCGCTGAAGCGGCGGGGTGCAACGGTGATCGTCGTCAAGGCGGATATTGCCGATGAGCGCCAGGTCGCGCGGCTTTTCAAGCAAATACGCGACAAGGCGCAGCCCTTGCGCGGCGTCTTCCATGCGGCGATGGTGCTGGACGATGGCTTGATCGCGCAGTTGACGCCCGAGCGCTTCCAGCGCGTACTGGCTCCGAAGGTCTCCGGCGCGTGGAATCTGCACAGGTCGTCGAAAGATCTGCCGCTCGATCACTTCGTGATGTTCTCCTCGGTCAGCTCGCTGATCGGAGCCGCGGGGCAGGCGAATTATGCCGCGGCCAATAGTTTTCTCGACGCGATGGCGCACTACCGCAACTCGCTCGGAATGGCGGCGCTCACGGTCAACTGGGGCGCGCTCTCCGGCGTCGGCTATCTGGCGCGCAACTGGAAGATCGCCGAACATCTTGCCTCACGCGGCGTTCATGGCGTCTCGCACGCGCAGGCAACGGAGATTTTGGGACGCCTCATGCAGAGGGAGATTGCGCAGATCGGCTTCATGCACGTGGACTGGAAGAAGCTGCTGAGCAGCGCCGGTCCATCGCCATCGCCGCGCTATTCGCAGGTCTACGTCGCTCTGGATCATCAGCAGGAGAGCGCGAATGGCTCCGTTCGCGAGCGGATTGGCTCGATACCCGAAGAGATGAGACTCGCGGAGGTTTCCGCGCTGGTGGGAGAAACGGTGGCGGCGGTGCTGCGCACCAGCGCATCCTCGCTCGACGCCGATCGTCTGCTGATGGAGATGGGTCTCGATTCGCTGATGGCCTTTGAGCTGTTGAATCGGCTGGAAACGCAATTTGGAATGCAACTGCCGACCAGCAAGATCTCCTCTCACTCGACGATCCATAAACTGGCCGCGATTGTGCTGGAGATTCTCGATTGCAACGCAAAACAGACGGATGAAAAGCCAATTGAGGCGCGCGACGGCCTTCGTTCCACAGGCGATACAGTGATGCCGCGCGAGCAGACGCTGGCTGTTTTGCGGAAGGAGGGAGACGGCCTGCCGCTCTTCCTGATTCATCCCGCGGGCGGCGCTACAAGCATGTACGAGGAGCTGGCCGCGCGGTTGCCCAAGGGATTCCCGGTTTATGCAATTCAGTCGCGAATGTATGCCGGACTGGCGGATGAATGGACGTCGCTGGAGGAGATGGCAGAGAGCTATGCGCAGATTGTTGCGCGCCGTCAGCCGGAGGGCGAAGTGCGTCTGGCCGGCTTCTCCGCCGGTGGAGTATTCGCACTGGCGACCGCCGCGCATCTTGAGCGGATGGGAAGAACTCTTTCGCTGGTCGGCATGATCGAGACGCCTGTCGCGGTGCTCGATCCCGCCTGCCCGCGCGAAGAGATTCTGAAGAATCTGATCGCGGAGGTTTACGACCATCTTGCCGCCGAGTCCATGTTGCAGCCTCGCAAGGAAGACGATCTCGCCGCTTCCATCCTGCATGTGGCGCAATCGATTCTAGCGAAGACAGACGCGGCCGATCGATTGGAGCTTGCGCTGCGCTGGCTCTCCGATCGTGGACTGGCCATCGACCTGGGCTCCGACTCAACGACGAAGAAGTTCTTCGATATCTTCATCCGGCACGCGATGCTGATCGACACCAAAGCCCTAACGCCGCTGAACGCGCCGGTATGGCTCTGGCGGGCGAAGGGATCGTGGCTGACAAAAATTCCCTTGAGCGCGGAGATTCGCAGTCGCATTACTGGCTCCGTTTTGACGGAGGAGATTGTCGCAGGCCATCACTTTGAAGTTCTGCGTTCGCCAAGCGCCGGCATACTGGCGGAGCGGCTGGCGCAGGCGATGGCCACAAGCCGCGATCTGCGCACGGAGGTTTACTCCACGGCGCAATAACAACGGATCCGCTCGCCCTGTTTGCTCCATCTTCGCCGGGCACGATAGTATTTGGATACCGCTGGCACGGTTCTCCGGCTTCTCACCGGTCCGGTCCCGAATCCCCAATGCAGCGGACGGGCGGTCCCAACCCTATGAAGATTCACGAGTACCAGGCAAAGGAAATCCTCGCGAAGTACGGCGTTGCCGTGCCCCGCGGCGAAGTGGCCAACACCCTCGAAGAGGCGTCGACGATCGCCCGCAAGCTCTTTGCCGAGGGCGCGTCCGGCGTCGTCGTCAAAGCGCAGATTCATGCCGGAGGCCGCGGCAAGGGCGGCGGCGTCAAGGTGGCGCGCACGCGCGAGGAGGCCGAACAGTATGCCCGGCAGATCCTCGGCATGACGCTCATCACGCACCAGACCGGGCCTCTCGGACAAAAAGTCCAGCGCCTGTTGATCGAGGAGACCGCGGCAATCGATCGCGAGCTTTATCTTGGCATCGTCCTCGACCGCGTCAGCGGCAAGCTGGTCTTCATGGCCTCGCAGGCCGGCGGCATGGAGATCGAAGTCGTCGCCGCCAAGACGCCCGAGGCGATCTTCAAGGAGACCATCGACCCGGCCATCGGCTTTGGCTCCTGGCAGGCGCGCAAGCTGGCCTTCGCGCTCGGCCTCAAGCCATCGCAGATCAATTCGGCGGTCGCATTTTTTCAGAGCCTCTACAAAGCATTCATCGAGAGCGATGCCTCACTGGTGGAGATCAATCCCTTCATCACTACGAAGGATGACAAGCTCTTCGCGCTCGACGCCAAGATCACCTTCGATGACAACGCGCTCTTCCGCCACGCGGCGATCAAGGCGCTGCGCGACACGGCAGAAGAAGACCCGCTGGAAGTCGAGGCAAGCAAGTACGCGCTGAACTACATCAAACTCGACGGATCGATCGCCTGCATGGTCAATGGCGCGGGCCTTGCAATGGCCACCATGGACATCATCCAGTACGCCGGCGGCTCACCCGCAAACTTCCTCGACGTAGGCGGCGGCGCAACGCAGGAGCAGATCGAGCACGCCTTCGAGATTCTGCTCTCCGACAAGAATGTGAAGGCCATCCTCATCAACATCTTCGGCGGCATCCTGCGCGTGGATCGGCTGGCCACCGGCGTGGTGGCCGCGGCCCGCAACCTGCACATCACCGTGCCCATCGTGCTGCGCCTCGAAGGCACCAACGTCGAAGAAGGCCGGCAGATTCTCAAGGAGTCGGGTCTGAACTTCCAGGTGGGCGAAACAATGAAAGAAGCTGCGGAATTAGTGGTTGCCGCGGCAGCAAGCGTGGGGGAATAAGATGGCGGTACTCGTCGATAAAAGAACTCGTCTGATAGTTCAGGGCCTGACCGGCAAGGAAGGCACCTTCA
>Ga0302142_1000960_pt1 | contig 9434 bp, 10 predicted proteins | sample I_Bog_E1_3_FD_198557 | JGI IMG/M metagenome (GOLD analysis project Ga0302142, IMG submission 198557) | Peat permafrost microbial communities from Stordalen Mire near Abisko, Sweden - I_Bog_E1_3 | ecosystem: Environmental > Terrestrial > Soil > Wetlands > Peat | place: Sweden: Abisko, Stordalen...
GCCGATCGCGTTGCCGACCTGGAAAGGTGTTGCGTGGTAGGCGCTTGCCGGCCAACGCGACCCAGGGCGAGATCATTTTATGCTTGACGCAACACGTATCAACGTCATACTTCGGTTGTCCCGATGATCAAGAGCTTTCGGGAAAACCGGACCGAGGCCCTGTTCCATACCGGTCAAGGGGACAAAAAGTGGCAGTCTTTCGAGAGGGTTGCGCGTCGCAAGCTCTTGATGGTCGATGCGGCGTCTTCCTTGCGCGACCTGAAATCGCCGCCTGCCAATAAGCTGGAGGCCCTGAAAGACGATCGCACGGGACAGCACGCGATCAGGATCAACGGCCAATATCGCGTCTGCTTTGTTTGGGCAGATGGCAACGCGCACAACGTTGAGGTGGTTGATTACCACTGAGGGATTATCGCCATGAAAGCCGATATGCTGATTCATCCCGGTGAAATCCTCAATGAGGAGTTTCTGGTCCCGCTCGGCCTGAGCGCAAACCGCCTGGCAAAAGCTATTGGCATTCCGACGAACCGCATTACGGAGATCATCAACGGAGAGCGCCGGGTAACCGCCGAGACCGCCATCTTGCTCGGTCACGCTTTCGATGTGTCTCCGGAGTTCTGGGTCAACCTTCAGGCGCGCTACGACCTCGATGCGGCGAACGCAAGCATTTCGGAAGAGGCGGTCCAAAAGGCCGACGCCTTCGCGCAGGGGCGTCGGGCGGGTTAGTGGCGTATGTCGGGAGGCGGTCCGCACGGCGAGCCACCTTAGATCATGCTCCGGGCGGCAGCGTTAACGCCCGAGACGCCATGCCGCTTCCGATTCGTTAAGGAACTTCCATCGCCGACTTCAGGGATTACGACAGTATCGTACTAAACCAAGACTTGCCGGGCAAGCGACTCAGAAAAGGAATGGTGGGAGCCATCGTCCATGCCTTTACATATCCCCGGATCGCCTATGAAGTCGAGTTCTGCGACAGCGATGGAAAAACCGTCGCGCAACTGCTGGTAACCGTGGACCAGATCATGCCACACAGTCCCGGTCGTGCATTTCGGGCACCAGCGGTCCCGATTCATCGCCCGCTGTTCGCATGCCTCCACGGCAATTGTTACGCTGCGGGGTGACCCGGCTTTGGCCCGCGATCCCGGCAAGGCCCGTTATCGCGAAAGGCGCTTGCGCCGCCGGACTGTCCTCGCCCATGCTCGGCGTATCGTCGCTATTGCCAAGCCGCCGCCATCCGACGCGTGTTCTGCCATGACAATGCAAAAGGCAGCCTGAGATGCAGCTCGATCGTCGAAACCCGCCCAGCCCGTACGATTTTCTGCCGCCCGTTACCTCATTCCAGGTGGCCAGCGCCGATATCCGCGACGGCGAGCAGATGGGAGACGCATTCGCGTTCGACAGTTGGGGCATGACGGGTTGCAACGCCTCTCCGCAGCTCGCATGGAGCGGTTTTCCCAGCGGGACCAAGAGCTTCGCCGTGACCCTGTTCGACCCCGACACGCCAACAGGAAGCGGCTTCTGGCATTGGATTCTCATCGACCTTCCTGCCAGCGTCACCAATCTTCCGCAAGGCGCCGGGGCGCGAAATGGCGGCGGGGCATTGCCGGCAGGGGCGCTGCACGTGCGCAACGACTACGGCGAGCCTGCCTATGGCGGCCCGGCGCCGCCGAAGGGCGATCGCCCGCACCGGTACATGTTCGCCGTGCACGCGCTGGACGCGGAGAAGCTTGGAATCGACGGTTCGGCCAGCGCCGCCGTGGCCGGCTTCAACCTGACATTTCACACTCTGGCGCGCGGCTTGCTGGTCCCGGTCTACGGCTTGGCCTAGCGGGAGCGTATCAAGGCCGGGTGGCCGGCTTTGCTTTGGCTGGCGCCGATGCCAGGGTGGTGTCGCGGCGCAGCCGGTGCTCGCCCAGGAACAGCAGGATCGGCGCGGCGATAAAGATCGATGACGACGTGCCCACGACGATTCCAAAGAGCATCACCCAGGCGAAGCCCGAGATCGACTCGCCGCCGAACAGGGCCAGCGGCAGGCTCGCCAGGAACACTGTCATCGAGGTGCCCAGCGTCCGGTTCAGCGTCTCGTTGATCGACTGGTCGATCAGGTCGCGCAGCGGCATGGTCTTGTATTTGCGCAGATTCTCCCGCACCCGGTCGTAGACGACAACTTTGTCGTTGGTCGAGTACCCCAGGATGGTCAGCAGCGCCGCGACCATCACCAGATCGAACTCGATCCGGGTGAGCGCCAGGAAGCCGATCGCTTTCGTCAGGTCCAAAACCAGCGTCGTGACCGCACCGATCGCGAACTGCCATTCGAAGCGGAACCAGATATAGACCAGGATCATCAGCAGGCTGAGGCCGAGGGCAAGCAGTCCGTTACGGAACAGCTCGGCGGAGACCGACGCGCCGACGGCATCGGTGCGCATCACGCGCGCACCGGGGACCGCATTATCCAGCGCCTGCCTGACGCGCGTGACAGCCTGCTGGGTGCCTTGTTCGGTCGGCTGGCTGCCGAGGCGGATCAGCACTTCGTTCTCGTCGCCGAACCGCTGGACGCCCTGTTCGGAAACGTGCTCGGCGGCCAGCGCGGCGCGGATCTGGCTGAAATCGGCGGGGCCGGGGGTGCGCACCTCCATCACGATGCCGCCCGAGAAGTCGATGCCCAGGTTCAGCCCCGGGTAGAAGAACAGCACCACGGATGCCGACGACAGAATGGCCGAGGTGATCAGCCCCAAAAACCGGCCGCGCATGAACTTGATGCGCGTGCCATCGGGAACCAGACGGAGGCGGGGACGGATGAACATGGGTCAGACCGGCAAAAGCTGGGGCCGTGTCGCGACATACCAGCGCGACACCAGAAGGCGCGTGAGCATCCACGCCGTGAACATCGAGGTCGCGACCCCCACGCAGATGGTCACCGCGAAACCGCGCACCGGGCCGGAGCCGAACACGAACAGCATGACGTGCGCCAGAATCGCGGTCGCGTTGGAGTCGAATATCGTGCTGTAGGCGCGCTGGAAGCCATGCTCCAGCGCGGCAAGCGGCGGACGGCCGTTGCGCTGCTCCTCGCGGATGCGCTCGTTGATCAGGATGTTGGCGTCAACCGCCATGCCCAGCGTGAGCAGGATGCCCGCCATGCCGGGCAGCGTCAGCGTCGCCTGCAGCAACGACATGATTGCCAACAGCAACACAAGGTTCATCAACAGCGCGGCGTTCGCGAACCAGCCGAACAGCCCGTAGAAGAACCCCATGAACGCGATGACCAGCACGAAGCCGATTGCCAGCGAAAGCGCCCCGGCGCGGATCGAATCCGCGCCCAGTTCCGGCCCGACGCTGCGTTCCTCGACCACCGTCAGCGGCGCCGGCAATGCGCCGGCGCGGAGCAGCACGGACAGGTCGTTGGCAGCGGTGGCGGTGAAACTGCCGCTGATCTGGCCTCGGCCGCCGGTAATCGGCTCGCGAATGACCGGTGCGCTGATCACCTTGCTGTCCAGCACGATGGCGAAGCGGTGGTTCACGTTGGCCCGCGTCACGTCGGCAAAGCGGCGGGCGCCGACGGAGTTGAAGGTGAAGTTCACCACCCACTCGCCGGTCTGGGAGTTGTTGCCGGCACGGGCGTCGGTGAGGTCCGCGCCGTCCACATCGACGCGCTTGCGCACGCCGATCTTCTGGTTCGGATTGTCCTGCATCGGCAGGTAGTCCACCCCGGGCGGGGGCGGCGTGCCGGCCAGCGGGCTGGCGGTCTCGTCGACCAACTGGAACGTCATGTGCGCGGTCTTGCCGAGCAACTGCTTGATGCGGTCCGGGTCGCTGATGCCAGGCAGTTGGACGACGATGCGCGATGCGCCCTGCTGGGTGATCTGCGGATCGACCACACCCGTCTCGTCGATGCGCCGGCGGATGATTTCGATCGACTGCTGAACCGCGGACGCCGCCCGCTCGTTCAGCCCCACCGGCGAGAGCGTCAGGGTGATCGTACCGTCCGGGGTCGAAGCCAGGTCCACGTCCGGCCGCCCGCTGGCGCCGGTGATGGTGACCAGTGGCCGGAGCACGGCCAGCGCGTCATCGAGCTTCGCGGCATCGCGCAGCTTCAGGAAGACGCGGTTTTCCGCGGGCTGCGCCTCCAGCGTCTGGTAGTAGATGCTGCTGGGGCGCAGCGCCTGGCGCACCGCATCCACCAGGCTTTCCAGCCTCTCCTTGACCACCGCGTTCATATCGACTTCCAGCAGCAGATAGCTGCCGCCGCGCAGGTCCAGGCCAAGATGCACGGTGCGCCACGGCAGCCAGGAGGCCGGGGCGGAGACCAGATTGGGGATGCAGAGGAAGCCCGCCAGCACGCAAGTGCAGAGAATGAGCGTCGTCTTCAGGCGACTGAAGTACATCATGAGCGAGCGGCAGGCTCCTAAGCTGGCACGCGGGTGGCGCCCCTATGCGCTGGCCCCTGCCCGCTGTCCAGTGGGGTGGAGGGCGGCGGAATTCGGGTGGTGCAGGGGCGTGTCTGGGTGAGGCGGGGATGTTAACGTTACGCGTGTCGCGCATCGGCGCGCGCGGACAACTCGGGGTGGACGATCCGGCCGAACTCGATGAAACTTGTGGCTCGCGTGCCGGCAAGGACAGGCATATCAGTCGCGAACAAAACAGCGCCTACAAGCTTCGGGAATCGCGGGTCATGACCGGGAACGGATTCACGATGATCGCGTGATCGATCCTGCTCCCCCGCCCATCCCACAGGAAAACCGTCCTACTTTGACTTGCAAGCGTACGTCCTGACGGACCGAACGCGCCGCCGCCCAGCCTCAGCGCCGCGCCTTGCGCGCCGCGTATCGAGCGTCGCGGATGGCTTTGCGCTCGGCTTCCTCGGCCAGCTTGCGGGCCGCCTGGGCGGCGAGCTGGACGGCCTTCTCGGCCTCGCGAGCGGCTTCCTCGGCCAGCCGGGCCACATCCTCGGCGGCCTTGCGCGCCGCTTCGACTTCGCGGGCGGCCTGGCGCTCCGCGGCACGGACCGCGCGGGCGTCGATCACCGCCTGCTGGGCAGCCTGTCGCGCCAGCACGGCCGGGTCATCCGCCGGCGGCTTGGCCCGAAACTTCTCCAGCGCCGCCTTTTTGGCGTTTGCTGCCGCGGCGATCCTATCGTTGTAGCTGTCCTTGTGGGCGGCCATCGTCGCGTTTGTCCTCGGAAGTTGGGCAGGCGACATAGCCGATCCCCGGCCCCGGGGCCACAACCGACTGCAGATGGTGGGCGCCATACGATGATCCAGCCCGCGGGAACGCCCCTGCCCGGCCGGCCGGCGGCAGGCGTCCCGCCATACCACGCACGGAACGACAGGCGGCGGGACCGGATTGGACGTTCAGCGCCGGAAAACGGTTGCCTGCATCTTTGCCCGCACGTCGGTTGCCGGCCCGTCGCTCACGCCTGCCAAGCCCGTCAAGGCCCGAGCGGCATGGTCAGTCCATTGCTATTTCCCAACTGCAAGGATCGCTCGTAGCCTGTTGATCGGGCACACATTGGCGCCGTCGACCAGGGGGACGTATGCCGAAGCCTTTCATCCGAACCGCGTTCGCGCTCGGCGTGCTCCTTGCCATGGCGTCGGGGGGAGTTCAGCCGCTTGCCGCCGCGCCGGAAGCCAGGGAGACCGTGGTGTTTATTCGCCATGGCGAGAAGCCCCCGCTCGGGCTGGGACAACTGACCTGTCAGGGACTGAATCGAGCCCTTGCACTGCCCGGCGTCATCGCCACTGCGTTTGGCAGGCCAAACGTTATCTTCGCGCCAGATCCAGCGAAATCGAAGGATGATAGCGGCCTGCCGTACAACTATGTCCGCCCTCTGGCGACCATCGAGCCGACCGCGATTGCCTTCGGCATGCCGGTCGATGCCAGCATCGGCTTCGCGAACCTCGAAGCTCTGCGGCGAAGACTGAACGCACCCGCGTTTCACGCCGCACTTGTTCTCGTCGCCTGGGAGCACGCCAACATCGTCAAAATCGCCCGGCGCCTGATGGCGGACAATGGCGGCAATCCTGCCAGCGTCCCTGAGTGGGAGGGGAGTGATTTCGACAGCATCTACATCGTCAGGATTTTGCGGAACGACGGCCATGTCACGGCGACATTCGAGCGGCGCCATGAAGGTCTCGACGGGGAACCGACGGCTTGTCCCGTCAGGCCGCCGCCCGGATGACACACCGGCGCTCGACAAGGGCCGGGGACAGACACTCGCTCGACGAGGGGGCCACGGAGCACCGGGGGACAGACCCTCGCTCGATGGCCACCGCGGGACCGGGCAGCCGGTCCGCCGCCACCTGTTGCCCCCGATCCGCTGGCGGCGAGGTACGAGGCCCCCCAGCCACCGGCCAACGCGGAGCGAAGGCGGCAACGCCGCCAGGGACCGCCGTGACGGCCCCAGCCCGCCGCGTCGCCCCCGGCTCGGCCGCCACGCCATCAGGCTCAATCTGTCCACCGGCCGGCGGCCCAAGGTAGCGGGCCCCCGCCGAGCCGCTGGCCCCTGTCGCCCCGCTCACAGCGCACCCCCTGCCAACCCACCCCAACCCTTGCCCCGCGCCCGCGAAGCGGACACATGGAGGGGATAGCCCGCAGCCTTCAGGTACCGCATGACCCCTCCCCGCCTCCGCATCGGCGTCGCCGGTGCGGGCCATTTCGGCCGCTACCACGCGCTCAAGGTGGCCGCCTCGGATCGCGCCACTCTGGTCGGCGTGCATGACCTGCATGACGAACGCGCCAAGACCGTGGGCTGGGAAGCCGGCGCGCCGGACCTGCCGTTCGACGCGCTGCTCGCTTCCGCCGACGCGCTGGTGATCGCGACCCCCGCCAGGACGCACCACGCGCTGGCCGCCGCGGCGCTGCGCGCCGGCAAGCACGTGCTGGTGGAGAAGCCGATCGCCTCGACGCTCGCCCAGGCCGACGAACTGGCCGCACTGGCGACGGAGCGCCGCCTGGTGCTGCAGGTCGGCCATCTGGAGCGGTTCTCCGCCGCGCACGGTGCGCTGGTCGGTCGAATCGGCACGCCGCTGTATCTGGAGGCCACCCGCATCGCCCCGTTCAAGCCGCGCGGCACGGACGTGTCGGTGATCCTGGACCTGATGATCCACGACCTGGACCTGGTGCTGGCGCTGGTGGACAGCCCGATCGAGTCGGTGGACGCGGTCGGCGCCGCGGTGGCGAGCCCGCACGAGGACATCGCCAACGCCCGCATCCGGTTCGCCAGCGGCGCGGTGGCGACGATCACCGCCAGCCGCATCGCCGCCCGCACCGAGCGGCGGATGCGCATCTTTGCCCAGGACGGCTATGTCGCGGTGGACTTCGCCAACCGGCGGCTGACCGTCATTGCGCGCGGTGCCGGCACCGGCCAGCCGGTGCCCGGCGTGGAGGGCTTCGGCATGGCGGAGGTGTCGTGGGAGGAGCACGATTCGCTCGCCGCGGAGCACGCAGCCTTCATCGCCGCGGTGCAGGATGGCGCGCCGGTCCTGGTGGACGCACCGGCCGGACGCCGGGCACTGGCGGCGGCGCTGGCGGTGACCGACAGCATGACCAAGGCGCGGGCGAGGATGACCGCCTCCGGCCTGATTCGGCCGGGCCAGGCGGGCAGCGGTGGGGCGTTCGGCTGAAAGGCGGAGCCCCCCGCGAGCGAGGCTTGTGTCGAACCCGGTTCGGAACATCGGTCGGGACATGTCGACGGGACCGGTTCAGCGTCGCGCGCGCCCCGGTTTGACCGTGACCGCAGCCAAACTGATCATGGGGAGCCTGATGCCCTCACCTCCCGATACGATGCCGGCCGGGACCGCCGCCGTTCCGGAAAGCAACTTTGCGGCTCGCGACCTCTACCAAGGGTACGTCGCGGAGCGGAGCACGCGCCACGTCGCGGGATGGCTGCGCAATCCGGCCAATGATGCGGAGCGGGCCGAGTTTGAGATCGTCCTGCCAGGACCGGACGGGGAGCGTGTTCTCCACCGGGGCCTGGCCGACGCGTTCAGCGCCGGGCTGGCGACGTTGGGCCTGGGTGACGGCGGCAACGCCTTCTACGCGGTGCTCCCGATAACGCTAACCGCGGCCGAGCGGGATCGCCTGATTGTCAGGGCCGCGCGCAACAAGGTGGCGTTGCCGCTTGCCCCGAACCTCAACGCGGCGTTCGAACCGCTGAGCTACGTGGCTATGGACATCGTGAACAACTGCAACTTGCGTTGTCCGTTCTGCGTCTACGACTACCGAAGCACACGCGCGACCAGGGTCATGACCGCCGCGGTGTTCGATGCCGCGCTGAAGCTGATTCCCTATGTGACCGACGGCAATTTCTGGCTGTCCTGCCTGCACGAGCCGACGCTGCATCCGAGCCTGCTGGCGTTCATCGGCCGCGTGCCGCCCGAGTACCGGCGGAAGCTGTGCTACACCACCAACCTCGCCAGGCGGATGCCGCAGGCCTATTTCGACTTTCTAGCCGATGCGGGCATCCATCACCTGACCATTTCGCTGGAGTCGCTGGAGCCTGGGCTCTACGAGCGGATGAGGGCGGGCGCCCGCCACCGGATCTTCGCCGCCAACTGGCAGATGTTGCTGACGAGCGCCCGACGCGGCAACGCCCCGCCCAAACTACGCTACAACGTCCTGGCCTACCGCTCGAACCTGCGCGCGATCCCTCCCATGGTCGAGATCCTGCTCGCCGAGAGGCAGGCGTCGCAGGTGGAGATCCGCTACACGTTCGACGAACGCCATATCGCGCAATCGTTCCGGGACCGGGAGTTCCTGGGCACGGCCGAATGGGCGTGGCTTGCGGACCAACTGGCTCGCTATCCGACGGATAGGGTGTTGCTGTTACCGCCCCCTTTCCGCGTCGGCGATGACGGGGGGCGGAGCGCCCAAGGTCCGAGCCGTCAAGGCGCTGAGCGGCCGGCTGCCGCTGAGCAGGCGACCGGCCTCAGCCCTGCACAGCTTGAGCAAGCTTGTGAGATCGCCACCGCCTCGCCGGTTGCCGCGGCTTTCCGTCGCGTCCCGGGGTCTCTATACGCTCGGGTGAAATGGGATGGCGCGCTGGAAGTGTATGGCACCGAAATCCCGGCCCCGGGACTGCCCCCCGGCCCCGTGAACTATCTCGTCGCGAACATTGCCCAACTCGGCGACCCGATCAGGACACTGCTTGCGTTGTGAAGCCACTCCGTGCCGATAGGATTGCCAGCGCCCCAATAGAGTGTTGCGATGCCAAGTGCGCCACGACAATCGCGTGCCTGCCTGACTGGTCAGGCAGGCACGCTCATGCTGGGGCAGGCTAGTGCTTTAGGTATTGAGATGGCCTCTCAGAGTGTTCGCATCGGCCACACCAAGGAACGTGACCTTGGTATTGTCGGACAGCGTGATCGTCGTATTGCCCGAGCTGGTCGTCGCATTATTGATCAGGTAGCTCTCCGTGTAGCTGGGGTTGTAGCCGGAGA
>Ga0302142_1000962_pt1 | contig 9430 bp, 7 predicted proteins | sample I_Bog_E1_3_FD_198557 | JGI IMG/M metagenome (GOLD analysis project Ga0302142, IMG submission 198557) | Peat permafrost microbial communities from Stordalen Mire near Abisko, Sweden - I_Bog_E1_3 | ecosystem: Environmental > Terrestrial > Soil > Wetlands > Peat | place: Sweden: Abisko, Stordalen...
GGGGAAGACGAACAAGTGCCGGAGGATTGCTGCTTTCATGACAAACCTCTTTTAAAGATTGGTTTGGCAAGGATTGTATAGCATCAAACGTCTGGCTAGATTACGCGTCGGCGGCGCGCATAGTGCATAAAGTGGCAGAGAGATCAATAGCGTGGAGTTAGTTGGCTTATTTGGCGGACCTTGCGGTCTGACTGTATAGGCAGAAAAGCTGACGACGAATTTACACACTATCGACACATAATCTATTTGTTATCTGCAAGATAGCAACACTATTCACACGTATTACGCACTCGGCCATGTTACCGAGAATGCAAATCCATTAAAATGAATCATATACGTAAGGGCGGCGGCTACCGAATAGTATCTGCAAAGCGTTGATAATAAAAGTACTGTTGAAATAGATTATCGACGGTTGCCCCCATTGTTGCCCCCGGCGATACAGCATCGCGCGGATTGTTGCGAACCAAATCCCGTCTTTGCTTCGATAGGCTACGGATTGTACCCAATCTGTAAAGGCACTCTGAGGTTTAATTTCGAAAGCGGACTTTCCCAACCGCTGTGAATCTCTTCCGTCCAGAATCCGATCCCTACAGAATCCGCTCACCCTTCTAAGGCCTGCCCGACCTTCAAACAAGAACTCTGCATTGGGCAATGCACGGACATCCAACTGGACCCAAAACTGTGTGCAAAGCGCGGATTGAATTTTCTGTTCTTGTAGACTTGTTTCTCGCCTTCGGCTTTGACACTATACAGCCCATGAAAGCTTCTTCGCCCGAATCAAATCTACATGCCGGACAAGTCGCAATCCTGCGCTTGCCCGAGGTACAAAGGCGCACAGGCCTGTCCCGAAGCACTATCTACGCATACGCCTCACGCGGTCAGTTCCCCGGCGCGGTACCTGTTGGACAGCGTGCCGTCGGTTGGGTCGAGGACGAAGTGTCCGGCTGGATTCAGCGGCGGATTGCCGGTCGTCAAAGGCCATGAGGGGGGTGACACTCCACCCCTGACAGGGTTGCCGCAGGGATACCAAAAGTAGCTCTGGAGCAACCTGCCCAACTCGCATTGAAACACATCCCGAAGAGGAGACTATGCGGTTGACCCGCCTATCGCGCTCAGTGACTGCCAAGGTCACCGACCAAGAGTTCGCTGAAATCGAGCAACTCACCGCAGGAAGCAATCGCAACATCAGTGAATGGGTGCGTGACTGTTTGCTCCGCGAAATCCAGCGCCCGCGATCTTCCGCCGAACACGAGACATTGCTTGCCGAGGTTCTTGCGCTCCGCTCGATCATGCTCAATCTGGCGTTTCGGTCCAATGCCGGAGAGAAGCTCACTGAGCAGGAGATGCGCGAGCTGATCCAACGCTCCGACCAGGACAAAGCCCAAAAAGCGCGACAGCGACTGACAGACGCCACGTTGGCAGAGACAGGAGATGAATATGAATAGTAGCGGCGATTTTCCGAGCAGGTATCAGGTGTGGACGATCAGTGTCTGCCTCATCACCATTGTGGCCTTCTTCTCGCTTGTCTGGCTGACCTACGAGACACAGACAACTTTCGTCCAGCGTCTTTACCTCCGCCTGTATGCAAATTCGTGGTGGCAGAGCCAGTCGATCAACAGTACTGCGAGGTACAGACTCCTCGCAGTGGAAAAGGCGAGTGGGACCTGGCGATTTGCCCTCGATGGCGAGGTGGAACCTGTCATCACTGCGGACGGCAGGCAATCGTACGCACTGACCGAAGTGGCCACCGCCAGAGGCTTCGTCAAGTTGATAACAGAGGATGTGATCCAGAACAGCCAGCAGCTTCACGCCCAGCTCGCCCACTACATTTACCAGGACCAAACCCTTTGGGACTACATTCAGCGCCCCGCGTATGGCGCGCTGATCGTATTCATTTATGGGCTCTTGGTTGCCGTTCCCAAGGATTCTGCTCGGGCGCGTGTCCGCCGATATGGCCGAGTTGTTGACGGCCCGGAACTGGTCAGCGCGGCGGAGTTCAACCGTCGCAAACCGTCGGATGGAGTCGGCTTCGATCACATCGAGCCGGGCTGGTTCAGCCGCTTGCGCAGACAAAGCGTCATGCAGGTTCGCATTCCGCGAGAGATGGAGAGATACCACATCATGATCGTCGGAGACACCGGTTCCGGCAAGAGCGCGCTCTTCCGCCAGTTGCTCATGCAGATTCGCGCGCGCGGTGAGGCCGCAATTGTCTACGACCCGGCGATGGAATATCTGCCGCAGTTCTATGACGCGCGGCGCGGAGACATCATCCTTAATCCACTGGACGCGCGCGCGCCCTATTGGTCGCCGGCATTCGAAATTGAAGACGAGGCGGAAGCCTTGACTGTGGCCACGAGCATGTTCCCCGATCAAAGTGAGCACAACCGATTCTTCTCAGACGCTTCCCGGCGGCTCTTTGCCCATCTGGTCAGCTTGAAACCGGCACCAGAGGCGTTGATTGACTGGATGTGCCATGTGAAGGAGATTGACCGCCGCGTCAAAGGCACGGAATTGGAAGCGATGATCGATCCCCATGCGGGACCGCAACGGGCAGGCGTCCTCGGTTCATTGAACATGGCCGCCAGCGCATTGAAGCTGCTGCCAGGCGAGAAGGATACCCGGCAACGCTGGAGTGCGCTCGAATGGTCAAGACACCGAAAGGGATGGATCTTCATCACGGCCCCGGCGACAGCGAAGGAACGTGTGCAGCCACTCATTACGATGTGGCTTGATCTGTTGATGCTTCGCCTGATGAACGAAGGCCATACGGACAAGCCCCCAATATGGTTTGCGTTGGATGAGGCCGCGGACTTGCAGCACGTGCCTCAGCTTGCAAAGGCCATCACGCAAAACCGCAAGTCGAACAACCCGATGGTGCTCGGCTTTCAAGGCAAAGATCAGGTTGAGATGTTCTACGGACGATTGGCCAAGACCGTACTCTCGCAGCCCAGCACGCGCATCTATCTCAAGACCGGCGAACCGGATGCCGCCGAATGGATCGAGAGAGCAATCGGCATGGTATCCGTCGAGCATCTGCGGGAGACCTGGTCCACAGGAGCGGATGGACGAAATCAGTTGAGCGAGACGATTGATCCTCCGCGCTCGGAGCCGCTGATTTCCTATTCAAAAATTGCGGGACTTTCCAGGCTGCAAGGTTACATGAAGCACGGCAATCTGGTCGTCCAACTCAGTACGCGCTACATTCAGCTCCCACACTGCTCGGAGAAGTTCATCAAGCGCACGCCTTGCGCTGAGCCGAACGAGGAAGTTGTGCCGAACGTAGGTTCGGCTGTGCCGGGCTCCGTGCCCCAGAATAGCCAAGGTTTGTTCTTTGAATAGGGAGCAGCGATGCTGACGATTTCCAAACCCATCAGCGCAAGCCAGGCGCAGGAGTACCATCGCGCGGAGTTTGCCAACGCGAAGGACAACTATTACACCGAGGAGGACCGTGTTCGAGGCGAATGGCATGGCCGTCTTGCCGAACGGTGGGGTCTAAAGGGAGAAGTGAATGAGGCGCATTTTGCCCGCTTGAGCGAGGGCCAACATCCGCACACGGGTGAGCAGCTTGTACATCACCAGACTCCGCGAGAATACGTCAGGCCGGATGGCGAACACGTCAGGACGATGGAGCATCGCGCCGGATGGGACGCGACTTTCTCCGCGCCTAAGAGTGTCTCACTGACCGCGCTTCCCGGCGGCGATGAGCGCATTCGGAAGGCGCACCGGGAAAGTGTAAGCATTGCGCTCGACAAGATGGAGCGATACGTCCAGGCGCGCATTGGAGGCACTCTGCCCGCCGAGACGACGGGCGAGTGGATTGCGGCACGATTCGAGCACGACTCCAGTCGGCCCGTAAACGGATATTCTGCCCCTCAACTTCATACCCACGCCGTCATCTTCAACATCACCGAGACGCCGGACGGAGTTTCTCATGCCCTCCAGCCGCAGGAACTCTTCCGGACGCAGAGGTACGCGACCGCCGTGTACCGTGCCGAGCTAGCCGTCCGTCTCCAGGATCTCGGCTACGAGATCGAGCGCGGCGAGCATGGTAGTCCGGAGATCAAAGGGTATTCGCAGGAATACCTTGAAGCCTCCAGCCCGCGCCGGGCACAGATCGAGAAGCACATGGAGGAACACAACGTCTCTGGCGCGGAGGCCGCTCAGATTGCCGCGTACCAGACGCGGGAGAAGAAGCAAGATCAGTCGCGCGAGGAAGTTCTCGCCCAGCATCAGGCGATGGCGGAGAAGTATGGAAACCAGCCGCAAGAGGTCGTTGCGCGCGCTCACCAGAGCGAGAACTCCGAGCGAGTTGAACGCATCACACCGGAGTCTGCCGAAAAGGCCATTCGAACAGCCGTTAACCGGAACATAGAACGGGATGCAGTTGTTGACGAGCGTGCGATTCTTGCCGATGCGCTCCGCCATGGAATGGGGAGCTTGCACGCGGATGAAGCCCACGCCGAGTTTGCCAAGAGCATCGAGGCTGGACATCTGATTGAAGTTGCCGCGCGTCCCGGAAGCGCGGGCCACGCCTACACCACGCCGGAGATGAAAGAGCTTGAAGCCGACGTTCTCCGGCATTGGAGCGAAGGCCGCGACAAGCATCGGTCCCTTGCGCCAAACAGCATCCAGAACGCGGCTCTTGCTTCCCACGCGCACCTTAACGAATCCCAGCAGTCTGTCGTCAGGGCGATTCTCAACAACCGCGATCAAGTCATGGGGCTGGAAGGCGCAGCCGGAACCGGCAAGACCACGGCGCTTGAAGCCGTCTGCGACGCTGCCAAACAGGCCGGCTTTGAGGTTGAGGGCCTTGCGCCAACATCCCGTGCGGCACAGAATCTCGAAAGCGCCGGCATTGAAACAAAGACCATGGCACGCCACTTGACCGAAGGCCAGCGCGAGAATTCCAACTCGCCATGCCTCTACATTGTTGACGAATCGAGCATGGCCAGCACTCGCCAGATGCACGACTTCCTGAAGAGCATCCACGCAGAAGACCGCGTGCTGTTCGTTGGCGATACCCGGCAGCATGAAGCAGTGGACGCCGGGCGTCCCTACGCGCAACTGCAAGAAGCCGGGATGCAAACCGCGCAACTCACCGAGATCATCCGGCAGCAGGACGCCGCGCTCAAGGCCACTGTAGAGCGTAAGCGTCCAGCCAAGTACACGGTTGACGGGGCTGGGACGAGCGGATAGGTTATTTCAGCTTGCTGGCGGCATAGGCTGCCGGGGTCAGTTGCTCCAGGCTTTGAATGGACCTGTTGGCGAGTCCGGGCAGGATCTCATGCAGGTAGTCGCGGACAGGGATCCTGAGCCGGCGGCAGCTCTCCACGACTGACAGGATTGCGGCCACCCGCGGGCCGGCCTGTTGGCTGCCGATGTGGATCCAATTTTTTCTCCCCAGCGCCACGCCGCGCATGGAGTTCTCGGCCAGATTATTGCTCAGCTCCAGTTCCGGATAATCCAGAAAGCACTCCAGTCGTTTCCACAGCGTGAGTGTGTAACTGCATGCCTTGCCGGCAGCACTTTTCGGCAACACATTCCTGCTCATCGCAAGTATCTGCTCGCGGATCTTTTCGAGCAGGGGTGGAGCCTCTTGCTGGCGCAGGTCATGGCGGGCAGCGTGATCCATCTTCTCGTCGCGAGCCCGGACGTCGATGGCAAAGAGTTTGTCCATCAACTCCACGATACTTATCGACGCGGCATCCTGCTTGTTGAGCTTGATCGCGTCGACAAACTGCCGCCTCGCGTGACTCCAACATGCCGCATGCACCATCTTCGGGCTGCCCACACCCCTGTCGTAGGCGACATATCCGTCGGTTTGTAACATCCCCGCGAACTTGTCCAGGAAACGCGCCGGCCCTTCGCGCCCGCGGCCCATGCGGAAGTCGAAGACGGTGCCAGCTCCGGGTGTTCCGTATTGCCACAAGTAGCTCTGATGATTCTTGCCGCGCTTGTCGTGCATCTGCACCCCCACCGGTGTTTCATCGGCCTGGATGTAACTGCCCGCGAGTAACTCGCGCCTCATCCATCCAACCACGGGCATCAACATCTCTCCGACCGTCATCACCCAACCGCACTGCGTGGCGCGGCCGATGTCGATACCCGCGTCGCGCAACAGGATGACGCTTTGACGATAGAGGGGGTTGTGATCGGCATATTTGCGCACGACGGTGTCGATGATGATGCCGTCCGACACCAGGCTCTTCTCGATGATCCGCACGGGCAAGGGCGCCGTAGATACGCCTTGCTCTTCGCACTGCTTACACGCGCGTTTCTCGCGCTTTGTTACTTGTACGAAATACTCGGCCGGCTTCACGTCGAGCACTTCGCTGACTTCGTAGCCGATCACCGTCTTATCCGCTCCGCAGTTGCCGCACTTGCACTGCTCCGGTGTGCAGGCAACGATCTTCTCCACGCGAGGAAGATGGGCGGGCAGTGTCTGGCGACCGGGATGCTTGCGCCTCTCCTTCTTCTCGTCCGGAGAGCAGAGCAGCGCCTCGCGTTCACTCTCAGCGGCCACCTCCGCGTTGCTGACGCCGGGTTCAAGATCCAATAACTCCAGTTGAAGGTTGCTCAGTGTCTCGCTGCCGGGACCGTACTTGGCGATTCGCTGCTGGCGGAGCCGTTCTTCAAGAACCTGCACCTTCATCTGCGCATATTGCAGCTCGTACTCATACGAGTTGAACTTGACGCTCACCGCGGCAAACAGCAACGGCTCCAACTGCGCTTTCAACTGTTCAAGAAGGTCTGCGGAAAAGAAAGGCGCGCTGATCGGAGCGGACTTCGGGCCAGGATGGAGAGTCTCACTCACGATGCTTCTTTTGTATCAAATCCCGCATCTCTCTGCAAGCGAAATGTTCAGTATTCATGCGGTCTTTTATAACTTCGATGATTCCTCTGCGCGCGGCTTTCGATACCACTTGCGCTCCCGTGTCTGGGATAGATCGATGCCGCCCAGCAACATCGTAAACTCTTCGTGACTCAACACCACCTTGCGCTGTTCATGATCGACAGCGGGCCAGTGAACACGGCCTTTCTCAATTCGCTTCGCGCAGATCCATAATCCTGTCCCGTCCCAACACAATAACTTCAGACGATTCCTCTGTGCATTGGAAAACAAGAACACATGCCCGCTCAACGGATCGCACAACAACTGGTCACGCACCAGTCCGTAGAGGCCATTGAACCCTTTACGCATGTCGGTTGCGCCCGGTGCAAGATAGATGCGCGTCGCGGCGCCCAGGCCGAACATCGCTACAACTGCTCCAGAGCAGCGACCAGCCGCCGCAACGTCGCGTCGTTGAAGCCATCCCCGACTTCTACCCTGCGTCCGTTGGACAACAGCACCGTCAAAGAGCCCGGCTGATCCCCAGTGCCTATCGGACTCATGGCTGCAGCCAGTTCTACCTCGACCAGAGGACCCCGACCAACACCATCGGCGTCGCGATGCTCCTGCTGCTGCTGTTTCTTCAGGTGACGATTCAGTGTGCTCAATGCCATGCCATGACGACGGCAGAACGCACTGCGCCCCAACCCGCTCGTTCGGTACAAACCTGCAACCCGCGCAATCTCCGCGCGACCGCGACGATGAACTACCCCTACTGACTCTCCACTCATGGCTACAGTCCATCACAACCATGAACTGTTTAACAGATGCGGTTGCTCTGACGGATACGATCGACTTTCGTTGCGAGTCCTGTCGTCCCCTGCGGATCAAGGCCGATGTATTTGTCGAAATCGAGCGAAAACCCATCCGGGCAAACGGCGCGATGAAAGGTGACGAACATCTTGCGCTGTTGGGCGCTGCCCACGCTCTGCACGGTGCCGATCAGGCGTGTGCCTTGCGGCATAAGAAGCTGTTGATGATCGTGGGAGTAATAATCGGTGGTCAACATGACCAGGATCGGCCCGTTGAATCCGCCGTCGATGTGGTTGGTGACGACTCCTTCGAGGACTGTTCCCTCGAAGATTCGATAGAGACGGCCCTGATACTGGTCGAACGAGTACGGCCCCATCGGGTCGGTTTTCGTGTTCGTCACCGATGATCGTTCCGATGCCGCCACTGCATTGGAACTCTTCTGCGACGGCGCGCCATTGGCAATCACTGCCTCTTCCGTTTTCGCCGAAGAGGGCGCTTCCGCGCGTTCGGCAAGCACAGTGGCAGTCTGCGGATTTGGTGATGAGCCGGTCGCAGATTCTCCAGCGCGCGCAAAGTCAATCGCCATCGTGCCACTGTTGATGGCGTCCTGCTTCTGCCTCTCCCGTGCCAGAGCGCGTTGCTTCGCCTCGGCTTGCGCTTCCGAGACATTCGAGGTGTGCTGCGGCGCATTGGAACTCCCGCCGTAGATCGCATCGCACTGCGCCGCTGTCATCGGCGCGGCGTTAGTTGACTCCGGACCCGGCGTGCCCTCGGCGTTCTGGAATTGCTGCATCGCCGCAAGCAGCTCTTGCTGACGCTGCTTTTCCTCGGCGTCGTGCTGAGCCTGCAACTGCTGCTGTGTCTCGAAGCTCGATACCTGCTGCGCGCTGGGCGAGGCCGGGCGCATCGGCAGCGCGCTTGTTGGAGCCGCCTTTTTGTTGCCGCGCAGAAGACTGGTCACATTGGCGATGCCGAGTATGGCGAGAATCGCTACCAGCGCGATGACCACTGGCATACTCTTCCTGAGTGGCGGCTTCGCGTCAGGCTGCTCTGGGATAGTGGCGGGAGTGTTGAGGTTCTGTTCTGTCATGGCTATTTCACACCTCCCAGCCGACGGAATTCAACCTTCTGCTTGCCGATGGCCAGATACCCGTGCTCCAACTGCTTCGGCACGGTGTACAGTCCACCGTTGAAATCGAAGTTGATGAGTGAGCCCTTGCCGTCTTTCAACTCGTAAAGCGCGGGCGTCTCCTGGAACTGGCCGCGCAAGTATGTGAACTTGTCGTCGCGCCAGATTTGCTGGAGTCCAAGCTCTTTTCCCTTTCGCTCGTCCCACGTGTAGTCAAAGTGCAACGAGCCGGGGTATTCACTGCGGTACTGCTCGGCCTTCGTCGCTTCGGCTTTGAGTACGGCCTCCTGAGCGGCCTTCGCGGCAGCAGCTTCCTGTTTCGCCTTATCCAGTTCGGCAACCGGCACGAACACCGGAAGCTGTGCCAGCCGGTCCTTGGCGGCTTGGTCGCCGGGAGCGATAAAGACTTTGGAATCGAAGTGGGGATCGGAATCATCGGAGACCTCGCGCACTGCAAGGGTGTATTCGTTGCCGTGATCGGAGACGATGTGAATGTCCGTGGCTGCATTCGCCGTTTTGGGCTTGACGCTGATGAAGCGCGAAGCCACATGGCCGCCGTCGAAGATCCAATTCACCGTGTCGCCGGCGAAGACGTTGGCGACTTTCTCTTCGTTGGGTAGCACGATGAGCGTCGATTGCAGCAGCCCAGCGCGAATCTG
>Ga0302142_1001015_pt1 | contig 9240 bp, 8 predicted proteins | sample I_Bog_E1_3_FD_198557 | JGI IMG/M metagenome (GOLD analysis project Ga0302142, IMG submission 198557) | Peat permafrost microbial communities from Stordalen Mire near Abisko, Sweden - I_Bog_E1_3 | ecosystem: Environmental > Terrestrial > Soil > Wetlands > Peat | place: Sweden: Abisko, Stordalen...
CGGGGCGATATCGGAATGGCCGATCACGTTGGCAGGCGAAATCGCGTGGCGGCGGACAATGTCGGCGAGCAGCGGGATCAGCGATTCCATCTGCGCGTCGGTAAACGGGCGATAGCCGAATTCGTGCCCGGGATTGACCAGTTCGATGCCGATGCTGGCCGAATTGATATCGGTGACCCCGCGCCAGTATGACCGCCCGGCGTGCCAGGCGCGCCGGGCCTCGTCGACCAGCCGGATCACCGTGCCATCTTCGTCGATCAGATAATGCGCCGAGACTTCCGCCGCCGGGTCGCACAGCCGATCGATCGCCTCGGCCGCGCTTCGCATGCCCGTGTAATGCAGCACGACCATCGATATCGGCAGCTTGCGCTCGTTCCAGTTCGGCGAGGGAACCTCGCGATGGACGAGCCAGCGATTCACGTGCGGACCGCTTTCATGGCAAACAAGCCCCCTTTCGCAGTCACGCCGCCGGCAGCACTGCGCCCATCACCAGCGTGTCGGCCGACACGTGGGTTTGCAGCCCGCCGCCGAGGTCGGCGGCGAGTTGCTGGATCATGTAGGCCGGCGCGGTCTTGCTCGACAACGCATCGGTCGGCAGCGTGCCGTCGAGCGCGTGACCGACCGCCGGGTCGAACGCGATCCGCGCGCCTGACGCGCGCACCACGATCTCGCTTGCCAGACCTTGATCGGTCTGGTGCGTTTCGGCCGCGATATCGAGCGTACCGCCGCGTACCAGCGCCTCGATCCCGATCAACGCCAGGTTGAGCAGCACTTTGACCGCAGGCTTGGGCATCGAATCGCTCGCCAGCGCCCAGTTGATCGCGATCCGGCCATTGTTGCCGACCAGCGCATCGATCACCGCGCGCGGCTCGTTGAGCGGAATGCTTTCGCCAAACCCGCCGCCTGCGCCGAATGCCAGGCGGAAAAAGCGCAATTTGTCCGCCGATGTCTTCGCGCTTTGTTCGAGCAGTTCGAAACAGCGCTGGCGCATGTCGGGGTCTTTTTCCTCGGCAAGCAGTTCGAGGCCGTTGGACAGCGCGCCGACCGGGCTCAACATGTCGTGGCACAGGCGCGAGCAGAGCAGGCTGGCAAGTTCGAGCGAAGCGATGGTCATGATCCGGGGTCGGGGCCTTTTATCGTCTGGCGTTCGGCAAAATTCAATCGGGAGGGCACGATCGATTGCGCCCCCTCGCATCCTCCTACGCCTTAACCGGCAACCACGTCATAGGAAAGCGGTTCGAAACCGGATAAGCTATCATGCCATAGCGTGATGGCGTCGTCGGCGACAATGGCCCAGATCCGCCCGTCGCGCGCGGCCATGGCGGCATCGGTCGGCGAAGGGTGGGCGGCGCCGGTCGGGTGCGAATGAAAATAGCCCAGAACCGCCGGGCCGCCCGCCCGCGCGGCGCGGTGCGCGGCGATCAGCGCTGTGGGGTCGATCTCGAAATGGCGCTCGGGTTGCGGGGCGACATTGGCGGCGGGCCATGCCGTGGCGATCGCGTCGCCCTGCCCCAGCAACAGGCCGCAGGCCTCGCACGGGTGACAACGATGCGCTTCGGTCCTGATCGTGTCCAGCGCCCCGGCGGTGATGCAAATCGGCATCGCATGATTGTAGCCCCGAACATGGGGTCCGACCACCTTCTTGGCGTCCTGCCCTTGTCAGCCCTGCGATATGCTCCATATCGCAAGGCACAATGGGGGCACAGACACAGATCCTGACCGGCACGATCGCCGATGGCGGCCAGCGGCTCGACAAGGCGCTCGCCGATGCCTCGGCGCTGTCGCGCGAACGCGTCAAGGCCTTGATCGGCGTAGGCGCGGTCATGCTGGACGGACGCCCGGTGGCGCAGGCTTCGGCCAAAGTCGCGGCGGGCAGCGTCTGGACGATCGCGGTGCCGGCCGCCACCGCCGCCGAGGCGCAGGCGCAGGACATCCCGCTGGTCATCGCCTATGAAGACGATGCGCTGATCGTGGTGGACAAGCCGGCAGGGCTGGTGGTCCATCCCGCCGCCGGGAATCCCGACGGGACTCTGGTCAATGCGCTGTTGCACCATTGCCGGGGGCAACTGTCGGGAATCGGCGGGGTGGCGCGGCCGGGAATCGTCCATCGGATCGACAAGGATACGTCCGGGCTGCTCGTCGTGGCCAAGACCGATGCCGCCCACGAAGGGCTGGCGCGCCAGTTTGCCGACCATTCGATCATGCGCGCCTATCGTGCGATCACCGCCGGAGTGCCCATGCCGCCGGCAGGCACGATTCGCGCAAGCATCGCGCGATCGTCGCATGATCGCAAGAAGATGGCCCTGGTCGAAGAAGGGCGTGGCAAACACGCCGTGACGCATTACCGCACGCTGAAAGCGCTCGATGGCGCAGCGCTGGTCGAATGCCGCCTGGAAACCGGGCGAACCCATCAGGTGCGCGTTCACCTTGCGTCAATCGGTCATTCGCTATTGGGCGATCCTGTCTATGGACGATGCCCTTCCCGATTGCGCCCGATTCTCGCCCGCCTCGATTTCCGGCGTCAGGCCCTGCATGCGGCGGAACTGGGGTTTGCCCATCCGATCGACGGTCGGGCCCTGCATTTCACCAGCGCGACGCCGGTCGACATGGAACAGCTGCTTGTCGAACTGGGGTTCTGAATGGCGCCGCCCGACACCAAAGTACGTCTTGCGCGGCTTCGCTGCGGATGGAAACCTTACGGAATGCAGCATTTTGAAGTTCAGTTGTTGTTTGAAACCGAGTAGAAATCTTGTGTGGTCCCGCCGCACGACGCCCATTAGGGGTTGTTGCCAAGAGGTACTGACGCTCTCGAAAGGAATGTCCGGTGCGTGATACGAACAAGGCGCTGACGGTCCCCGCGCTTGCGGGTGAAGCCAGCCTCAACCGCTATATGTCGGAAATCCGCAAGTTTCCGCTGCTGACGGCGGAAACCGAATACATGCTCGCCAAACGCTATCAGGAACATGGCGATCCCCAAGCCGCCGCGCAACTGGTCACCAGCCATCTGCGACTCGTGGCCAAGATCGCGATGGGCTATCGCGGCTATGGCCTGCCGGTTTCGGAGCTGATCTCCGAAGGCAATATCGGGCTGATGCAGGGGGTCAAGAAATTCGACCCCGAGCGCGGTTTCCGCCTTGCGACGTATGCGATGTGGTGGATCAAGGCGTCGATCCAGGAATTCATCCTGCGCAGCTGGTCGCTCGTGAAAATGGGCACGACCGCTTCGCAGAAGAAGCTGTTTTTCAATCTGCGCCGGATGAAGAAGAATCTCGAAGCGTTCGAGGACAGCGATCTTCATCCCGACGATGTGAAAAAGATCGCCACCGATCTTGGCGTGCCCGAAGCCGACGTGGTTTCGATGAACCGGCGGATGATGATGGGTGGCGATGCCAGCCTCAATGTCTCGGTGCGCGAAGACGGCGAAGGGTCGTGGCAGGACTGGCTGGCCGATGATCGCCCGTTGCAGGACGAAACCGTCGCCGAGACGCAAGAGGCCCAGATGCGCCACGGCTTGCTGGTCGAAGCGATGGGCAGCCTGAACGAGCGCGAACGCCACATCCTGACCGACCGGCGCCTGATCGACGATCCCAAGACGCTCGAAGAGCTGAGCCAGGTCTACAACGTAAGCCGCGAACGCGTGCGCCAGATCGAAGTGCGCGCCTTTGAAAAGCTGCAGAAGGCGATTCAGCACATTGCCGGCGAACGCCATTTGCTGCCTGCGCTCTGATCAGCGCGTTCCCGTTATGGAAAAGGCCATGGCTCCGTTGGGGCTAGGGCCTTTTCGTTTGTGGCTTTTTCAGCGGAAAAAGGGGTCGTCGGCATAACCGACGACCCCAATAGAGGAATGGGTCGCTGGACCCAGGGTAATCAGAAGTGAACGATGACGTCGCCCGCGACGAGCAACTGATGGTTTTTGGCCTGGCTGTTGTCGCCGGTGGCCAGGTTGATGTTGAAGGCATTGGCGTCGATCGAGCGATAGTACGTCACTTCAGGACGGACCTCGATCTGGGGCGAGAACCAGTGTTGCCAGCCGAAGCCCATTTCCCAATAGCGGGTCTTGATGCCGGTGCGCTGGCCTTCCTCGTCGTTGTAGTATTCGGCGCGGAACGACAGGTTGTTCAGCGGGTCGGGTTCCCAGTTCCAGTACGACAGCGCGGTGAACACGTGCGCGGTGCATGACATGGCGGTCGGATCGGCGCACTGCGCACCGCTCGGCCCGTTGTACGGATAGAACTGCGGGCTGAACGGGGTGCCGCCGGCGGCAAAGATCGCCGCGCCGGGCGAACCGGGGTCCACGTTGACCACGTTCTTCTGATACAGCGTATAGCTTTCGAACGCGACATGCGTGGTGTCGGAGAACTTGTGGTAATAGGTTCCGCCAAACCATTGCAGGTTGTTGTAGCCCCAGGTTCCGGCGTTGATCGCGTCGGCGCACAAGTAGATGTTGTCGCGCGCCGAATCGGTCTGATAGCGCACGCAGGCGGTCAGTGAAGGCTTGGCGCCCGGGTCACGCTTGAACGTCGCGTTGGGGAACAAGGTGTTGGTCGTATAGAGCGTATTCCCGTTGGCATCGGTGCCATAGGGGATTTGCTGACCATAAGTGGCGTTGGGCAGCCTCTGGTTGGAGTTCCACAGCGCGGTGTCCGAACCCATGCTGACGCCAAGCTGGAGGAACAGGTTCTTGGTCGCCGCGAGCGTGAGCTGGATGCCCTCGTTGGTGTAGTTGTCAAACGTGTACGTCAACGAGTGGGTGTACATATAGTTGTTGGGCGCGAGCTGCGCCTCGATGTCGGGCAGCGAGATATAGCGCCCGATGCGGATCATCAGCCCTTGCGCGATCTTGGGGATGAACACTTCGCCATAGATCATCGGCATGTCAAAGCCGTTGGCCTTGTTGCGCTGAAACAGCCCCTGGTCGACGAGGAACCCGCGCGAGGCGGTATAGCGATAGTTGGTGCCATAGATCCCCGAAACGCGGAAACCCCAGTCGACATGGTCGCTCTGCACGGTGTCGGGGGTGCGTTCGACATAGAGTACCGCCTGATCGAGCACGACGGTGTTGGGGGCAAAGGCATAAGCGGCGGGCTGGTTGCCCTGGCGCACGCTGCTGGTCGACAGGTTGCCGCCGACATCGACCCAGCCATAGACCTGGATATGCGCCTTGGCCATCGCCTCGCCAAGGCCGGTGTCGGCGATCGCGACCATCAGTGGGCTGTCGACCGAAGCGGGCCGGTTGACGCCGAGCAGGGTGGTGCCGCCATAGGAATATTCGGTGAACGGATAAGGCGGCGAGGTTTCCGGTGCCGGGGCCCAATCCGCGCGCCGCGAGGGCGGTGCGTTGGGATCGGTTGCCAGCGGCGAGGCAGCCTTGCCCCATTCAGCGGCCTGATAGGCGAAGAACCGGCCGATCACGCTCGTGCCAAGCGACGAATCCTTGATCGTCGCGGCAGGAGCTGCCGGCGCAGGCGTAGATGCTGTCTGGTCGGCCGACGGGTTTGGCGTGCCGGCATCGGCAACGGCGCTGTCGGCTGTGGCTGCGTTTGCGCTTGTACCGCACAGACCGAGCGCAGTGCTCAGCATCAGGCCCGCATACAGGCCAACGGAATATCTGCTCATGAAATGCCCTCATGCCGTGCGATCGGCGGCGCGCCCTGTGATGCGCCTTGGTGTTTCCGGTCCGGCGGGCACGGCTTCTAGGTCCGGGGGCGATTAAGGTACAAAGGTGAATGCGCCATGTGCGCGTAAAGGTTCCATAAAATAACCTATAGACAAGCGTTTGCCCGAATGACGGAGCGGCAGGGTTGAAGTGATCGCGGCAATCGGGGATGAAGCGGGCATGGGGGTTTCAAGGATTTCTGCCGCAGTCCTGCTTGCGCCGTGCGCGGGCGTGCGATCATGATCGGCCTGGCGGCGGGGCACAGGCCATGGCTGCGCCAGCGCGCGATGCTGGTGCTTGGCGTGACGTTTGTCGCGCTGCTGATTTCGGCCGGGGTGCGTTCGGCGCCCGGCGTGCTGATGCTGCCGTTGCAGCTGCATTTCGGCTGGGACCGCGCGACGATCTCGTCGACGTCGGCGGTGGGGATCGTGCTCTATGGGCTGGTCGGGCCGTTTGCCGCGGCGCTGATGATGTCGGTCGGCATTCGCCGGACGATGGCCGGCGGGCTTCTGCTGATGGGCCTTGCGACATTTGCCAGCCAGTGGATGAGCGCAAGCTGGCACTATCTGCTGACCTGGGGCGTCTTGTCCGGGCTGGGCAGCGGCGCGGTGGCCAGTGTCCTGGGCGCGGCGGTCGTGGCCCGCTGGTTCGCCACGCGGCAGGGGCTGGCGATGGGCGTGCTTTCGGCGAGCACGGCGACAGGGTCGCTGGTGTTTCTGCCGGTGCTGGCCTGGCTGACCAGCGCTGGGGCGTGGTTGCCGGTGGTGCGCGTGGTCGGCACGGCTTGTCTCGTGCTGGTGCCGCTGGTGCTGTGGCTGATCCCCGAGCATCCGCGCGATGTCGGCGCCCGGCGTTTTGGCGAGGATCACGATGTGCCACCCGCGCCCCGCGTGGCGGCGGGGGCGGCGTTGTCGCTGGCATTCGGTGCGCTGGGCAGGGCGGCGCGGGTGCCGATGTTCTGGCTGTTGTTCGGTACGTTTTTCGTCTGCGGGCTGACGACCAACGGGCTCGTCGGTACGCATCTCATCGCCTATTGCGGCGATCATGGCATTGCCCCGGTCGCGGCGGCGGGGCTGCTGTCGACGATGGGTCTGTTCGATCTGGTCGGCACGACCGCTTCGGGCTGGCTGACCGACCGGTTTGATCCGCGCCGCTTGCTGGTGGCCTATTACGGCCTGCGCGGCGTGTCGCTGATCGTGTTGCCGTTCTGCAATTTCGGCCCGGCGAGCCTTGGCGTCTTTGCCGTGTTCTATGGGCTCGACTGGATCGCCACAGTGCCGCCGACCGTGGCGCTGGCGACGCGAGCCTTCGGCGCGCGCGAGGCGCCGGTGGTGTTTGGCTGGGTCAATGTCGGGCATCAGCTTGGCGCGGGGGTGGCGGCATTTGGCGCGGGGCTGGTGCGGCAGGAATTCGGGCGTTACGATCCGGCCTTCATGATTGCCGGGCTGTTCGGCGTCATCGCGGCGGCGATCCTGATGCTGGCGATCGCGAACGGTCGCAGCACGGTGGCTCAGCTTTCGGTCTGACGCATCGCGCCGACGATGCGCGGCTCGTGGCTGGCGAGGTCGGGCACGATCCAGCCGATCCGCTTGCCGCCATCGTCGTAATGGCGCAGCCGTACAGCCGCCGCAAACCACGTGTGCGCCTCGAAGGCGGCGATTTCGGCGGGATTCATCGCCCCGCCCTGCAAGGCCAGGCTCAGCTTCGATGCGCCGGACAGCGTTTGCGCATAGCCCGGCTGTGTCGCGCAGAGATAGCGCTTGGCCGCGACATGCAGCCGCACCGGCTCGGTCACTTCGGGGCCGAACCAGCGCGCCAGGTAATCCGCGCCATGCTCTTCGTGCCGCGCGTCGACTCCCAGCGTTTCGGCGGCATTGCCGGCATCGTCGATGAATTGGCCGACGTCGTGAAGCAAGGCCGCGACGATCATGGCGTCATCCTCGCCCGCTTCGACTGCCAATTGCCCGCATTGCACGACATGGCCCATCTGCGTGATCGCCTCGCCGTAATTCTGGTCGCCAAAGCGAGTGATAAGCGCGGCGATTTCGGCAAAGCGGGGGTCGGTCATCGCAATTCCTGTGCTGGTGTGTCGAAAGGGGCGGCATAGCGCGCCTGCGCCCCGGGCGCGAGCGTGCCTGCCGATTGTGACATTGCCGTCAGACGCTTTGACGGCGCGTGCGTCGCGCAGTAGCCACTCGGGATCATTCGCTTGCCATCCGAGGACAGACATGCGCCGCATTGCTCCCTTTTTGCCCGCCTGCCTTATGGTCGCCGCCGCGGTGTTGCCGACTATGGGCCATGCCGCCCCCGCGCCCGATTATGCGGTCGTCGCAACCATTCCGGGCGCGGATGGTGGCTGGGACTATGCCTCGGTCGATCCGGTGCGCGGGCGGCTCTATGTCGCGCGTGCCGCCGCTGTCATGGCGGTCGATCTCGCCACCGGCAAAGTGACCGATACGTTTGCCCCGGCGCAGCGCGCGCATGCCGTGCTGCCGATCGACAACGGCGCGACGCTGGTCGAAACCGACGGGACGACCGGGCTGACCCGCTTTATCAACGCCGATACCGGCGGCACCCTTGCCGAAGTCGCGACCGGCAAAAAGCCCGACGCCGCCTATTTCGACAGCGCCACCGGGCTGATCGTGGTGATGAATCCCGGCAGCAGCGCCGTGACGCTGCTCGATCCGAAACCGCATGCGCTGGTCCGCATGATCAGTGTTCCGGGTGGACTCGAAGCGGGCGAAGGCGATGGCAAGGGCCATGCCTTCATCAATCTCGAAGAAGCCAATGCGCTGGCCGAAGTCGATCTGGCGGCGGGCAAACTGGTGCGCAGGATCCCGCTGGCCGGGTGTGACGGTCCGACCGGGCTGGCCGTGCTGGCAGGCGGCACGCGCGTCCTGTCGGCCTGTGCCAATGGCGTCGCCACCGTGGTCGATGCGGCCAGCGGCACATTGCTGCAAACGCTCAAGGTCGGCGAAGATCCCGATGCGGTGATCGCCGATCCGGCGCGCGGCCTTGCCTTTGTGCCGAGCGGGCATGACGGCACGCTGACCGCGATCGCGATCGACGACCCTGCAAAGTTTGCCGTCGTGGCGACGATCCAGACCCAGGTCGGCGCACGCACCGGCGCGCTCGATCCGCGCACCGGCCGGATCTATCTGCCCACCGCGACGATGACCCCCGCCGAGGGCGGCGCACACCATGGCCAGGCCAAGCCGGGCACGTTCGTCGTGCTGGTGGTCGCGCCCAAGGGCTGATTTGCGCGGATCGAGGCATCCCCGGCGCATGCCTCGATCCGGGAAATTGCGGTTCCGACACTGGACATCGGGGCTGATGGCACTACGACCCTGGCGATGACGTCTTAGCCGGAACCGCACACGATGAGCCGACCCAAGCCCGATTCCCCGCGCATCACCATGGAGGAACTGGCCAAAGCGGCAGGCGTTTCGAAAATGACGGTCTCGCGCGCCCTGTCGGGCCATCCGCTGGTCAAGGACAGCACGCGCGAACGCATTCGGCAATTGGCCGAAGCGCATGGATTTCGCATCAATGTCGCCGCGCGCAATTTGCGCCAGCGCAGCACG
>Ga0302142_1001017_pt1 | contig 9208 bp, 12 predicted proteins | sample I_Bog_E1_3_FD_198557 | JGI IMG/M metagenome (GOLD analysis project Ga0302142, IMG submission 198557) | Peat permafrost microbial communities from Stordalen Mire near Abisko, Sweden - I_Bog_E1_3 | ecosystem: Environmental > Terrestrial > Soil > Wetlands > Peat | place: Sweden: Abisko, Stordalen...
CGGCGCCAGCCGGGCAGGTGGCCGCGCGCCACCTGTTTCGATGGCGCGGGCGATCGGTGGCGATCAGGCTCCTGCTACCGGACGGGTCAGCGCGGCGCGCGCCGCCTCGTAGGTCGCCGCCAGGTCGGGCCATGTTGCCGTCGCCCTCTCGACGCCCATCGCCTCGATATCGCGGACGAACGCCGCCAGCACCCTCGCCGGTGCATTGGCGGGCGGATCGGCCGGCGCCGGCAGCACGTCCCGCCGCTTGCGGCCGTCCGCGCCGATCTCGGCGATGCCGCGCTCGCTGTCCACGAGATGGTGCGGGTCAAGCGCCCGCATCGTCCGGCCACCGCCATCGATGCGCCAGACATTCGGCGGCAGCTCGACCGGGCCGTTCATTTCCTGTGCCCGCTCCTGCAACGCGTCCAGCAGGTCGGCCGCCGCTTCGACGCTGTCGGCTTCCACTTCGTACTCCGGGCAATCGTACAGCGTCTGCTCCTGCCAGGATCGCAGTCTGAAACGTGCCATCAGTCCACTCCCGTCGCTTGTTCGAGGGCGTTCAGGGCGAACGCAATATCCGCCGCCGTGGCCGCGGCATGCAGGTGTCGTTCCCGCCTTTCATCGGCGCTGGCGGCGGGATCCTCGGCAACCTCCTCGGCCAGCGCGTCGGCATTGGTGGCATGCGCCTCCGCCGCCGGGATCAGCCGTCCGACCGCTTCGATCAAAGCCCGTTGGCTTGCCACCAGGGCCAGCACCGATGAGGCGGAAACATGCACCGGGCAGTCGCCGGGGCCGGTCCACCAGGCGTCGTCATCCGCCAGCACCAGCGCCGCGCGCAGCACGGTGCCCGGGGCCGTGGCGGGCTGCCAGCCAGCAGCGCCGCACGACGTGGCCGTCTGCCACAACCGGCGCCAGTCGGCGTCGTCGGGCACCGCGCGCATCAGCGCCCGTGCCACCTCGGGCGCGTCGGCGCCGTGCCGCACTGCCGCGCAGGCGGCGTTCCAAGTTGCCGTGGCATCGATCCGGCCGGCATCCTCACCGTCATCGTCATCGTCATCGTCTTGCGTCCTCGGCACGGCCAGGCCGGCGAGGTCGGGGACGCCGCGCGGCGGCGGGTCCGCGTCATCGTTCGCCGCCGGTTCCACCGGCGAACTGTCGCCGACGCGTTCGTAGGCGGCGAGCATCGCTGCCAGGGGGGCGGTGATGGCGGCCAACTTGCCGCCGTCCCAGCGCCGGCCGTAGCCTTCGACGTCGCCGGCGAGGTTGATCAGGTCTTCGAACACCGCCAGCAGACGCCAGGAGAGCTCGTCCGCCTGGGGTGCCGCCAGCCGGCGCAGATGCAGTTCGGCGTGCACCAGCACCGGCAGAGCGGCCAGCGCGGCGTCGTGCACCGTCCAGGTTCGCCCACCCGCCAGCACTGCGTCATCCCCCTGGCCGGCGAGCCGCAGTCGCAGAGCCTCCCGAAACGACGGAACCTCCGCCGCCAGCCTCGCCACGCAACATGCCAGCCGCTGCCGGCGTGTGGGTGCTTCGTTTGCCGGCTGGGCCACCGGCTTATGTGGCGCCATGTCACCGTCCTCCCTGGTATTTCTGCCGGACCGCCTGCATGAGCGCCGTTCGGTCCGCCTCCGCCGCCGCACTGATCTGGCAGAAGGTCCGGCCGGTCACGCGGAGCAGCTGATTCTCGAAGCGGAACGCATCATCGAGCAGGCGGTGCAGCAGGGCCTGCTGTCCGTGCTGCACGGCGATCCGGCCGATCCGCATCGACGTCGCCAGATAGCTGCGCCAGGTGATGTGCGTGTGCAGCGGATCGGCGCTGGGCAGCACGGCATTCTGTAGTGGTGTCGTCATGGTTTTTTTCCTCCGGCCATGCTCCCGCCACGCCGCTTCGCGGCGGCCGGGGCAAGGGCGCCGCAGGCGCGCGCGCAGCGCGGCACCCTTGCGGCGGCTGCCGCGCAAGCGGCAGCGTCTGGTCTCATCGTTTCAATTTATTGTCGGCTTGGCCTGCCCGGCTTTGCCTGAAGTTTCCGTCGATCCGGGCAGCGAGGTTTCCCGGCGGCCGGTTACGGGGTCACTTCGACGACGTCGCCGAACGGCACGGCGCGGCCCTGCGTCGGCGTCAGCCAGATCACCGGGATGGCGGGATCGGCCGGCTGGTCGCTGGAGACCAGGTCGGTGGCGTAGACGATGACCTGCGGCTGGAACCCGCTGTCGGCAATCCAGTCGAAGGCCGGCTGGAAGCGCGTGCCGCCGCGGCCGGCCACCTCGAGGCAATCGACGGTCTCGCCCGGGCCGAGATACTCGACCCGCCGGACCTCGCTGTCGCACTGGATGACGGCGACCTGCCCGGGTCCGGTCTCCTCGATGAGGCCCAGCAGGTTGCCGAGGTAAATTGCCAGTTCCCGGGCCGATATCGAGCCCGACGTGTCCAGCACGAAGGCGATCCGGCCGGCGCCGGCCCGGCGCCAGCCGGGCAGATAGAGGCCGTGCGGCAGCAGCCGACGGTTTGGCCGCGCCCAGCTCGCCTCGCTGCGCAGCGCGCCGTCGAACAGCGTGCGGAACCGATCCCGCCAGTCGGCCCGGTCGAGTGCCGCCTCGACCATTTCGGTCAGCCCGGCGCTGAACCGCCCGGCGCGCGTTGCCGCAGCGGCCGCCTGGCGAATGCGGACATCGAGATCGTCCTCGGCCTGCCGCCGGGCCGCGTCGGTGAGCGGGGCGCCGTGGGCGTCCGTCAGGTCTCGCACCTCGCCCCAGTGGTCGGCGGGAGCGATTGTCCCGGGGCTCCCCGCGCCGGCCGGGCCGCCAGCGGACGGCGGTGCCTCGCCGCTGACCGGGTAACGCTCGTAGATGACCTCGACCGGCAAGCCGGCGAAGCGGTTGCCCGAGTCGAAAATGAGCGAGTCGGGCAGGGCGAAGTGGTCGGCCAGCAGGACGCGGTTGACGAACAGGTCGCACGCGATGTTCCACCGCCGGGGATCGCGATCGCGCCGGCGCAGATGGTGCTTGTTAACCACATGCACCACTTCATGCGCGATCACGCCCATCGTCTTCTCCGCCCCCTGGACCTCGCACCAGCCGGGGTTGAACCATACCGCCCGTCCGTCGGTCGCCATCGTGCCCACCGACGGCGCAGCGATCCACTTCAGGCCCAGCGCGATCGAGCCGAAGAACGGCGCGCGGACCACCAGCCGCCCGCGCGCCTTGGTGATGATGTCAGGCAGCATCGCTTCCTCCCCTCAGGCAAAGGCGCCCTGCATGCGGCGGAGGATTTCCTCCGCCTGGGTGGCCACGTCCGCGCGCAGCCCGGCCGAATTGCGCAGCTGGTCCGGATCGTGGGCGGTGAGGTGGCGCTCGATGTCGGCGCAGATGTCGGCAATGCGCGGGTCGTCCATCAGGTTGAGCATCGGCGCGATCCTGACGATCTGCCGGACGTTCTCCACCAGTGTGTCGCGGAAGGGATGCTGGACGTGGCCCTTGGCGTTGTGCCGGAACAGTCGGAGCCGCGTCGCCATGCGGGCGACCGGCTCGCGCAGCCGGTCCAGCAGGGTGCGCACCGCGTCGTTGACGCTGTCGCGCAACGCCTCCTCGGCATTGCGGCGCACCGCGGCGATCTCGTCGGCGGCCAGCGCCACCCGGAAATCATCGCTGCTCGGCACCGGCAGATAGGTCAGCCTGACGCCGAAGCGGTCGCGCAGCGTCGCCTGCGACGGGAAATCGCCGTCCGCGTAGGCGTCGCCGAGCCGGTGGCGGGCCTCGTATTTGATCTCCGGATAGGCGGCGATGAACGCCTCGACCGCCACGTCGAAGTTGCGGACCGGCTCCGCCATGCTCTCGGTGAACGCGAGGAAGGCCGATCCCTTCAGGATGCGGCAGCCAGTGTCGGTCCAGGGCAGGGTCCGCTCGGCGAACGCCGTGCGCACATTGTGTTCGGCCAGCTGCACTGGTTTGATCGCCTCGTGTTGCCGGTGGCGAAAATCCGCGGAAAGACGGCGCGGTTTCGTTTCGGCTGGCAGTCGTATATGCGCTGGCGGCGCCAGCCGGAGGCATCCGGGGTGGTGGCGCTGGGTTGGGCATCCGGGGGGCGGGGACAGGCGAGACGATCATCTGGGCGCAGCGGTTTGAGTCCTGACCTGCGCGGGGCTGGGCAATCTGGCCTTGTGACACCGGCGATCGGGCCGCTGGGGTTGTGGCAACAGCCGGACGTGGTAGGGTATGCGCAAGCGCCGCCGACCTTGGGTTGAACCGTGGCCGGCGGCGGCGAGGGAAGCGTGCTGGTGCGCCGACGCAGGTAGCGGACGCCGGTGGCCGACGGCGGCGGCCGGGCGGTTCAGAACGTGAGATCGTCGCCGATGGGGGCGTTTGCGTCACCATCGGTGGCGGTGTTGTCGGCGCCCTGTTCCTGGCGGAGGTGAGCCTGGATCTGGTCGAGGTAGAGGGCCGTCACCGTCTCGCGCAGGTCGTCGAGCAGTTCGAAGACGGCGAGGGCCTGCTCGGGCGTCCAGGTTTCGGGGATGACGACGGTGGTTGCCCAACGGGGTGAGCCGGCGGGTGGCGATGGCGGCAGAGTTGGGTTCATGGCTTGCGTCCCCGCCGCTGGCGGGTGCGCTGTTCGTTGCGTTCGCGTGCTTCCTTGACGCGGTAGGATTCGCCGTCGATGGCGATGATCTCGGCGTAGTGGGTCAAGCGGTCGATCAGCGACACGACGCAGGCGGCATTGGGGAAGACCTCTTTCCATTCCGAGAAGGAGCGGTTGGTGGTAACCAGCGTGCTCTTGGAGCGGTATCGTCGCGAGATCAGTTCGAACATCAGGTCGGCATGGCGGTTGGAGTAGGACAGGTAGCCGACCTCGTCGACTTATGTTGCGCGCAACATAAGTCGACTCATGTGGAGTCGGCAGTTATGTGGAGTCGCTCGATTTTGCCATCCGTATCGCCAGGCTACCGACGGATTCGGCATCCAGCAACTCCACATAACCAATGGCCATTACAGCCGGTGAAGCCAGCCGATGATGCCGTCGTCATGGAAGGCGAAGGCACCACCCTTCGGGGGTGCCAGCACCTCCGGGAAAACCTGCGCCAGTGCTTGCCGCTTCAGGTCGATGTCGGCGCGCGCGTAACGCATTGTCGTGTTGAGGCTTGCGTGACCGAGCCACTGGCTGATGGTGGCAAAATCGACACCGGCCTTGAGCAGATGGATTGCCGTGGTGTGGCGCAGGGAATGGGGATGGATCTGTTTGCCCGCCAACGTCGGGGCCGTTGCGGCACAGGCCGCAACGTATTTCTGCAGGAGATATCGAACGCCGAACCTGGTCATCGTGGCGCCGCGCTCGTTGACGAAGACGGGTTGGTCGGCAGGGCTTTCCACGTTGGCGTGTTGCTTCTGGATCAGGTCCCTCAATAGCTGCGCCGTTCGTGGCCAGATGGGGCAGATGCGCGTCTTGTTGCCCTTGCCGGCCAGACGAACCTGGAACGGTGACTCAAGCCGGATATCGCGTGTGCGCAGGTTGAGGATTTCCTGAACCCGGGCACCGGTGTTGAACATCAACGAGAACATTGCGTAGTCCCGCTGTCCCGACAGGGTGCTCCGATCGATGCCGGCCAGCAAGGCCGCGATCTCGTCCTTTTCCAGGTATTCGATCGGGGCCGCGCGAGCGCCTCGCTTGAACGGGATCCCGAGGACCTGCTGCAGAGCCGCCATGTGCTCTGGGTTCCTGGCGACGAGGAAGCGTGCGAAGGTATGGAGTGCAGCGAGCCGCGCGTTGCGGGTAGTGATGCTGTTTTGACGGGTGCTTTCCAGGAAGGCAAGGAAGTGACCGACCCGTTCGGCGGTGATGTCGGCGACTTCCAGTGATTCGATCGGTCGACTGCAGTCGGTGGCGGCGAACTGCAGAAACAGGACCAGGGCGTCGCGATAGCTCTGGATCGTATGGCGGCTCATGCCACGAAGCGTTGGAAGGTACTCCTGAAAGAAGCCAACGATCGATCGGCCCAGGCCGGTTGGGGCACGCGCTTTCATGCCGGCACCTCCTGAACGAGATCGCCGAAGGCCGCTTCGAAGCGCTCGCTTGCGAGTTGGCGCATGGCCGGCAGGAAGTGCAGGTAATGGGCGGTCGATACGATCGAAACATGCCCCATGTAGATGGCCAGGCGCGGCAGGTTGGACTGGACGTCGGCGCCGTCGCGATACCAGCGCATCAGGGCCTGAACTGCGAAGCTGTGGCGAAGATCGTGGACGCGTGGCTGACGACCGTCGGCGTCCGTCACATCGGCGGCGATGAACAAGCGGGTGACGGCTTGACCCAACCATGCTCCCGAGTATCCGTGGCGGCCGCGTTCCCCATAGCACAGCAGTGGCGTGTCTGGCTCAGTGTCGAATGGTGCGGCGAGGCGCTGCCGCAGGTAGGCTCGCAGGGCCTTGTTGGCCGTCGGCGATAACGGCACCAAGCGGGATTTGTGGAACTTCGACTCCCTGATCCGCAGAACGCCGGTCTGAGGCTCGACATCTCCGAGCGTCAACCGGGCCAGCTCGCCGCGACGCAAGCCAGCGGTATAGAGAATGACGACGGCCAGGTGCATGACCCATGGCAACAGCGGCGAGTTGGCCGTCGGCGCCAGGCTATCGGCGGCCACGAGCATGCGCGCCACCTGCGATGGCACGATGATCACGGGGCGCCGGTATGGGCACGACCGGGCGAAGTAGAGCGGGTCGGGCACGAAGCAGGCAGGTTCCGTCCGATGGCGGAAGAGACAGAATTTGCGGACGGCCAGCTGACGAGCGCGGCGCGTGATCGGCGACAGATGCACGAAAGATTCGCACCAGCGGTCAAACCCCGCCTGGTCGAGGTCGACGGCATTGGTGCTTGCGAGGAAGCGCTGCAGATGCGCCAGAATCCATTGTTCGCCGTCGTAGCCGCGCCCCAGGGAGCGCTGGTGCGCAAGCCAGGCCGTGATCGCCCGGCCCAGCGGTGTCTGGGAGGCGTCACCCATGGTCGCCTCCTTCGATGGACGCGGCCGTCGGCACCGGCAGTCCGACCGTCCTCAACATGTCAATGTCGATCCGCAGGTAGGCACAGGTCGCTTCGAGGCTACGGTGGCCCAGCAGGTCGCCGATCGCCTTGATGCCGACGCCGCGGCGCAGCAACCGCATGGCAAAGCCATGGCGCAGCGAATAGGACGACACGCCTTCCAGCGGCAAACCGCTCTGGGCCGCACGATACGTGAAGATTTCGATGATTCCGTGATGGTTCATCGCCCGGATCGGGCTGCGGATGCGCAGGAAGAGCTGTGGCAGGTTGCTGTCGCCTCTGCCTACCTCCAGGTAGCGGCGCAACAGCCCCAAGGTCTGAGCCGCCAATGGCAGGACAAGCGTCGACCGGGTCTTCCGCTGATCGACCTTCAGCGTTCCCCCTTCCCAATCCACCGCATCCAGCCGTAGGGCTGCAACCTCGCAAGGGCGCAGGCCGTAATGGGCCATGAGGTGGAGGACGACGTAGTCGCGCCAATCCCGCGGGCTCCGCCGCCGGATCGACGCCAGCAGGCGTCGAACGGTTGTCCAATCCAACGCCCGTGGTGGCAGCTCTCCTCGATAGACCCGAGGGGTATCGATGATATCCAGGCCGGCGGGTGCCTCGCCATGGTCCGCGCAATACCGTAAGAAGGCCCGCAGGTGCGCGATGACGTGCTGGAGCGACTGGCGGCTGTTCTCCAGGCTCTTGAGTTGGACGAAGGCGTCGATGTCCGCAGTCGTCAGCCCGGAGATCCCGCGGCCGGGCGTCAAGCCGCGGGACAGAAAGTCGACCACCGTCGCCCCGTGCTGCTTGAGCGATTGCGCCGAGAAGCCACGTACTTCGGCGAGGTGCTGGTGATAGCGCTGACGCAGCAGGCTCAGCGCGTCGGTGCGCTCAACGATGACCAGGCGGTTCGCGGCGGCGAGGAATCGGGCGAAGATGCGGCCAGTGCACTGGTACATATAGGCACTGGGACCCGGGACAACGAACGCTTGCCGGAGATCCTCCTCCGGAAACGTCCCTCCAGGCTGGAACCGACCACATCCTTCGAGCACTGTCCTGGCTCGGTGGAGATGCAATCGAAGTGGGTGCCGCAGGTGGCCTTCTGCCGCCAGCCAGCTGGCGAACGCTTCCAGCTCGGCTCCAAAACAGGATTCTTCGAACTTTTTGTGATCTCTTGGAAACAGATCTTGCAGCATGGTGGTCCCTCTCTGTGAGCAGGGATGCCACGCTACGGCCGGTCAATTATGTTGAGTCAGATGAACGACATGCCGCGCCAGGAGCCGACTTCGTGCGCCAGCTCCACATAACTGCCGACTCCACATGAGTCGATCACCAGCAGTTTGTAAGCGGCGAGCCGACGTTGCAGCCGCAGCAGTCGGCGCTCATCACGTGCCTCGATCAGCTCGTGCACGAGAGCAGCGGCGGTGGTGAGGCCGACCGACAAGCCCTTCTGACAGGCGGCCAGTCCAAGACCGAGCGCAATGTGACTCTTGCCGGTGCCGCTGTTGCCGACTGCGATCACGTTCTCCCGCCGTCGCACATACTCCGAGCGGGCCAGCTCCAGCACCAGAGCCTTGTTCAACGACGGCAGCGCCAGGAAGTCGAAGCTGTCGAGGCTCTTCACCGTCGGGAACTTCGCTTCCCTGATGCGCCGCTCGACCATCCGACGTTCCCGCTCGATCAGTTCCAGCTCGACCAGCCACAGCAGATAGCCGACATGATCGATCCCTTCCGCGGCGCACTGCCGCGCCAGCTTGTCATACTCGCGCAGGAAGGTCGGCAGCTTCAGGGCTTTCAGGTGATGGGCAAGCAGAACCTGGGGTGTGTCGCTCATGACACCGCTCCGCTCAACAGCGCTAGGTAGGAGCGGGCTTGTGTCACGGCCACGTTGGCGCGCGGCAGATACGGATACACCTCCATGTCGAGCCTGGCCGGCCCTCGTTCGATCCGGCACGGCACCAGATGCTTCACCGCGTCGAAGCCGATGACGCCATGATCGATCGCGTCGCGCACGCCGGCTTCAACCTCCTCCATCGCAAACACTTCCAGCAAACGAAGCGGTATCATGTAGCAGCCGCCACCAGAAGACGGTTCGATTACGGAAGAATTATCGCGCGACAATCTGGGTGAGAAACCGCGTCAATCAGGGTGAGAAACTGTGACCGCGACGGCAACGACAATGTCTGGTTTGATTGTCGCTGGCAAGGGCTAATTTTG
>Ga0302142_1001019_pt1 | contig 9199 bp, 9 predicted proteins | sample I_Bog_E1_3_FD_198557 | JGI IMG/M metagenome (GOLD analysis project Ga0302142, IMG submission 198557) | Peat permafrost microbial communities from Stordalen Mire near Abisko, Sweden - I_Bog_E1_3 | ecosystem: Environmental > Terrestrial > Soil > Wetlands > Peat | place: Sweden: Abisko, Stordalen...
TCTCTACGCTGCTGACGCTGGTGGTGATCCCGTTGTTGTACTTTGCGGCTTATCAGCATAAGTGGCCCAAGCCTACCTTACCAATAGAGGAGCCAAACCAATGAAATCCTGGAGAATTGTACGCATTGTGGCCGGGTGTTTCATCCTGCTTTCTTTGTTGCTTGGCGTTACCGCCAGCCCGTTGTTTGTTAGCGCTTATTGGCTGTGGTTTATCGCTTTTGTCGGCGTGAATTTGTTGCAAAGCGGGGTGACCCGGTGGTGTTTGCTGGAAAGTATTTTGCGTAAATTGGGAATTGAAGGCGGTTGTTGAGCGCAAGGGAGACCACAAGTGAGCAGGAATAATCGGCAAGCGGCTGGACTATTTTTCGGTATGGTCTTGATCAGTTCCGGATCATGGGGGGCTAATCTGGTTGATGCCTGGATCGCCGCGCAGCAGAACGACCCTGAGTTCGCCGCGGCGCGCGCGGATTATCAGGCGGGAATGACTCAGTCCACGCAAGCACGCGCGCTACTGTTGCCGCAAGTGGTGGGGACGGCGGGTGTGGGACGCGCCAGCATGCAAAATACCACCGAAGGCGCGCAATTTTCCACGCCGGCGATGGGCACGTCAAATCAGGTCGATTTCCGCACCAGCATTAATAATGGTACCGATAATCAGTGGCGCGTGCAGGCGGTGCTGCCGCTATTTGATGGCGCGAACTCGGCAAAAAGCCGCCAATTGAACGCCGGCGCCGATTTGGCCGAGGCGCGCTATCGGCAAGCGAGACAGGATCTGATTCTACGCACCGCTCAGGCCTTTCTGGGTGTGATTCAAGCGCGTGAGAACGTGGCAACGCTGATCTTGCAGCAGGCTGGGGTTGAGCAGACGCTGCGCCAGACTCGGGAACGGTTTCGTCTTGGGGATTTACCGGTCACCGATAGTGACGAAGCACAGGCGATGGCCGACGGACTGCAAGCGGAACTTCTGGCGGCGCAAAGCGATTTGCAACTGAAGTCGCGCGCCTACCAAGACTTGACGCAGTTGAATCCGAACGACATCCCCGCGCTCAACCCCGATGGCAATGCGGCCCCGTCTTCGTTGGCGCCGCTGGCTGATTGGCAGCAGCGCGCGCTGTTGCATTCGCCGCTAGTAGTGATGCAGAGCTATGGCGACGAAGTGGCGCGGTATGAAATCGACAAATACCGAATGGAAACCGCACCGACGGTGAGCTTGGTTGGCTCCGTGGGTAGCGATCGCCTCAGTGGCTCGGGTAACTATGGGCCGAGCAGCATCACCTCGAACACCCGCATGATTGGGCTGCAGCTTTCCATCCCGCTGTATAGCGGGGGATTCCGTGGCGCCAAGTTCGAACAGGCGATTCAATTGAAGGAGAAGGCCGGTTTTGATCTTCAGTCGACGCGGCTTTGGGTCGCGCGTCAGGTAGAGGCCAACTGGCTGGGACTGACAGTCGGCGCGGCGCGGGTACAGGCGCTACGCCAGGCGGTGAAGTCCAACCTGGCGCGGATGAAAGCCACCCAGCTTGGGAGCCAGAACGGGGAGCGTAGCACGCTGGATGTCCTCAACGCGCACACGGCGCAAGCGCAAAGTCAGACGCAATTGCTGGTGGCTCAATCCAATCTGATGATTGACCGCTTGCAGCTCGATGCGCTGGCTGGCGAACTGGATGAACGTGAGTTGATGGCCCTGGATGGAATACTGCTCACCTCTCCATAAGGCGTGCTCTTCGTTTGACCCTTGCCACGACAAAAACCACGAGCCGAATTCGGATCGTGGTTTTTTGTTGTGTGTTATTTGTGTGTGGCATTGCATTTTAATTAACATGTTATGTTAATTATATTATTTTTATTGGTTGTGATTTTTAATGATATTAAACCAACGTTTAATATTTATCTTTAAATGACATGGCAAAAAGTATTGAAGATGTATCTTTATTTTTCAACAAAAACTTTCAACTGAAAAAAAGACTAAATATTTTATAAATAAGTCTATATGATTGGCGAAATTGTTGATTTTGCTAGTTCAAAATTCAAAGTTAGTACAATTAAATATTTGATGTGTATCAAAAAAAACAACGATAGCAGTAAAAAGTGAGGATTCATGCGCAATAACCAACCGGTTACGCAACAAGAGACGATTATTCCCGATGGTGTGTTTATTTATTCGCGCACTGACCTTAAGGGACAGATTACCGAGGCTAATCGCGCCTTCGCCGATATCAGTGGTTATACCCAGGATGAGATGGTCGGCCAACCACATAATATGATTCGCCACCCGGATATGCCCGAGGCGGCGTTTGCGGATATGTGGCTTAATTTAAAAGCGGGCAAACCCTGGAAAGGCGTGGTTAAAAACCGGCGCAAGGATGGTGGCTATTATTGGGTGCTGGCCAATGCCTCTCCCGTGCGCGAGCACGGGCAGGTTGTCGGCTACCAGTCGGTACGTTCGCGGCCGTCGCGCGATGAGATCAATGCGGCGCAACAAGCCTATCGGCGTCTGAAGGACGGCGACAAGTCTCTGCGCGTGCAGGATGGGCGTGTGGTGAAAAATCATTCGCCGTTGGTTGAAACGCTGATTTCGCATGAAACCCGGCTATACAGTTTTGCGGTACTGGTGGTGTTCTCCGAACTGATTGAGCGTCTGGCCGATTGGTTGGCGCTACCGGCCCTGGGCTATGTGGCGCAAGTGTTTTCCTGGCTGACTCTGCTGTGGTCGATTTACATGTTGGCGCTGTATTTGCCCAAAGCTTTTGGCCGCCTGGGGCGCGTGCTGAATTTTATTGAGATGACTTTGGCGACTGGCGATCTGACCCTGGTGCTGACGCCAACCAAGAATGACATCATCGGCAAGATTGCCGCGGGCCTGGCGACTCAGGTGGCGTCGATGCGCGCCACGCTGCAGGTGATGGCGGATTCCGCGCGCCGGGTGAACGAAACCTCGAGCACGCTGAATACCAGTGTTGAGGCCCTGGCCGAAGCCGCGGCGCAACAGAGCGAAACCACGGCCGCCGCCGCCGCCGGGGTTGAGCAGATGACGGTATCGATCACCGGGGTGGCGCAGCACGCGGCCAGTACCCAGGTGGTGGCGCATGAAGCGGGGGCCATGGCGCAACAAGGCGCCGGGCAATCCAGTACCGCCTCGGAAACCATCAAAGAGCTGTCGAGCACGGTGGCGCGTTCGGCCGAGACGGTTGAGCAGCTTGGCGTGCGTACCGACGAGGTGAGCAAGGTGGCGCGGGTGATCAAAGAGATCGCCGATCAAACCAATCTGTTGGCTTTGAATGCGGCGATTGAAGCGGCGCGCGCGGGCGAGCAAGGGCGGGGGTTCGCGGTGGTGGCGGATGAAGTGCGCAAGCTGGCCGAGCGCACCGCGCAAGCCACGCAGGAAATCGACAAGATGATCGGCCGGATTCAGGCTGATACGGTCAGCGCGGTCGATGGAATGCGTCAGAGCGCCAATCAGGTGGGCCGCAGTGTCGATCTGGTGCATGAGGCGCATGGTTCGCTGTTGACGATTAATCGCAAGATGGGCGAAACCCTGACGATGGTGTCGGAAATTTCTCATTCATCCAGCGAGCAATCGAGCGCGATGCAGTTGCTGGCGCGCAGCGTGGAACATGTGGCGCGCCTGACCGACGAAAATCTGGCGGTAGCGCGCAGCACCGAGGATTCTTCGCATGTGCTCACCGTGCATGTGAGCCGGATGAGCAACGCGGTGATGCAGTACAAGGTATAACTGCGCTCGCTATGCGGGTCATGCCGCTCACGTGTTTAAGTGAGCGGCATGACCGCAATGCTTGCGCGTTGCGTGGGTGGTTTTGCTGGCTGGAATCAGTACCGCGCCAGCGCGCGCAAGGCTGTCACCAGTCGATCAACTTCTTCGCAGGTGTTGTAGAACGCCAGTGAAGGTCTTACCGTCGCCTCGACACCAAAGCGCCGTAAAATTGGCTGAGCGCAATGGTGACCGGAGCGTACCGCAATTCCCTCACGGTTTAACAGCGACCCGACTTCCTCGGTTTTGTAACCTTGCAAGACAAAGGAAGCCACGCTGGCCTTGTGCGCCGCGGTGCCGATCAGGCGTAAACCCGGCACGGTGCGTAATCCATGGGTGGCGTATTCCAGCAAGCCATGTTCGTAGGCCGCAATATTTTCCAGCCCCAATTGCTGAACATAGTCGATAGCCGCGCCCAAGCCCACCGCGTCGGCAATGTTGCCGGTGCCGGCTTCGAAGCGCGCGGGCGCGTCGTGATACAGCGTGCGTTCGAAGGTGACGTCGGCAATCATATTGCCGCCGCCTTGCCAAGGCGGTGTGCTGTCCAGAATCGCCTTCTTGCCATAGATCACGCCAATGCCGGTCGGGCCGAACAGCTTGTGGCCAGAGAACGCATAGAAGTCCGCATCCAGCGCCTGAACATTAACCCGCATGTGCGAGACCGCTTGCGCGCCGTCAATCAAGGCTTTGGCGCCAACGCTATGCGCCAGGGCGATGATTTCAGCCACCGGGGTCACGGTTCCGAGCGCGTTCGAGACTTGAGTGACCGCCACCAGCCGGGTTTTATGGTTGAGTAGTTTGCGATACTCATCCAGCAATAGCTGACCACTGTCGTCGACCGGAATCACGCGAATCGTTGCGCCTTTTTCGGCCGCGAGTTGCTGCCATGGCACGATGTTGGCGTGGTGTTCCAGCTGCGAGACGATGATCTCGTCACCGGCTCCGATATTCGCCTGCCCCCAGCTTTTGGCCACCAGATTGATCGCTTCGGTGGCGCCGCGCACAAACACAATTTCATCTGGCGAGGCCGCCCCAAGAAACTGGGCGACTTTCTGGCGCGCCGCTTCATAGGCATCGGTGGCGCGCGCCGCCAGCTCATGCGCGCCACGATGCACGTTGGAGTTCTCGTGGGCATAAAAGTAGGCGAGGCGGTCGATGACCGATTGCGGTTTTTGCGTGGTGGCCGCGTTATCGAACCACACCAGTGGCTTGCCGTTGACCCGCTCCTGCAAAATCGGGAAATCGCGGCGTACCTGGTTAATATCGAACGGCGCGCGGCCGGTGGCGGGCGCCACCTGCGTGCTTGGGCGTTCGATCAGCGGGTCGATGAAATAGAAGTGACCACTATTGTTGGCTGGCGGAGCTGGCGCGCGCGCGCCATGGTCGAGATCGGTCAGCAACGCGCGCAGTTCGGCTTCTCCCGGAAAGCCCGACGCTTGTGGCTCATGACTCTGAGGCACAAAGGCGGGCTCGGCGCTGGGGTAGCCATTGCCGGCGCCGAGGAAGTAAAACGGCGTGGCGGAGCTCGGCGTGCTCAACGGGTCTTGCGCCGGTAGCGCCGCCTGATAAGCGGGGCCGCCGGTGCTCGCCGGTGTTACCGCGCTGGCGCGCGGCGTGGCGGGCGCCAGCGAAGGCGAACTACTGCCCGGTACGATGGCCGAGCCTGCCGAGGTCGCCAAGGTGGGGCGCGGGGATTCGGCTGGCGCGGACACTCCGGGCGCGGCGGCAAAAAACTCGCTGGCCATGCGCGCCAAGCTTAGCTCATCCGGCCAGCCGGCCGGAATCGCCTCACTTGTAAGTGTCTGGATAGTCATGGTATTTGCCAATCTCAACATCTTCAAGAACCGCTAAGGCATCGTCGGACAATACCGCAAGCGAGCAATACAGCGAGATCAGGTAAGACGCGATCGCGTTGCGATTAATCCCCATGAAGCGCACCGACAAGCCCGGGCTTTGTTCGCCGGCCAGACCTGGCTGGAACAGGCCGACCACGCCTTGGCGCTTATCGCCGGTGCGCAGCAGCAGAATCTTGGTTTTGCCATCCTCGACCGGAATCTTATCCGACGGAAACAGCGGAATACCGCGCCAGGTCAAAAATTGCGAGCCAAACAGGCTGACGGTCGGCGGGGGTACGCCACGGCGTGTGCATTCGCGGCCAAAGGCGGCAATCGCCAGCGGGTGGGCCAGGAAGAAGCCTGGCTCTTTCCATACTTTGGTAATCAAGTCGTCGAGATCGTCCGGGGTCGGCGCGCCGGTCAGGGTCGAAATCCGCTGTTCGTCGGCGACGTTGGCCAGCAGGCCGTAGTCCGGGTTGCTGATCAGTTCACTTTCCTGACGCTCTTTGATGGTTTCAATCGTCAGACGCAGTTGTTCTTTAATTTGATCGTGCGGGCTGGAGTAGAGGTCCGATACCCGGGTGTGCACGTCCAGCACGGTGGTGACCGCGTTGAGAAAGTATTCACGCGGCTGTTGTTCGTAATCGACAAAGGTGGTCGGCAGTTCGGATTCATCGCGCTGTGAGCATGCCACGCGCACATCGCGCGGGTTTTTAACTTTGTTCAGGCGATAGATACCGGCCTCCACCGGTTGCCATTGCAGCAAATGCGTCAACCAACGCGGTGTGATGATCGAAAGTTGTGGAACCGTCTTGGTGGCATTGGCGAGTTGGCGCGCGGCGTTATCGCCCAGGGCCAACTGCACGTCATTTTGGGAAGACATCAAACAGCTCCTAATGGGTTGGCAAAATGGTTGGAAAAAGATATTCAAATATCATGTGAAACCAGCATGGCCACAACCGGCTATCGCCATCAAATCTTGACTGGGGTCAAGCGGGGATGTCGTCTTCGCAGCGCGCCAATAAAGTCGACAGTCTCAATTGAAAGGCTGTCGCCAGCTTGACTAAGGTGTTGAGCGAGGCGACGACTTCGCCGCGCTCGAGTTCGCCAAGGTAGGAGCGGTTGAGGTTGGCTTTTTCCGCCAAGGTCTCTTGCGACCAGTCGTGCTGTTCGCGCTCATGGCGGATCACTTGTCCGAAGCTGGCGGGATGAATGCTCATACCGAGACGCCTTTGGCTTGAGGGTTGGCATGTTGACTGTGGGCCTGGGTGACCAGACTGCCGGGGGCCACGCTGCGGGTCAGCCAGACATTGCCGCCGATGGTCGAGCCTTTGCCGATGGTGATGCGGCCGAGAATGGTGGCGCCGGCGTAGATCACGACGTCATCCTCGACGATGGGGTGGCGCTCCAGGCCCTTGTACAGCGAGCCGTCTTCATCGGCGTCGAAGCTTTTGGCGCCGAGGGTGACCGCTTGATACAGCCGGACCCGTTCGCCGATGATGGTGGTTTCTCCGATCACCACGCCGGTGCCGTGGTCGATAAAGAAACCGCTGCCGATTTTGGCGCCCGGATGAATGTCGACCCCGGTTTCCGAGTGCGCCAGTTCGGCGATGATGCGCGCTATCAGCGGTACGCCGAGCAGGTGCAGCTCATGGGCCAGACGGTGGTGAATCACCGCCAGCACGCCGGGGTAGCACAGTAGAATTTCATCCACGCTCTTGGCTGCCGGGTCGCCGGTAAAGGCGGACTTCACATCGCTGTCGAGCAGACGGCGAATTTGCGGTAGCAAGATGGCAAAGTGACGCACAATCGAGCGGGCTTGCTCATCGATGCCCGCGCTGGCTTGCGGTTGTTGGCGCCGGGCAAAATGCAATTCAAGTTTGACCTGATCGAGCAACGCGTTGAGCGCGGTGTCCAGGGTATGGCCAACATAGAAGTCTTCGCTGGCCGGACGCAAATTTGGTGGCCCGAGACGCAGTGGAAACAGCGCGCCGCGCAGTGCATGGGTGATTTCGATCAAGATATCGCGCGAAGGCAGCTCGCGGCTGCCAGGCTCGGCCTGGCGGTGTTGCGCCGCGCGCCACTCTGCGCGTATCTCGTGCAGTTCGGCCACGACTTGGTTCAGCGGCCATAAACTGCTGGCGGGCGCCCCATCGGCGCCGACTAACTGAAGATCGCTTAGGAGCCTGTCGGGCTTTGGAACCTGCGGCTGCAAAAGCGGCTGCTTGGCCCATAATCCACCGGCTTCTTGACCAATAGAACAACTATTGGCCTGCGCGTCCGGTGAACTCTGGTCTGTCGCATCCGCTTTTTCGCTTTCGCATCCCAAAGCCCGACAGGCTCCTAGACTCTCGTGGTGATTAGGCATGAACTAATCCTGTTCCCATGGCAAGTTCCAGTAGCGCCAGCCACCTTCGCTTCCGCGTTGATGTAGCCGGTTCAAATCGCCTTCAAATCCTTCCAGGACATTGAATACACTGGTGAAGCCCGCCTGCGTCGCGGCGCTGGCGGCTTCGGTCGAGCGCTTGCCGCTGCGGCATAGCAGCAGCAAGATGGCATTTTTACCGCCACCCTTGGTTTCCAGCTCTTTAACAAAACGCACATTACGGTTGAGCGATAAGCCAGTGGCCCAGGGGATATTGATGGCTTGCGCCACATGGCCGACAAATTTGCACTCTTCCGCCGAGCGCACGTCCACTAGGCGCGCGGCGCCATCGGTGATCAGTTGCCAGGCTTCAAGCGGGGTGACACTGCCGGAAAACGGCAGTTGCTCTGCCTGTGCGCGTTGGCGCGCGCGCTGCAATAGCGAATGATCGGCGCCTGACGCGCGGGACAAAAGGTGTTGAGCGGGGGCATCTGGTGCCGGGCTGGTGGTGATGGTCTGCATTTGCGTCGTCTCCCTACGAAGGACATCATGGCCGCGCAAGCGCACGAGCCGACTGGGTTAGGATAAGAATTTAGCATATGCATGTAAAAGTATTAAAAACTAAAGATTTATTACTTTTAGTTATTAACGGGTTGGTGGTGAGCCAAAGGCGAACTCCAACATTGCCCGCATTCTCAGGTATCTTGTTGGGGTTCTCCGCGTTCACCGCCAACCTACGCGACAATTCGTTATGGAATGAACAATGCCGAAATTAACATTGCTACCGCTGGCCACCCTAGGTGCCGCTCTGGCGCCGGACACCGATCATTTGTTGCGCTCGCTGACTGCGGGCTCAATGTTGTTGATTCATTTACCTCCTGGTGACTATGCCTTCGAGGAACATGTTACGCCTGAGTACATTGTGTGTTTGAGTGGGGTATTACGCATGGCCGACGCCGCTGGCAATACCGTAAGCGCGAGCGTGGGCGAGATGATCGAAGTGTCGCCGGGGCTTAGTCATCACTTTGCGCCGGATTGCGCCGCGGTGGTTCTGACCTTGACCCAAAAGCCAGTAGGCTGAAGCGCTACGGTTCTGATTGGTCATGCGTGACATTCCCGATGATCGTCATCCTCACCGCCATCGGAGGCGTGAATTTATTTGTAAATTGAGCGGCGGTCATTTATGGTGATCAAATAATGACCGTCGGTCAAATAACAAGGGCGCAATGA
>Ga0302142_1001055_pt1 | contig 9066 bp, 8 predicted proteins | sample I_Bog_E1_3_FD_198557 | JGI IMG/M metagenome (GOLD analysis project Ga0302142, IMG submission 198557) | Peat permafrost microbial communities from Stordalen Mire near Abisko, Sweden - I_Bog_E1_3 | ecosystem: Environmental > Terrestrial > Soil > Wetlands > Peat | place: Sweden: Abisko, Stordalen...
GCTGGAAGGTGAGCCGGTAGCTGGGACCTTGCGGGGTGTCGATGGTGCCGGCGAAGGTGTAGAGGAAGGCCTGGGGCAGTGCGCGGAGGATTTTGCGGGCGTGCTCGGCGTCGCCCTGCTCGCGCTCCTGGCGGTGCTTTTGCTGGCTGGGGTCGGAGAGCAGTGTGCTGAGTCGTGCCTGTTCCTTTTCAGCATCGTCTGGGCTTAGCGGGGAGTTGTTGATGGCGATGAGGCGGGCGACGTCTCCGTCGCGTGTTTCGACGATGAGTTTGGCGCTGGAGATGCGCGGGCTGGTTTTGCGCAGGAGATAGCGCATGGGGTGGCTGGTGTCCTGGGTGGCATCGATTTCGGTATGCAGGACGCGCTGGACGAGGTCCTGGGCCTGGGCATTGGAGAGGTTCGGGGGCGTGTTGGCGGGGCGTGCGAAGAGCAGGGTGGGCAGGGACAAGAGCAGCGCGAGGTAAGCTGGGCGGAAGCGTCGCGGGAATGGGGAGAAGGGAATGGCCGTGTGCTCCTGTGGTGCGCTGCTTATGAGTTAGACGCGAGGATTTGGGCTGGGTCGCAAGAGTCTGGAGAATTTGGAGGTTCGGCTGGGGTGATTTTATCCGAAGTGGTACGGGGAGTTGGCCAGGATGGGAGGGTGTGTTTGTCAGGGGGGAGCCATGTTGTTATAGTGCGGGCAGGGTCCCGCGAGTGGGCCCGCCGAAAAAGGACGGATCGATGGCAGTGGAAAATGCACCGGCACGAATTGGGAAGACGATTCTGATTCGTGGAGAAGTGAAGGGCAGCGAAGATTTGTATGTGGACGGACGCGTGGAAGGCACGATCAGCCTGAGCGAAAGCCGTTTGACGATAGGGCCGAACGCGGTACTGGCCGCGGACGTGAGCGCCCGGGATGTGCTGGTGCAGGGCACGGTGCATGGCAATATTGTGGCCAGCGGGCGTCTGGAGTTGCGAGCGGGCAGCCAGGTGACGGGCGATGTGCGAGCGGCGCGGCTTGCAGTGGAAGACAATGCTGTGTTTCGCGGCAAGGTGGACTTGTCGCAGGCTCCGGCGAAGGCAGCTGAGGCGGGAGCCACGGAGCGCGAGGCAGAGTAAGAGGGAGTTCGGAGGCAGTTGGAATGCTGGGAAGGTTGTTTGATCGGCAGCCGTCGCGGGCGGTTGTGCCCACCGGCCCTGGGCTGAGTGGTCCCCGGTTTACCCGCCATTCCGGCGGGTGGGGCATTCTGCGGAAGCGATTGCTGGCGGAGCAGGGGATACGTGTGCTGGATGTGGGCGCGACATCGGCGGCGAACATCAACCTGCTGACGGGCATGGGCCAGAGTGTGTACATGGCGGACCTGATTCACGATGCGTACTCGCATGACTGGAAGTCTGGCGAGGACGAAGACGGGAACGCGATATGGGACGTGGAAGGGTTTCGAGGTCAGAATCTGGATTTTTCCGGGCGGAAGTTTGGGATGGTTCTGCTGTGGACGGCGCTGGACTATCTGCCGGAGGCGTTTGTAGCGCCGGTGGTGGATGGGTTGTATGAGGCGATGGAGCCGGGAGGGCAGTTGTTTGCGTTGTTCAATCTGAAGATGCAGCCGGAAGAAGCGCCCCAGTACCGGTTTCACCTGACGCTGAGCGATGATGTGGAGTTGCAACTGGCGCAGCCGATCCCGCTGCAGCGGGCACTGACGAACCGGAAGATTGAGAAGCTGTTTCAGAAATGGTCGGGTATGAGGCAGTTCCTGGCCAAAGACGGGGTTTCTGAGGCAATCATGACCCGGTGAAGGTGGCCCGGCGCGAGTTTATGCCCTGGGATTGAGGAGAATGCGATGAGTTTGCTGAAGGGAACGCGTGTGACGTGGCTGGGCCATGCCACGGTGCTGGTGGTAACGGCAAAGGGAACGACGATTCTGATCGACCCGTTTATTGAGCACAATCCGAAGTATCCTAAGGGGTTTTCTCTGCCGGACAAGATTGACTATGTGCTGCTGACGCATGGCCATGTGGATCATACGGCGGACACGGTTCCGGTGGCGGCGACGCATGGAGCGACAGTGGTGGCGATCTACGAGTTGGCGCTGTATATGCAGGGCAAGGGAGTGGCTTCGACGATTGGGATGAACATTGGCGGTACGGTGAAACTGGACGACGTTGCCGTGACGATGACGGTGGCGCATCACTCGTCGAGTTTGCAGGTGGCCGACGGTTTTGTGTACCTTGGCGAGCCTGCCGGGTATGTGTTGACGATCGACGAGGGCCCAGTGCTGTACCACGCAGGAGATACCGCGGTGTTTGGGGATATGGCGCTGATTCGGGAGCTGTACGCGCCGGAGGTGGCGATGCTGCCGATTGGCGGGGGGTACACGATGGGGCCGAAAGAAGCGGCGGTGGCGGTGCGGTTGCTGGATGTGCAACTGGTGTTGCCGATCCACTGGGGCACGATGCCGCAGCTAGCGGGGCGGCCGGAAGAGCTGGCGAAGCTGCTGGACGCGCCGGAGAAGGTGGCACTGCTGAGCCCGGGCGACTCACTTTAAGTGAATCTACAAGGGCTTAGCGGATGGAGTAAGAAAAGGCGGGGTACGGGATGGATTCGGTACGCCGCCTTTTCGGGATTTGTCTGTTTTACTTGGCCGCGCCCTTGCGCTGTAACTCCCAGCGGCGGCGAACTGCCTCAGCGATGCGCTTGCGGCCTTCCGGGGTAAGATTGCGTTTCTTTGTGAGCTTAGCCGGAGCATCGGCGGACTTTGCGGTTTTGACGATGCTGCGGGGTTTGCGGTCGGTAATGTAGCCCGAGCCTGCCAGCAAGGCACGCGCTTGTTTAAGGCGGCCAATCTCCTGATCGATTTCAGTAATAATTTTTGATAATTGCATATGGTTCCTCCTAAAAATTCCAGTCATCTCAATTCCAAGGGGAGCCCGAGGAGGAGAGGACTTATTACTTTGTATAAAAATGAGGGTGTGTTTGTAAAGCTCCGGATTGACCAAAGACAGGCAAGTTACGGTCCTTAAGACTGTTATTCGGTTTTAAGATGTTTCTTCTGAGTGGGATGAGTTGGGGAGAGAAAAACGGGAGGCTTCCATGGTGGAAGACTCCCGCTGGGTGACTATCGTTTCAAGTTACAAGGGATGGCATCAGGACTTGTGGCCAGCTTCGAGAGCCTTGTGGGCCGCGGAGCCAGTGGCGGAGAGAGAGCCGACAGAGTTTCCACCCGGGGAGGCCGCAACGGCTGATTTATAGCCCTTGAGGTCCTGGATGATGTCCTGCTTGTCGCGCGCGTACTGGCTGGCGAGGCGGGTGAGGGCGTAGGTGATAATGTCGCTGTGATGGAGGTCCTGGATGGAGGGGTCACGGCGGAGGTTGAGCCAGAGACGGTGAACGAGCTGGACATCGTCGGGGAGCAGAGCTGGCGCATGTGGCCCGAGGTAGTAGACACGGGAGTCGCCTTCCGGGCTTACGACGTAGAAGTTGAGCTGGCGTTTTGGCTCAGGGAGTGACTCCCATGCTTGGCCGATGTGGAAGGCCTGCTCTTCAGCGGACATCTTGGTGGAGAGACCGGAGACGATGGAGTCGACTTCGATGGCCATGGCGGTGCGCATGAGAGCGACGAAGATGTCGTTGGCTGGAACAACGAGCAGGGAGACCTTCTTGCCGAAGCTCTCCGCGACGGAAATGGCCTTGGTGAAGACCATCTGCTCGTGCTCGGAGAAGATCTGGTCTTCTGGGGTGAGGAACTCCGGACCTCCAGCGCCCATCATGCGTACGGTAAGGACGACGACATCCTGCTCGTCGGTGCTGGTGCGGGAGAGGGCCCATTTGAGAGCGAATGGGTTCGCGGCGTCGCGCATGGTAACCATGACGCCGCCGGGGCGGACGGCCACGGTTTCACGATTGACGACATCCTGGTGATCGAGCTGGAAGTGTTCTTTCAACTGGCTGGCGTTGAGGGCGTGCTGCTTGGCGTTTTTCTTTTCGGAGATGGAGAATATGGCGAAGAAGACGCTGGCGAAGATGATGCCGCTGACGGTAGCCACGGACTTGGTGAACAAGTTGACGATGGCCGTGGTGAGCAGGACGAGGAAGACGGAGGCGAGGCCGATGGGGTACTCGGTTTTGCCGATGCGGATATTTGGCGGGACCTTCCAGCCACGCTCTCCGTGGTATTTCCAGCGTAGGACGAGCATGGCGAGCGAGTTGAAGGTGAAGGACCAGATGACGCCAAAGGCGTATGCTTCGCCGAGCATGATGACGTCACCGCGGGTGATGAGGATGGTGAACATCTGGAGGGCAAAGACGAGATTGATGATGCGGTGGCTGGTGCCGAAGCGTTTGTGAGGCTGGCGGAACCAGTCGGGAAGGACGCCGTCTTCCGCAACACGCTGGAGTACACCGGTGGAGCCGATCATGGAGGTGTTGATGGCGCCAGAGAGGATGAGGAATCCGACGATGACGACGAAGATTCGGAAGGCGATTTTGAGCACTTCCGGTCCGGTCATGTACATGGCCAGGCCGGCGATGAGGTTGTCCTGGTAGATGTGAGTTCGCTGGTACTCGGGGATGAGCATGGAGGCGAGCAGGGTTGCGCCGCCTGTGAAGACGAGCGAGTACACGGCGATGACGATGGCTGCGCGCTTGAGATTCTTGAGCTTGGGGTGCTGGATTTCGCGGTTGACCTGGGCAAGGGACTCTTCGCCGGACATTGCGAGAACGGAGTGACCGAAGGCCATGAGGATGCCGAAGAGTCCGAGGAACGGGACGTATTTGGTTCCTCTGAGGAACCCGAGGGCGTCCTGGCTGAAGTGCATGTTTGACGGTGTGGGGAGCGGGGGCAGACTGGAGCCCTGATGGATGACGGAGTAGACGCCCCAGACGAGGAGGATGATGACCATGACAGTGGTAATCTGCATGACCTGCATGGCCTTTTCGCTGGATTCTTCAATGCCCTTGAGGTTCTCCCACCAGTAATAGATGGTGACTAGAGCGGCGAAGACGGCCGAGGTCTGGTTCATGGGGAACTGGAGTAGAGGAGTGTTGGTGTGGATGTCGACCATGATCTCCGGGAGCCATCGATGGGCGGCTGAGACGACGAGGAGTTCATTCATGAGGCCGGTGATGTACTGTCCGGCGGAGACGCCGGAGATGGGGCCTGTGAGGATGTAGTCGAACATGAGAGCGGAGACGGAGAGCTTGGCGAAGGTTCCGCCAAGAGCTTCTTTGACCACACGGTAGACGCCGCCGCGGGTAAACATGGAACAGCTTTCGACGTAGACGGCGCGTACGGCGAAGGAGAAGAGCATGACGCCCAGGATGAACCAAGGGGCAGCTTTTCCGACGGCCTGTTCGGCGATGCCGCCGGCGTAGAAGGCCGAGGAGCCAAGGTCGCAGAGGACGATAGCGGCGGCTCGCCAGAAGGAAATAAAGGTGAGCATGACCGAAGAGGCAACGACCAACCGGACACGGTTGGACATGGGTGCGTGAGTCGTACGGGTAGATGCCATAGGTGTTTGTGGCTAACCTGCGCCCTTTTCAGAATTTCAGAGATGAAGGTAAGACCCGGCTGGAGTCAGGGGTGAAGGCCCGAGGACTCAGCGAGGGTAGGGTGCGTGTCGACCGAAAATTTACGGGGAACAGGGGAGTTTCCGCGGAGGTATTTCGGGGCATTCGAAGGGAAATGGGATGGGTAGGAAATGAAATGTCCGGCTGACCCGCGCAGGGCAGGGGAGAGATGCGCGAAGAAGGAGGTCCAAGCCTGAAGTTGCCGATGAGCATCGTTGGATTGCCTGATTGGAATGGTGAAGCAGTTAATCCTTCCCAAAAAGTTCCTGAGCGTCCTCAATGAAGCTGATGACGACAACGACTGCTGACCCGGCCATCCCTACAAAAAACAGGACGTCAAGGACATGCATACCAAATAGACCAAGTGCCATAAATCAGATTGTAGACCTCAAGGGATAGGAATTCCATGAGGATTCCATGAGGATTTAGCGCGAACTGCGGAGGGATTGAGGGCAAAGGATTTGCGCCGGCTGGATTGGGAACGAAGGCCGGGATTTTGAGAATGGGGCGCGCTGCTCTGCTACACTGCGCCCATGCGACGAATTCCCCGCTGGACGCTGGCAGCAAGCGTGTTAAGTGCGGTACTGCTGGATTTGCCTTTCCCTTTGGCCGGGCCGCTGCCGGTGTGGCGGACGGTGTTTGCGTGGTTTGCGCTGGTTCCGCTGCTGGTGGCGGTGTTGCGGCTGGCAGATGCGGGGGAGAGCCGGCGGTGGGTGCTGGGCTGGGCACTGGGGAGTGGCTGGCTGGCAGGCGCAGTGTGGTTTGGGCTGAACTGTTACTGGGTTTACGGAACGATGCACAGCTATGGAGACATGGGTCCGGCGCTGGCGGCGCTGTGCCTGGTGCTGTTCAGCCTGTTTCTGGGGATATGGTTTGGGGTGTTTGCGGTGGCGCTGGCACTGGCTCGAATGCAATTGGGGCGGCGAGGCTGGGGCTGGCTGGCGGTGGTGGCGATTCCGTTTCTGTGGGTGGGGATGGAGCTTTGCCTGGCGCGGGTGCCGAATTTCCCCTGGGATCAGCTGGGTGACTCCATGGTGGACAATGCGCTGCTGATGCGGCTGGTGCCGTGGACGGGCGTTTATGGGGTGAGTTTTGTGCTGGCGGGGGTGAATGCGCTGTTTGCGGCGAGCGCGATTTTGCCGGCGGGAGCCAGGGGCAGTGTGCGTGTGGTGTGTGGCTTAGCCGCAGCGGTGCTGGCCGGGGTGGGGCTGGGTGGTTTTGCGATGAAGGCTCCGCGGCCGACTGTGCAGGCGACGGCGGTGCTGGTGCAGCCGAATCTGGACGTGGTGGCGGACAATGTGTGGACGCCGGAGCGTTGGAACGAGGAAATGGCGGCGTTTCAGAAGCTGGGCGGGGAGAGTTGCAAGCAATATATAGGAGGAATGCCGGAGACCGGCGCGCCGATGGGCGAGGTGGAGTGCGGGCCGAGCCCGGAGCCGCCGGCGCTTGTGGCGTGGCCGGAGTCTCCAGCGCCGTTTCGGTAGCTGGACCCGCGATTTCAAGCGGCGATGGCGGGAATAGCGAAGGCGGAACGAGCTCCGTTGCTGGTGGGCAACGTGGGCATGGAGGAGGATGAGGCGAGCGGGCAGTACCGGATCTTCAATTCGGCGAGCCTGGTGAGTGCGGATGGTCATTTTGCGGGGCGGTACGACAAGATGCACCTGGTTCCATTTGGGGAGTACATTCCGTTCCGGCGGTTGTTCTTTTTTGCCAAGCAGTTGACGCAGAATCTGGAGGACCTGGAGCCGGGGGCAGAGCGGAAGACGTTTCGGGTTGGTGCCGCAGATGGCTCGGTACATCGGTACGGGGTGTTCTTGTGCTACGAGAGCGTGTTTGCGGACGAGGTGCGGCAGTTTACGCGGATGGGCGCCGAGGTGCTGGTGAATCTGAGCGACGACGGGTGGTATGGGGATACGAGCGCGCCGTGGCAGCACCTGAATATGGCGCGGATGCGGGCAATTGAGAATCACCGGTGGATTTTGCGGGATACGAACAATGGGACGACGGCATCGATCGATCCGTATGGGACGGTGCGGCAGTCAATTCCGCGTCACCGTGTGGATGCGCTGCCGGCGGAGTTTGGATATGAAAGCGATTTGACCTGGTATACGGAGCATGGGGACGTGTTTGCGCAGGTGTGTGCCATACTGAGCTTGGCGCTGGTGGTATGGTCTGCGCGGAGCTTGCTGGGGCAGTTGGCCGGCAGGAGCTAGATGGCAAAGACCGGTCGTTGGCGCATCATCCTATTTCAAGACAGGTCTAGAAGCGAAATGTCGTCGTTAAACGATTTGGAATTTGCATTCGCTCCCCTTCGCGATACCGTACGCGACCTGCGGGAGTATCTTTGACCCGGCTCGGCTGGAACGTGAGCTGAAAGCGGTCGAATTGAAGCTGGCCGACCCGGCGTTGTGGTCGAATCCCGCGGCGAGCCAACCGCTTATGCGGGACCGGAAACGGTTGGAACTGCTGATTGCCGACGATGAGGCGCTGGTGAGCCGGCTGGGCGATATTCAGGCCTATTTCGAGCTGGCGAAAGAAGGTGCCGAAGAGGTGCTGCCCGATCTTGAGCGGGAGATGGGGTCGCTCAGGGAGTTCTGCGAGGCGCTGGAAGTCAAGACGATGCTGTCAGGCGAGACTGATCCGCTGAACGCGATTGTTACGGTGCATCCGGGCGCGGGCGGGACGGAAAGCCAGGACTGGGCCGAGATGCTGATGCGCATGTACCTGCGCTGGGCCGAGCAGCAGGGCTTCAAAGTGGAGATGAACGACCTGCAGGACGGGGACGAGGCAGGCATCAAGTCTGCGACGTTCACGATTCTTGGGGAGTATGCGTTTGGCCAGCTTGCGGGCGAGTCGGGCGTGCATCGGCTGGTGCGGATATCTCCGTTTGACTCCGCAAAGCGGCGGCATACGTCGTTTGCCAGCGTGTACGTGTCGCCGGAGATCGACGACTCGATTGAGGTGAACATTCGCGTGGAGGACTTGCGGATCGACACGTACCGGTCGGGCGGCAAGGGCGGCCAGCATGTGAACACGACGGACTCGGCGGTGCGGATGACGCATTTGCCGACGGGCATTGTGGTGACGTGCCAGAACGAGCGGTCGCAGATCAAGAATCGGGACAAGGCGATGAAGATGCTGCGTTCGCGGATTTATGAGTACGAGCTGGCGAAGAAGAAGGCCGTGACGAAGATACTGGAGGACTCGAAGCTGGAGATCAATTTCGGGTCGCAGATTCGCAGCTATGTTCTGCAGCCGTATCGCATTGCCAAGGACCACCGGACGAAGGTGGAAGTGGGCGATGTGGACAAAGTTCTGGACGGGTATCTGGAGCCGTTTTTGCGGGGATTTCTTTTAATGAAGCGCAGGGGGACGGCTGTGGCATCGGATGATGGGGATGATTTGGATGTCTAAGGTCCTGGCCGCACGGGCGGGCGCGACTGCGGTCGCAAAGGCCGGATCCTTCGCATTGCTCAGGATGTCAAGTGGTTTGGAGTGGGAATGGCTGCTGGGGGCGAGAA